>QLAH01000645.1_pt1 | contig 14758 bp, 18 predicted proteins | sample 4693081 | NCBI WGS metagenome assembly QLAH01 (sample SAMN09425401, study PRJNA476045) | Lake water metagenome, whole genome shotgun sequencing project.
CGGCCATCCAGGCCGTCCCCATCACCCGCGAACTGCCGTCGCCAGCGCTGCAGGGTCGTGAGCCCCACGCCCAGCAGTGCGGCCACTTGCCGGGCCCGCGCACCGGCAGCCATGGCGGCATCGAGGATCTCCAGGGCCTTGCGGCGATCCTCATCGATGCCATCTTGTTCGCCGCGCCCAGCTCCACCAAGAACTAGAAGAGGGAGCGGGACCCGGTGATGCACTAGACCTGCAAGAGCAAGCAGTGGCACTTTGGGATGAAAGTCCACATTGGGGGGTGGACAAGGACACCGGCCTGATCCATTCGGTGGAGACCACCGCCGCCAATGTGCACGACCTTAATCCAGTAGCAGCCCTACTGCACGGCGAGGAGTAGGTGGTGTACGCGGCCGCTGGCTACCAAGGGATTGAGAAACGAGAGGAGATGGAGGCCAAGACCACCATGTTTTGGGTTGCCATGCGGCCCGGTAAGAGGCGGGCATTACCGGATACGCCTGATGGCCGGCTGGAGAATTTGGTGGAGACTGCCATGGCTCACATCCGGGCCACGGTGGAGCATCCCTTCCGCATGATCAAACAGAGTTCGGCTTTCTGAAGACCAGGCTGCGCGGCATGACCAAGAATCGGTGCAAGGTGAATGTGCTGGTCGCACTGACATATCTATTTCTTGCAAAGTCTCAGTTGCTAGGTGGAACATGAATGGGGAAGTGGTGTGCCCGTTGGGGACAAGCTGGGCGCTGAAAGGAGGAAGAACTGGCCCAATAGCGATGCAATTAGAGCAAATCGTCGCTCGTATCCATATGAATGCCTATCCCAAACATTTGGGAGTCCCTAGGTTCTCCGGCAGCCTGTTGCACAGAGGTTTCCTAGGCGTACTTCTCAGAGTTGAAGGCTTGAACTTTGCCGCCGTGGGTGGTGTTGAGACTCCCCAGTAGAACAGTCCAGCAGAGCTGCGTCAGATCCTTAGGGTGGATACCACTAGTAACGATGGCTTCATTTCAGCAGTGCACCGAGTAGGCGCAGGGTCAGCAGGGCAGAGTATCGAAAATCAAGGAGAAAGCGGGGTCCATGCGTTCTCTGGCTAAGGAAGTGCATCCTCTTCACATTGCTCCTCGTTGCCGTAGATTTGCTGGAACTCACACAGGGAGAGGACTCTCTGGAACTGCATGGCAGTTCGAATCATGGCACGTTAGGTATGCCTTTGCCGGTCTATGAGTTGGCTACTCATTACAGCCAGTGACCTGGGTGGTTCAGATGTGCAATATGCTTTCGTTGGAAGGATATTGACCTGCCTATTGATGTAAGCAACATGCATCAGCAGCTCTCATGCTGAAGACGCTCTGGCGACAAAGTGACGTCGGATCCTATTGATGGGTTTGGGTTCCTATCTGTATGCAAAGTCGTGCACTACCAAACGATTAGGAGTAATTCCTATCGTTAACGAGACGTTTCTGCAGTTTGATTGAATATGCCGTTTTTGTTTTCCACCATTGACTTTCATGTTGAGAAGAAAAACCACTTGGTTGCAACTGTTGTATCTTGTCTATTATGATCTTGTAATTGTATTGCTTATTTCGCGGGATTTTGGGGCTCTAATCGCTTTGGTTCATGCTAGAGAGTGCTATGGATGCCTAGGCGGTGGCTTATGAGATAAATAGCATTGCTTTATTGTGATAGATCTGACTCCTCTTTGTCGACTATCTCTATAAACCTCTTGCTAGATGAGAAAACTGACTATAGGTTCCTGCCGCTGACATGCATCCTTTTTCCCATTGCTAGGATCTTGTCGCATTTCTTTTCAGTGGAAAGCCTGTGGGCAATCATTATTACGGTCAGTTGTTTGTCTAATGTCTCAATTGCCGCAATAACTTCTGACCCTGTGCAGTTATCGAGTACACTGGTAGCTTCATCTAGCACCAGCAGCTCTGCTGCTTGTAGAGCGCTCGGGCGATCCCAATCCGCTGGCGCTGGCCGCCGCTTAGGCGCACTCCCAGTTCACCCACCAACGTGGCGTATCCCTGCGGGCTGGCCTCGATCAGCGCAGAGATTTGTGCCTGTTCAGCCGCCCGTTTTACCCGATTAAGATCAATCTGCTCGGACGGCAATGCAAAGGCGATATTCGCATCAAAGCTTGCATCGCTGAGGTAGATCTGCTGGGGGACATGGGACAAACGCCGCTGCCAGTCAGCTACTAGCCCAGGCCTTGCCTGGAGATCCTGGCCATACACCAGCAGGCGGCCCTGCGTGGGCGCAAGTAGGCCCAGGATCAGATCGCTGGTTGTGCTCTTGCCGCTGCCTGTGCTACCCACGATGGCGATCCGATCCCCCGCGGCCACTGACAGGTTGAGATCGCGGAGCACCCAGGGACCTTCGCTGCTGTAGCGGAAGCTCATCCGCTCCAGCTCCACAATTGGAGTGGTGGCTTTTGCGTGCAGAGGCCAGGCCAGCTCCGCCCCGGTTGGCTCAGCCACCTCTGGCTGGAGCAAGAACGGCTGCAGGCGCTCAATCGCCAGGCGGTTGGCCTGCAGCCCACTTACCGCTCAGAAGCATTGCTGTAGTGGTTGCCGCAAGCGGTATGCTCCTAAAGCAAGAGTTCCGAGCAGTGGTAGCTGTCGTTCGATGCCTTGACCTGCCAAGGTCATGCTGAGCGACACCCCCACAATCAGCAGGACCGCAAAGCCCTCGATCAGGTACCGGGGTACCTGTGCTTTGATGTTGATAGCCGCTCCCGCAAGCTTTTGGCTTCGGTTGCTCGTGCGGTAGGCCTGCTCGAAAAAGGGCTTACTGCGCTCCAGCAACACATCACGGATGCCGCCCAGCCCCTCCTGGACGATCTGCAGCGACATCTGGTAGTCGTGCAGTTGCCGTGCTCCATCGGCACGCAGCGTGGCTCGCGTGTAGCGAAACACCAGCAGGTAGAAACTACCCAGCAGGAGCGCTACCAGCAGCATCACACTCGGCGCCAGAGCGATCAGGGAGCCCCCTAGCAACACCACAATCCCGCCGTTCATGCCCAGCATCACCAGGCTTTGCACACTTGCGAATACCGCATCCACGTCGCGTGTGAGGTGGCTGAGAACGGAGCTGGTGTTGATGCCGAGGTGCCAGGAATAGGGGCGCTGCAGCACCGTCGCGAACACTCGCTCGCCAAGGTCGGCCGTGATCAGGGCACTCAGGCGTAGCTGGCTGCGGATCGTGAGAACCCGCAGGGCCGTGCTAAGTACCACAACAACCATGAAAGCCAACCCAAGCCCCAGCAGCAGGTACTGGTCGGGTAGGGACCGCAGCGGCCTTGCCAGCGGTCCAATGGCCTCGAGACCCTTGGTGGGGTTGGCCAGGAGGCGCAGGAACGGCAGCAGAGCTCCTACGTTGGCAACTTCACCAGATGCTGCCACCAGGCTCACCACCTGTAGGGCCAGCAGCTGGTGCCGTCGGTGCGCACTCAGGACATGCCAGATCGGCTGCATTTTGCTCAGGGTTAGGGCGATCCTTGAGCGTGTCGGGTAACTAAGCTGGTGCACTTGTGGATGATTCTTTTGTGTATTCAGGAAGATTCATTCTTGGGCCAGCCAATCTAATGAGCCGTGACAGTCGCGGCTTGGCTTACTCTGTTGGCCGCCTTTTGGTCTCCCTGAACAAGTATGTCTCCGTTCGCTAGCTATGTATGAGTGTAACGATGCCTTCGGCAGAAGTGACGTTCAAAGGATCCCTCGCCACGAGATGTGTAGGTTGTCATCCTCAGAGACACCTCAGTTTCCGGAGCCTCGCTAAGGAAGCTCTGAGCAACGATGCCGCACAGAGCGACTGGGGCCTTATGTGTTTGGAATGAACGGTTACAGGCCGGGTCGTGAGTGATTTTGACTTGATATGGCCTCACTTTTGGTGAAATCTCGGCAATTACAGGCAGTTATTGCCCTCAAAAGACACACGATTCCCTCGCTCACGTCTTGCGTAGCAACTCATGGCGAACCATGAACAGGTTCGCGAGCGCTGCCAGCACGTGGACCTTGCAGCCATTCTTGAGCATGCCGCGTAGGCGGATCTTCTGAAAACCAAACTGCCGCTTGATCACGCGGAATGGGTGCTCACCTTTCGCACGGATGTGAGCCTTGGCGGTTTCGACCAGATCATCCAGTCGTCCTTCCGGGGTATCGGTTAGAGCCCGCCGCTTCCCTGGCCGTATCGCGACACGGAAGCCGATGGCCTTGCCTTTCATCTCTTCTCGCTTCTCGATCCCCTGGTAGCCGGAATCGGCGTAGACCACTGTCTCCTGCCCGTGCAGGAGTTCGGCGGCTGGGGTCAAGTCATGCACATTCGCGGCTGTCGTCTCCATCGAGTGGATGAGGCCGTTGTCCATGTCAACACCGATATGGAGTTTCATCCCGGCGCCTATCAGGAAAGAAGTCCGCTCGGGGTGCTGATCTGAGCACCTCAGCAAGCCTACTCCGGATGGAAGATTACGGACTGCGGGATCGGATGTTGATCGTCATCGAGCGTTGATCTGGAGCGCAGGATTGAGCGGCCGGCCCCCGGGCGGTGATGAGGCCGCTCCGCCTCTTGCGAGCGGACCAACCTCATCCCCTGGGGCCTGGATTTCTGATTCTCAGGCAGCCACTGCTCCTTGCGGCCGTGGATGGTTCACGCGCACAATCTGCGGCTGAGACCAATCCCGCGGTGGTCTGGCCCAGCGGCGTGGATGCTGTTGACGAGCCTGCTGATAAGTCTGTTGACGGACCGAGCAGATTGCATCAGCTTCGCCATGGTGACGCTGGTTCGGCGTGACGTACTTGATGCCGCTGTGACGGTGCTCGGCGTTGTACCACTCCACAAAGCCATCGACCCAGGCTTGCACTGAGAGAAGATCCCGGAAACGACGCACTGGATAGCTCTGGTGATATTTCATGGTGCGGAACCATGATTCGGCATAGGCGTTGTCATTGCTCACCCGCGGCCGGGAGAATGACAGGGAAATGCCGAGCTCGGCCAGCTTAGCGGCCAAGGTGTAGGAGCGCATCGGAGCCCCGTTGTCGGCGTGCAGAATCGTGGTCGACCCCGAGCTGATCTTTTCATCGCGGCAGACCCGATCAAAGAAATGCTTGGCCAGCTCGCCGCTCTCCTGTTCATGCACCTCCACTCCAAGAATGCGCCGGCTCCACACATCCATCACCATATAAAGGTAAAAGAACTGACCTTTCACAGGACCGGGCAGCAGGGTGATATCCCAGGCCAGCACTTGATGGATGCCCGTTGCCTCCAGCACGGGTGCTTCTCTTGGCTCCCGCGGTGGACGGCTCATGCCGCGATGATTCAACAGGCCTTCCTGGCGCATGATGCGGTAAATCGTCGACTCCGATCCCACGTAGACTCTCTCCTCGGCAAGAATCGCCACGATCTGACTGGGTGTGAGATCGGCAAAGCGTGGATCGTTAACGGTTGCCAGCACAATCTCGCGTTCTTCTCGGCTGAACCGATGGGCGACATGCCTGGGCGCTCCTTTGCGTCGGTCATGGCTGAATCCCTCCGATCGAATCATCACGCCCCATCGCCTCAGCGTGCGTGTCGCCAGGCCGAACAGATCAGCGATGGCCTTGGCCGAGGTGCCCCGACGGATGCCTTCCTGCAGCAGTGCCACCACCGCTGCTCGTTGTTCCGACGGGATCATGGCTCCTCGTCCGGCTGAAAGATCTTGTTGAACTTTTTTGAGAGCATCAACAGTGTTGCTGCTTCCGTGAGCGCCTTTTCCTTTTTGTCCAGTTCACGCTGCAGGCGCCGAATCTCGCGAGCCTGTTCCTGATTCTTTCGTTGCAGGTCGCGCTGATCAGCCATGTTCGCTGCATTGGGGCCATTCACATCCTCTGCGGCCTGACGCCAGCGGGCAACCTGCTTGGGATACAGACCTCGCTCCCGGCAGAAGCTCCCCAGTCCGGGCCCGCTCAGGCTCGCGGTCTGGATCACTGCTGCCAGCTTGTCGGCAGCGCTCCACTGCTCTGGGGGGCGGTTCGTGGCCGGCACCAACTGGCCCTGCTTCTGCCATTGGCTCCGCCAGTTGTAGATGGTCTGCGCTGTGATCTCCGTGTCGCGGGCGATCTCAGCCACGCTCTCGCGGTGCGGAGGACTCATCCGCAAGCGGACGGCTTCTCGCACAACGGCGTCATAGGGCGGTTGCATGGTCGTCGGTTGAGCCCCCAGGTGGACGGGTCAAACCGGGCGGACTTCTTTGCTGACACTGGGGGTCCCGTAGTACCACTGGCTGCCCTTCTTGGTCTGGTGCATCTCGGGATCCCTCTCGCCGTTCTTGTTTTTGGTGGAACTTGGGGCTGCGATCAGGGTGGCATCAATGATCGTGCCCTGCTTCATCGACATTCCCTGCTCCCTGAGATGGGTTTTCACCGTCTCAAAGATCTGCTTGCCAAGATCGTGCTTCTCCAAGAGATGGCGGAAGCTGAGAATCGTGGTTTCATCCGGGATCCTGTCGGTGATGAGATTGATCCCTGCGAAACGGCGCATGGTCGGCACCTCGATCAGCGCATCCTCCATCGCTGGATCACTGAGGTCGTACCACTGCTGCATCAGGTGAATCCGCAGCATGGTTGCCAGTGGGTAAGGAGGACGGCCTCCCTTGGCGCCGGTCTTGGGGTAGTAGGGCTCGATCAGGTCGATCAACGCCCTCCAAGGCACAACCGCCTCCATCTGAGCCAGAAATCGCTCTCGCTTGGTGCGCTTTCTCACGGTGCTCTGCTCGTAATCACCGAACCCGAGCTACTTGTCGCCCATGAATCCAGCCATACTCTGCGATCACAGGGACATTGTGGCGTGGATTAACCGGGTTATCAAGAGCTTCCTTAGACCTCCGAGCCTAGGGAAGCTCTGATTAAGACCGCTTAATCCAAGCGTCCTAGTCTCATTCTCGCCAATGAGACAAAACTGAGTAGATTGTGCTCTTGTTTTGCTCACAGCAGTCGCCGCAAAGACGTTGGGGCTGTTTCCGGGATGCGTTTTGGCTTGATTTCTGGTCGATTATCGATCTATAGGCATACTAAGGCCTTGTACTACGCTGGATCAGGTATTCGCTCCCTTACCATCCAGAGATTTGCCAGGGCAAAGAGCATCTTCAGTTTGAGGTCGTTCTTGCGGATGCCTCGGTAGAAGACCTTCCGGAATCCGAACTGACATTTGATGATTCGAAAGGGATGCTCCACTTTGGCGCGGAAGTGGGCTTTTGCCGTCTCAATTAAATCTAGAAGCCGGCCCTCTGGTGTCTCTGGAAGCACTCTGCGCTGGCCGGGCTTTATTGCAATTCTGAACTCAGCCTCGCAGTCCTGGAAATCACCACGTTTCTCGATGCCGATGTGGCCTGCATCGCCGTAGATGAAGCGTTCCTCTCCATGGAGCCGGTCTGCTGCTGTGTTCAGCTCATGAACGTTGGCGGCGGTGCTCTCAACAGAGTGGACCAGGCCAGATGCGGCATCAACGCCGATGTGGCAACGCATTCCAAAGAACCACTGCTTGCCCTTGGCTACCGAGTGCATTTCAGGATCCCTCTCCTTGGCCTTGTTCTTGGTGGAGCTGGGGGCATTGATGATCGTTGCATCAAGGATCGTGCCTTCCCTCAGGATCACTCCCCTCTTGCTCAGCATCTGGTTCACACCCTCGAGGATCTGCTCGGCGATCCGGTGCTCTTCCAGCAGATGGCGAAAATTGAGGATCGTGGTCTCATCAGGGATCCGCCCTTCCATCGTCTCGATCCCTGCGAAGCGGCGGAAGCAGGGCGTATCGATCAGCATCTCCTCCATCAGGGGGTCTGAAAGCGTGAACCACTGCTGCAGCAAATGGATCCGCAGCATCACCTCCAAAGGAATCGGCGGACGGCCTCCTTTGCTGGAGGGCTTGTGATACACGGGCTCGATCAAGGCCAAAAACGCCTCCGAGGGAACCGTGGCCTCCATTTCATCCAAGAAGCGCTGGCGACGCGTCTTCTTCTTGGCGTAGATCTGCTCGTAGTCCGTGAAGCCCAGCTGGAGGGGGGCGGCCATCCGTTCTGGTCTCAAACTTGGATCTGGATCGATTTTAGCGGGTTTTTCAGATGTTCCCTAGATTCATAATTGACATGTATAGATATCTGTTTAGATCGCAGAGCGAGATTCGGCCTGACCAGCTTGAATTCTCAGGAAACACAGATAGACGTGTCACAGACATAATTCGCATTGTAAGACTACTTTTCGGATACAGGCACCGCCATAGCCAGCTCCTGAAAGGTCTTGTGATGGGCCTGAAGCTGCTCATAGCGCCCACAACCGGCGATCCGGCCCTGCTCCAGCAGTACCACCCGATCGCAGCGCTCCACCGTGCTCAGCCGGTGAGCAATCAAGATCACGGTGATCTGGCGATCGAGAGATTCAATCGCCGCCATCACTTCGGCTTCGGTGCGGTTGTCGAGCGCGCTGGTGGCTTCATCCAGCACCAGCAGTTGAGCCTGCTTGTACAGGGCCCTGGCAATGCCGATGCGCTGCCGCTGGCCACCACTTAGCCTCGCCCCTCGTTCCCCCACCAGCGTGTGGTAACCATCGTCGCTGCTCTCGATCAGCTCAGCGATGCGCGCCTGCTCGGCCGCCTGCCGCACGCGGTGGAGATCGATCCGATCCTCGGCTACGCCAAACGCAATATTGGCGGCAAAGCTGGCATCGCTCAGATAGATCTGCTGCGGCACATGAGCCACCCGGGCCTGCCAGGCCAAAACCATCCCCGGAGTGGCATGCAGATCCTGGCCCCACACCAGCAGCTGGCCCTCGCTGGGCTGCAGCAATCCCAGGATCAGATCGCTGGTGGTGCTCTTGCCGCTGCCGGTGGTGCCCACAAACGCCAGCCGCTCCCCTGGCTGGATCGCCAGATCCAGATCCCGCAGCACCCAGGGCCCCTCCGCGCTGTAGCGGAAGCTCACCCCCCGTAGCTCAACCAAGGGTTGATCCGATCGGGCAGCTGATCGGGTAGCCACAGGCAGCGCCTCGGCATCGATGGCCTGCACTGGATTTGGCTGTGAAGCAAGAAAGGGTGCCAGCCGCTGCAGTGCCACCTGGTTGGCCTGCAAACTGCTCACCGCCCCAAAGCATTGCTGAAGCGGCTGGAGCAATCGATAGGCACCAAGAGCAAGGGTGCCCAGCAGGGGCAGCTGCCGCTCGATTCCCTGCCCCTGCAGCGCCAGCGTCAGCGCCACCCCAACGATCAGCACCACCGCAAAGCCCTCTATCAGGTAGCGGGGCACCTGGGCCTTGATGTTGATGGCCGCCTGGGCCAGGTTGCGGAGTTGGTTGCTCTGGCGGTAAGCCTGCATAAAGGTGGGCTGGCTGCGATCGAGCAGGATGTCGCGGATGCCACCCAGGCCCTCCTGGGCGATCTGCATGGCGCGCTGATACTCCCGGAGCCCCACAGCACCATCGCTGCGCAACTGGGCGCGGGTGAACCGGAATACCATCAGGTAGAACGCGCTCAGCAGCGCCCCCACCACCAGCATCACAGCCGGTGCCAGGACGATCAGCGAACCGGCCAGCAAGAGCACGATCAGCACGTTCATACCCAGCACCAGCAGACCCTGCACGCAGGCAAACACCGAATTCACATCCTGAGTGAGATAGCTGAGCACAGCGCTGCTGTTGGTGCGCAGGTGCCAGGCATAGGGTCGCTGCAGCACCACCGCAAACACCCGCTCGGCTAGGTCTGCAGTAACCAGCGCGGAAAGCCGGAGCTGGCTGCGGATCGCGAACACGCGCAAGGCGGTGCTCACCACCACCACCGCCATGAACCCCAACCCGAGGCTGAGGAGCAGGTGCTGCTGCGGCAGCTTGCGCAGCGGCTCCGCCAGCGCCCCCAGAGCCTTGAGCCCCTCGGCAGGACTGGCCAGCAACCGCAGGAACGGCAGCAGCGCCCCCAGGTTGGCCACCTCACCCACAGCTGCCAGCAAGCCGAGCAGCTGCAAGCCCAGCAACTGTTTGCGGCGCCGTGGGGTGAGTGCGTGCCACAACGGCCGGAATCTTTTCAGGAGTTCATTCAGTTGCATCAATCACCTCAGAAAAGAGTCTCGTGGTACATCTTTGCCACAATCTCGGTAGTCGGTCGTTTGGAATGCCAGCCCAGTTGTGCTGCAATCCTTGCTGGATTCATGGCTGAATAAGCGAGATCAGCCGGGCGTTTCAAGGCCTCCACCGATTCGAGATGGTCGGCCATGTCGAGATCTGCCACCGCAAACGCCGCCTGGGCGAAACCGCGTAGCGAGGTGGTGGTGCCGGAGGCGATCAGGTAATCAGCCGGCTGATCGGCCTGCAGCATCAGTGCCATTGCTTGCACGTAATCCGGCGCCCAGCCCCAGTCGCGCCAGATGTCAAGGTTTCCGAGCTGGATGGTGCTTGCCGTGCCGGCCTTGATCGCCTTCACACCCTCGATGATCTTCTGGGTCACAAAGCGTTTGGGCCGCAGCGGTGATTCGTGGTTGGCCAGGATGCCGGTGCAGGCAAACATGCAGTAGGCCTCGCGGTAGGTGGCCACCTGCCAGTAAGCCGCTGCCTTGGCCACCGCATAGGGGCTGCGGGGGCGTAGTGGTGTGTCCTCCGTGGCCGGTTCCTCCCCCGTTTGCCCGAAGCACTCCGAGCTGCCGGCGCTGAAGAAACGGATGCCGCTGCCCAGGTAGCGGATCACCTCCAGCAGGTTGAGCGTAGCCACGGAGATCGACTCCATGCACTCCACCGGCTGATCAAACGACAACCCCACACTGGTTTGCCCCGCCAGGTTGTAGATTTCTTGCGGCTGTGCGCTGCTCACCACCTTCAGCACACTCCGGAAGTCGTTGGGCGCGAGCGACACCACCTCCACATCGGCCGCGATCCCCAGCCGCTCCAACCTGCTGAGATCAGCCATCTGGGCATCGCGGCTGGTGCCCACCACGCGGTAGCCCTGGCTGAGCAGGTGATGGGTCAGATAGGCGCCGTCCTGGCCGGTGATGCCGGCGATGAGGGCTGTCTTCGCCATCAGGGTTGGCCTCGGGCCTGCTCCACCGCCAGGGGGTTGGTGGGCGTGTTCTCCATGGAGCCCACCACCTTGAAGCCCTTCTGGCGCAGCAGCGCTTCCTTGCGCGCTTCCTCAACGTCGTGCTGCACCATCTCCGCCACCAGCTGCTCCAGGGTGGTGGTGGGCTGCCACTCCAGTTTAGCGTGGGCCTTGCCCGGATCCCCCAGCAGGGTTTCCACCTCGGCCGGGCGGAAATAGCGCGGGTCGATCCGCACCACCACCTCGCCGGTGCTGCGCCGGCCCGTCTCGTTTACCCCCGCGCCCTCCCACTGGATCGCACCCCAGCCCAGTTCCGCCGATGTGAGCTCGATAAAGCGCCGCACGCTCTCCTGCTGGCCGGTGGCGATCACAATGTCCTCTGGCGGACCCTTTCCTGCAGCATCCGCCACTGCATCTCCATGTAATCGCGGGCGTGGCCCCAGTCGCGCAGGGAATCGAGATTGCCCATGTAGAGGCATTCGTCCAGGCCCGTATCGATCCGCGCCAGTCCCCGGGTGATCTTGCGGGTCACGAACTTCTCCCCCCGCCGGGGCGATTCGTGGTTTAAGAGAAGGTCGCTGCAGGCATATATGCCGTAGGCCTCGCGGTAGTTCACTTTGAGCCGGTGGGCGTAGAGCTTGGCCACTTCGTAGGGGCTGCGGGGTAGAACGGCGTGCTCTCCTTCTGGGGGATCTCCTGCACCAATCCATAGAGCTCGCTGGTGCTGGCCTGGTTGATCCGCGTTTTCTGGCTGAGGCCCAGCATGCGCACCGCCTCCAGGATCCGCAGGGTGCGGAAGGCGTCGCTGTTGGCCGTGTATTCCGGCGCTTCGTAGCCGCAGGCCCGCGAAGCGATAGCTCACTGCCAAGTGGCTCTGGGCGCCCAGATTAGTAGATCTCATCCGGCTGCACCTGCTGGATGATCCTGATCAGGTTGGTTGTTTCAGTTAAATCGCCGTAGTCCAGAGTCAGCCGCTGATCGAGCTCGTGCGGATACTGATACAGGTGATCGCTCCGCTTGGTCTTGAAGCTGCTCGCCCGCAGCTTGATGCCGTGCACGCTGTAGCCGTTCTCCAGCAGCATTCCGGCCAGGTAACTGCCGTTCTGGCCCGTGATGCCGGTGATCAGGGCTGTCTTCGCAGAAGTCATGCTGATGGGAGTTGACCAGAGTCGTCATGGACGAGTGACCAGTGAAAAGATGGCCTGCACAGTGGGGCACTTAATCCAGAAGGAACTCCAGCTCCCTAGTGGCGTGAATGCGTGTCTGTTCAGCAGCTGGGGAAGCTCAACGAAAACAGGTCTGGGCTCTCGATCGCCGAAGAGGCGTTCGCCCCCTCCTCAAGGCCCCAAGCGAACTCATATTTTCTTCTTTAGGTCAATAGATATGCCTTTGCAATGGCTAGCAGTCGAACTAAAGTGTTAAGCTGATTCGAGAAGAATATGCTGCAATTCATCAATTTATCTATTCGGGATCGCCGTCCATTCAACCAAATCGCTAGCTGTGGGGCCATTTGGTGAAGATGAATACCCCATTGAGCTCAGGAAATCTTGAGCTGCATTCAGGGGAATTCCGAGTTCCTGCATGCGCGGCTTGTTTTGCTCAAACCACACTTCTCTCACAGCTTTTGTTTTCAGTAGCCGCTCGGATCCCATTAACGCCCAAGCATCAGCCCCTTCAATATCAACTTTAAGAAGCGCAATTGGCTTATCACAAGAAATAGCCTGGTCGACTCGAACGACATCGACATCTACCCCACCTTCTGCAGTTGCCACTGCAAAACCTCCCCATCCAGTTTGCTCAGTGGGACCAAGGTTGAATCTCAATGTACCATCCTCCTTTCCCGCCGCAACAGGAAGAATATCTATTTGCGACTCAAGGCCATTAAGTTTAACATTCCTATTTAAAAGAGGAATATTGCGTGGGGAAGCCTCAAAAGCAAAGCATCTATTCCCTCTGTTCAATGCAGCCCACAGCAAAGGGAAATACCCAAGATTTGCGCCCACATCAATGAGAACCCCCCCCTGCCGAGCCAGATCGGCAACACGCTTCGTCAGGTGGGTCTCATAGATTCCAGTAAAAGCAATAATGTCCGAGATATGATCACCAGGGACGAGTTCCATTGTCACATTTGGCGCGGAACAGAGAGAGGCCGACTGGTACAGACCCCGATACCGATCGTGCTTGCCTCGATAAAACTTATAAAACGCCGTAAGTCTTAACGATTCAGGAAGCAGCCGCAGGAGCAAAGGTCTTTTCATGGAGACACCGAATCATTAATGGAAAGATTTTGCCCTGAGAACGCCGTAAAGATACGTTTCTCACTCATTAGAAGGAAAATTGCTTTGATCCAATGCAATCAACTTGCGATCCAACCTCAACGCATCTTCCACATTATCGCCACAGTTGATCAATTAGTTCTAAAAGTTATCCTTTGTGTGAGCTCAGCCGTAATGGGAAACGAGCACTGCTTCTTTCATCATGTTGCCGGTAGCATAAACCCCAGGGCAGTGGCTGTGCCTGCTTCCTGCACCAGAGCCGCCACCAGCATAGAGGCGTCGAGGTAGAGGCACCTCAATAGCGGGCTTCCTGCCGCAGGGTGCCCACAACACCCTCTGGTGCAGGGGGTGGTGGGTTGTGGCCGCTAGGAAGGCATGGAGATCAAAGTCGGCCGCAGGCCGCTCTGCCGCCCGAGTGATCTCCACATCTTCACCGGATTCCAAGGCATCCAGAAGGCCCGATAGCTGGGCTTTCGCCTCGGCCTAGCTGAGGGTTCGCATCCTGTGGAAGTTGGTCAGATAGTCAACTTAAGAGCCCAGGCCATCCCAGGCAGCGAGCTCTGGTTGCATCAACCGGAAGCAGCCGATCGTCTACACCGGGCCATGGTTTCCATGGATCAGCTGCACCTGCAGGACCATGGCCTGGCGCGATGGCCCGCGGGTGATGCGGCTCCAGACATCAACCACCAGATAGAGGTAGAGCCAACCTGATTCCATTCGGGAATATACTCATCGCTATAAAACTCCACCGTCAGAACGGCTGCTGGCTTGAGTCGCAGCTCGCCGACGCAGTCTTCCACGATCACCGCACCACCGGGTTCGATGAGCCTCAGAATCAGGCAGGGAGGCCGGGGGTTTGGGGGCCGGGTGCTGGACGGTCAGTGACCCAGGGCTCCTGGGTCAAGGATGTCGAGGCAGAGCAAGGTGGGGCCGATGAATTCCATCGTGTAACCGTCTCCCTCCACCACGAGATCGGGGATGCCCTGGAGCGTGGGATGGCGAAAAAGGATCACTCCGGTCTCAGCATCCACCGACGGTCGCATGCTCCGTAGCTGATCCGGCAGCGTCAACGGTTCGCCGATCAGTTGGGTACACCGGTATCACTCTGGCGTCATCCGGAGTGTGCACGGCCAAGCAGGTACGATCCGGAAAACTTCATAGGAGCGTTTCAAGCCTGCTGCAGCTTCAGGGATTTGGGCGACCACTTAAGTGTTCGCTGAAAAACCCGCCCACCTCTGCGAAAATGGGACAACTGCCCTGTCCAGATGCGAGGCCACCGGGAGCGCAGCGGCTCCCTGTTCTCCTACGTGTCAATCGAGGAGCGGATCCCGGCCAGCCATCCGCTGCGGCGGATTCGCAAGCTGGCGGATCAGGCCCTCGATCGGCTCAATCCCACCTTCTGCAAGCTCTACGCCGCAGAAGGCCGGCCCTCAGTTCCCGCCGGAGCA
>QLAH01000647.1_pt1 | contig 14711 bp, 13 predicted proteins | sample 4693081 | NCBI WGS metagenome assembly QLAH01 (sample SAMN09425401, study PRJNA476045) | Lake water metagenome, whole genome shotgun sequencing project.
CCCAAAACCCCAAAACCCCTCTATAACATTTAAGCACAATATTTTACCCAAACTTTGTAAAATATTTAATGAAAGGCAAGTAACAACAGCAGCTTAGAAAAGAGCATGTTTAGCTTCCACAATCTTCCATGAAGAAAGCTGATAAAATGCGCTTTACTATAGAAGATGATGATACTCCCTCAAAGGTATTCAATAATGCACAGTTGATTACCAAAGAAATAATTAGTCAAAGTGGAGGAACACCTGCTAATCTACTCAACAGTTAAGGGAGGTTTGGAGTTTCTTTAGGTCAGAGCTAACTTAACGATTTCAATTTGTTTTCTCATCAGAAGGAAACATAGATAGTACCGGAGAACTATGAAACTTTGAAAGAAGCATTACTAGAATTGTATCTATCTGTAAAGATCAGATCTGACGAAGAAATCGATAACTACACTGAAGAATAATTCAAAGAAGAAAAAGAGTAGATGCAAAATGTTGATGGATTCACACTGATAGATTATATCAAGAGCTCTATTGAAATACTGATGAATATGAAGATTGAAGAGAATGAAGGATTTAAGAACCATGAGTCTAACAATCATAAGAGAAAACACCATCGTCATCAAGAAAATCAAGGTGAAAGAGCTGGAATTCCAAAGATAGATGATAAAACGCCAACTTCAAGCATCTTAGACTTATAGAAGAAGCTAGATTAAATATCTTCACCTGCATCAAGTGATCATACATCTTTGACTTCGATACCTCAAGCACATAAAGAATATGAAAAATCTTTGAGACTCCTTGAAGCTGAGTGCAGAAATCACATTAAAGTAGAGCAGCAGATGAAACTACACATAGAATGTTTATAAGAAAAGCTTGATTAAATAACCAAAGAAAAAGATCAGCTCTAAGATAATATCACAACTAATATCAATGATCATTCTAGTGCTCAAGAACAGCTAAATAAAATAATTAAGACGTTAGAAGAAGAGTTAACTAATAAGGCTGATAAAATTAAGTAGTAAGATATCAAGTTGAATGAGTATCGAAATGATAATATGAGTCTTAATGAAAGAATCAAAGATCTCTAGAGGTAGTATGATAAATTTAAGAAAGAAAGTAGCTCCAAGTAAAGCAGGAATGGCTATGAAATATCTACTAACAATGGTTTGAACACTCCGATACTAGGTGACTACATGGATAGTGTAAGATAATTACAAATAATCTTTAAGAAGCAAGATTTCATGCAATAGAATCCTAATGTACTCAGATCACATTCAGAGCTCAGCAATTACCACTTAAATTCTATCAAGAAACCTTTGAAAAGTTCTCGTGAGTCCAGTTCTAACCCTCGGAGCTCTAAGATAACAGTACCTATGCTAGACGTGAATAGAGAAGCTAAAACTGATAGAGGTAGTAGAAGTTCAGCTAACAATCCTTACTTAGTTGATTCTTACCATCGACTGAGTTAGCAAGTAATTCAAACGGAGGTAAGATTAAATCAATAGTTACAATTCTAGCAAATCAATAAATCCATGAGCCACTTCCATCATCCTGGGAATTTGTCGAATGGGACTTAAGAAACACAATCTAGAAATAGCCATGAGAGACATTCAAATACAAATAATGCTAGCCATTTTACAGGCCAAGAAAGGCATAAAAGAAGCAAAAGCTAAAGTACTCTTTTATCAGTCTTAATATTTCTCTCATAGACCACATAGCACAACTGGCAAAGTCAATTAATGTAATTTCAAGTAAATACTAATAGCCTATGAGTCTGAACATAGGATAGGTACTATACTTATTTAAACATATAGACTGATCAATAGACTTCTCATCTTACCAATATTAGCTTATTTAAAGGAAATAAACCTTAGCTTTAGACAGGATAGATTGGTTAGAAAAGTCATCAGCATTTGAAATAGTAAGAATATTATCATCAAATTTTTAGGGCATCATTTAGCAAAGTTGGAATCAAGCAGAAAAGTGAGAGCAGATCTAATAATAACTCATAGATGAATACATCAAGAAATGAAGAGTTTAACAATGGGAGAAATAGTCATAGGAGGCATGTCCACTAGTAACAGCAGTAAATCATCAATCCTTTTGCTGCAGGTAGTGGCCAGCTCATAGGTGTGAGTAACACAGCTATTGCTGGAAGTGGTAGCAATGCTAGTGGGCAAGCCATGAGCTTTGGTCCAGGCCAATCGCATCATCAAAGAAACAAGACAGATATAAGTTATCTGGCAATGGCAGACCTAAGACATTCTGTAGATCTAGGTTCCAAAAAGAAGATAGGCAATATAAACTCGATAGTTACTCATTAAGGAGGTGGCCCTCTGCAGCACAGTCAGGGCTCTACCTAGAATGCTTAAGTGTTGAATTACCCACCTTAAGCTTTCTAAAACAGCTACTTTGACTTATTACAAGGAGTGAATCATGCTGCTGTTAATCATCATCAGAGAAACAAATCAAATGAATTGGGAGCTAATACTTAGCCTGATAAACTTCAGAAAATATACTTAGAGAAAGGAGTTAATGTCAAGAAAATACCGAAAGCTTACTTATAGAAAATAATTGCAGATTCGAGATCTAAGCCTAAATTAGATAACAGTGTAATAAACTCATCATTTCAGCAAACGAAAAGATGAATTGATTGAAGTTTGCTTAATTACAAAGTGCCTTTATCTGAATAAGTTAATAAGTTTTATTTTAATGTCTTCACCTAATAATAATGTCTACATGCAATTGACTGGCTACTGTCCAGTCAATAACTCAAAAGCTAAACACCTCTTCTCTTTCTCACTAGGACGTCGTTTTAAACCACCTAAGCCTCCAGTGTAATATATTCAATAGTTAATTTCCAATGTAGATGCGATGTCTATTATGATGTGAAGCCTGCATGATCAACAAGAACAGCATCTTTTGGCATAGGACCTAGATTTAAAACTTCAAATTCTCCTAAATTGCTACTTTAAAAGCATTAAACTGACGCAAGAGGTGGTTTTAGAACCTAAAGGCTTTCTCCAACTCCCACTGATTTCGCAAAAACTAAAGACAAAGGTTTTTCTTTTGGAGCTCCAAGAGAAGCATTCAAGAAAGTATTTACAAAAACACAGCCGTTTATTCCTGATCCAGATCTCCCCGGACCTGGGGCTTACCATGTGAAATCTTTTGTTGAGAAAATTCAAAATGACAGTCGAAGTATGATCCTTGGGAAGAAAGAAACCTATGAGTTCCGTAAGTGCTTAGGTATTTAGCTTTGTAGCTTTGAACTATCCTTAATACCCAGGACCTGGTCACTATTCAGATAAATAAGATCTAAACAGCACAGGGACCTATTTCAACTCCAAATACATAAGCTCAGGCACCTAAAAGTTCTCAACTAAACCTAGAGAATCCATCAAAGCTCGTACGTATTCTATCTATAATCTCCTCTACAGGTACAGATAACCCAGGTCCAGGTTCTTACGACCCCAAAGTAAACATTAACGAAGAGGGGAAATATTTCTTATCTACTTTTAAGAATAGCACAGTTAGGAAATTCGGCTTTGGCTCTGAAAACCAACCCAGATCAAGCACTTCTAATGATTTCTACTCTTTGAATCAGACTCATTCTGACAATCGCACAGCTGTTGGCAGACTTTAATATTCTTCTTAGCTGAGGAAAGGCACTCCTGGACCTGGATCTTACAGAATTCCATCTGAATTTGGGAAATATGAACTGAGCCTAGCATCCCCTGCATATATAGAAACTCAAGCAACAACCCCTATCAAACGAGCTTTCAGTGCCATGGGTCATGATAGAAAACGCTCTCTAGCTCAGAGACACACCCACTAAACCACTCCTTTAGATTATTAATGATTATTTAATGTTATTTAAGTCACTGAATCATTCCATAGCAGCATTTCTGAACACTCGTTCAATCTAAGGCATAGTTGTGTTAGAATCATCTGCCAGAATAAAACCACTCTTTTTGTTGTTGAATTTCTGCGATTTGGGATTTGTTACGCCTACTGCGGTGGAAAGCTCGCCGTTGCTCATGGTTAGGAGCTTGTTCAAAGGGCCTCCTTTGACTACATTAGTCTATGCAACTTGCGATCCAAAGCCACTTCTATTCAGCGCACTCTAGCTCTGTTGCGCCATCCTCTAGTTCTCCTGCGTCTAAGGCCTCCCCCCATACACATTATTGCCAGCACTCATCTTCGGCGGCTGGATTCCTTGGATGCTTGCGTTGTGCGGCTAGGTGCCCATAGATAGTTTTCCTGATTTAGGCTAAGCGCTAGTGTTATAGTTATTATTGACATTGTTAAATGAATTCTTGTGGCTGTTCATGCTTGATTACTGGTTGCGAATACCTGAAGATTAAGGTCTTTAACCTGCACCTGCATTTTAATGTCGGGAGTTATACTAAGGACCCATAGTAGTTGACACTTATTTGGCAAGGTCACCTCCACTGTATTTGTCCATTGGTGCTAAAAACAGATAAAAAACATAAAAAATACAAGGAAATTCTATCTTGGTCTGATCATAAACAGAGACTGAATGTGCGTTTTGCAGCATTGGAGATTGATTTTCACCTATACGTGTTGGACTTCTGGTAAAAGCTGGGTTTTCACCATTGGATCCATAATTCATAGATTATTATTTCATCAAAGCTATGGAAACTGCTTTATTACCTTCTTTTTCTACATTTTTCACTGCAAAAGCTAAGTTTTCAACTAGAGACTATAACATTATTTAAGATTTAATTACATCTAGCTTTTAAACTTAGGATGAGAGATTTTTGGTTTGCTTGTCTAATTAGTTTATTTTTGTATCCCAACCTGTTATTTTATCTGAAATTTCATCTCTGTTTATCTTTTTCTCTAATTGCTTTTAAGTATTTTCTATTTCATTTGCAACTTTAAGAATTTTCTTATCTAACAGCTTTGTATTATTTTGAATTTATTCACCAAGCTTTTTAAGTTCTTCACCCACCAGTTTAGTGATAGAAGCATCAGTTTAAGATTCCATATTAGTCAAGTTTTCAAAGAATTTCTGCTGATTTTACAATAAAGAATCTTTATCAGCTTTATTTGCTACTTCTTTAAGTAAAGAATCTATCTACTGTCCACTTGATTCTTTGAGATTCTTCAGCTTTTTGCTCACTTTCTTGAGCTTTTTAGATAGATCATCATTGGTTGCTTAAAGCTCATCGAATTTAGAAGAGCTTATCATTTCTTAATCAACTGGTGCTTTTATCTAAGATCTTGCTTCCTAAGCATTTCTTTCAAGTTGCATCTAAAATTATATAATGGGGAAAATTACAATCTTCTTTTCAAAGGTTTAAAGGACTTAGCTTATCCTTGCATCATTTTGAGATTTCTCATTTAGTTATCCCTCTAATGATGTTTTTAGCTCTTCTATTCTTTCTAATGTTGCAAGTTTCTCTTATTCAAGTCTATAAGATTATATAATAATATTTTACAATTCAGTGAATGAATCAGTACCTTTCTAGAGTTCACCAAGTTATTCTCCAAGCATTTCTCTCACTCTTCTGACATCAATATCCAAAAGATCAAACTTTTTACTGATATCATTAATTTCAATCTCAACATGGTCTTTGTAATCACGAGTGACCTTGTTCATTTCACCTTTGACATAGTCTTTCATATAGGTTTCACTGACTCTTTAAGCTAGTAAATCCTCATAATCCTTGATTTTCCAGTAAGTATTAAGTTCAATATCATGCATTTTCTTTTTAAAGCCTTCCATTTGCTCAGTTACAGATGCTTCAAAGGCTTTAACTTTTGAGTCACTTGCCTCCAATACTGTTCTAAGTTTGTTTTTGAGCTTTTTAGATTTCTCTCTAGTCTAAGCTTAGAACTCCATCTTGGTCACTCTTTAATTGATCTCTTAGTCAATTCTAATGATTTAGCAATCATTTTAGTGAGAATATTCTTTCAAGTCTAATAGGTAACGACCAACCATTTCAGTGGCTCTCAAGAATCTCTCAGTGCCTTCAAATATAGATAAGGATTGCTTATTGGGTAGTTTAGTATGCATTACACCGAAAGACATCTCATCAGCACTAGGGTGCTTACTATGGCTTCCTTGTGTTGACAAACCCATATTTGATAAAACCATTCCTGGAGGCAGCATACTTGAATCGCCTAAGAGCTTCATTACTGAACCTCTACGGGCTGGAGGTTGACCACCTAATTTCTTAACTAATTAGTCATATGGAAGACCTGTTGCTATTAAAGTAAAAATCTCTCCAACTTATTTCTCAGTAGTTCTGACCTAAATCTCCTTGTTTAAAGTTTCTAACAGCTTAGCATGCTGATTTATAACTTTGATAATGTTGTTCAAGTATTCATTCAGATGAGTGAAGCTAACATTGAACTTGACAAGCTCATCTTCATCTTCCTAGTTTTAACTAAGTGTTTCAGTTATTTTCCTCTCAGGTGATTTCAGTCTTCCAGCTCCTTTAGGACTGCTGTTGATGGAAGCAGGAGATTAACTTTAACTGCTTGATCTGCTTTTACTGCTACTGCTACTAGAGCTATTTTTATCTGAACTTTCACTTTAGTTATGAGACTATCTCAGTGAGTTGTTCACACTAACTTTCAAACTGTTCCCATTAGAATCAAATCTTTTCACACCTTTGCTCATATTGGATTTAACAGGGTCTTCTAATTTTGTGGGCTTGAGGTTAAACATAGAAACTTCAGACATTAAAATAAGAGTTACAATTATAGAGAGATAGTTGAAGGGAGAAATCTATAATTAATAAATTTAAAAAGTAGAGTAGGAAAATGTCAAATTTCAAACTTAGAGAAGTAATCAAGCAAATTAGAGCTTGTAAAACTGCCGCTGAAGAAAGAGCTGTAATTTCAAAAGAATCAGCACTTATTAGAAATGCCTTCAAGGTAAGATTTTTAACAAAATATCTAATCTGAATTCATATTAATACACTTTCGCCATTCCATAACTAGTATATTTTAGGATAAAGACTGTGAACACCGCAATCGCAATATTGCCAAGCTTCTCTTCTTCAACCTGCTCGGCTACCCTACTCATTTCGGTTAGATTGAGTGTATTAAGCTAGTCGCTTAATCAAGCTATACCGAGAAAAGAATTGGATATCTTGGGCTTTCACAACTACTTGATGAGTCATCTGATATTCTCATGATGGTAACTAATCAAATCAAAAAAGATCTTAATGAGAAAGGCAATAACTTCATTATTGCATTAGGACTTACTGCAATCGCAGAGATATCTACTGAGCATATGTGTCGTGAACTGTATCCTGAAGTGAAAAGACTAATGAAAAGTTAGTCACCTTACATTAAGTAAAAAGCTATCTTGGCAGCTATTAGAACAATCAAAAACATCCCTGATACTATTGAAGACTTTTTGGAAATCATAGATCAGCTTATCTATGATAAAAGCCAAAGTGTGCTCCTAGCTTGTACCACTCTTATGATTGAAATCCTCAGAGTTGATGAATCTTATGTAAAGACTTTCAGAAAATATGTTGCTACTTTGGTAAGAACTCTTAAAAATTTGCTAATGAGTGGTTATGACCCAAATTACGAAATAGGTGGTGTTAAAGATCCATTCCTACAAGTGAGAATTCTTAATTTACTGAGAAAGCTTGGAGAGGGAAATACTGAAGCATCTGATGAAATGAGTGATATTCTTGCTCAGATTGCTACTAACACTGAAGCAACTAAGAACCCTGGAAACTCTGTTTTGTCAGAGTGTGTGAGAACTATTATGGGTATTGAAGCATCACAAGGCCTAAGAGTCTTAGGAATTAATATCCTTGGACGTTTCCTTATGAATAGAGAAAACAATGTTAGATTCGTTGCTCTCTAGGCACTGTAGTAGGTCGTAGATATTGACTATAATGCTGTTAAAAGACATCAAGCAACAATAACAGATTGCCTTAAAGATCATGATTTAGTGATTAAGAAGAAAGCATTGGATCTTTTGTATAAAATTACAAATCAAAGTAATGTTAAAAGCATAGTCAAGGAACTGATCAATTATCTCCTGATAGCAGACAATGAATTCAAAAAGGAGCTTTCAAATAAGATCTGTATGGCTGTAGAAAAATATGCTCCAAACAAAAAATGGCATATAGATACAGTCACTAAAGTGCTTACTCTTTCAGAAGGTCATGTTAGACAAGAGTTCATCTCTTCAGTAATTACTGTGATTGCTACCACTCCTGATCTGCACTAGTATTCAGTAGTAAAGACTTATTATGCCATGAAGGAAAATCTTAACTAAATAGGAATGGTATAGCTAGGAATATGGTTAGTTGGAGAATTTGGAGAAATGTTGGTAAATGGTCAAGCAAAAGATCCAGATGGAAATTCTATCATTGTAGACGAGGCAGAAATAATCGAAGTCTTTGAAAAGATTCTTGAGGATCATAATCGCAAAGGAGAGAGAAGTGATATTATCATTCAATGGGCTTTGACAGCTCTCTCAAAACTTACAATCAGACTCAAAACTATTCAGCCTAAGGTCAAAGAAATCACTGAACAATATACTGATCATATGAATGTGGAAATACAACAAAGAGCATGTGAATTCATCCAGCTTTTCGAGAATAATTGGGATTAGGAAAGAGAAGGTATCTTTGAGCCTATTCCTTTCAAAGGAGATGAGAACATGCTTGTTGATGCTACTGATAGACCAATCTTTGATGACGAAGATGGTGAAAAAGATCTTTTTATTAATCCTGATTCAGCCAGTCAAGATTAGAAGAAGGCAAGAGAGACAAGGAAGCAACATGAAACAGAACAAGCTAAATAGAGCAATATGATAGATCTAGATGAAATTCTCGGTGGTGGTATTCCTTCACAACCTTAGAACCAATCATATATGAATGGAGGAACTTCTTAAAATGCTGCAGGTGGAGCTAATATCATAGATGATTTGATGGGAGTATTCTCTAGCTCTACTTAGCCAACTTAATAGGTTTAATACAACTAGTAGAACTTTAATAATGGAAATATGCTTGGAGGTCTAGGAGGACTTGGAGATCTCTTAGGCAATATTGGAACTACTCCAGGATTATAATAACCAGTTCAGCAATAATAACTAATGGGAGGAGATATCTTCGGAGGAAGCTTATTAGGCCCAGGATTCGGTTAACAATAGCAATAACCTTAATTCATTGTATTTGAAGACAATAACCTTAAAATTGGTTTCAATTTCTCAAAAGAAGATGCTTAAGTCCATGTCATAAAGGCTAGCTTCACAAATAAGTCTTAGATGCTTTTACAAGGTGTCAACTTCCAAGTGGCTACTTAAAAGTACATGAAGCTCCAAATGCAACTAGCTAGTGGGACCGATTTGCAACCTCTCTCTTAGAATGGCATTGTGCAAGATATGAAGATTACTAACACAATGGAAGGCTAAAAGCCATTAGCTATCAAGATCAAAGTGGTATACACGATCAATGGACAACAAATCACAGAGCAAAAGGTGATCAACTCATTGCCAACTAACTGAGTTCAAGTTTATTATTAAGAAATTAAAGCTTTATATTTCATCTTAATCAAACATCAATCACTTCTGAGGGATTATACTATAGTATGCACTGCATTAACTCCTTGACAGGTCCTTCTCTGTTTAGTATTTCAATCATTTTGTTTATAGTGATAGTGTCTTATCTCACCTTTACATCACTTCCAAATATTAAGTCAGTGATATCTGAAAGCTTGAATTTCTAATTCAAATCTTAGGCGTAACTGATTTTTAGGATTTTATCAAAATCTTCACTAGAGATCAACTCATTACCAGTTAGATCTAAAATTGATAACCAGAAGGTCAGACGCTTCTGGTACTAAGAAGATTGCAGAATTTTCAACCTCATTACAAAGTTAGAAAATGTAAGATTCTCATACTTATGCTTGAAAAGGTAATAAGCTATTCTATTCATGTAGAATAACTCCTCATCATTGAATTTATCATCCTACGCTACAATTGGACTTCCATCTCCAAAAGTTTTAGTTAGCTTTTTCTTCAATATACTGCCTTGAATATCAGTTAGAAGATCATAATTCCCATCTATAAAGTAGCCTTGATAATCTATCTGATCATTATTAGCAATGAAGTTCTTGCCTATATATTGTTGCTTCAAGTATACAAACTGCTTTTACACATACTAATACGAATCATTGCCAGGATCAAGAGGTATGTTGAAGTACTCAAACTTTTTCCACATTGGTTTCATGCCTTAGTTTTATTATTTTTACCCTACCGCTTTCACTATTGTCATTTTATTTTGATCATCAATAGTTATTGGTAATTGTGCGAGCATGTGCAGTGATAATACTTGCTTAGAATGGATAGCTTCAGAGCAGCTCTTGCAAAAATGATCCTAGCATTCAAAGCATTCCAAAACAGCTGGCATTATAGAACACTAAGCACAATTCACTGTGTTACTTGACTTTGTGGAGTATAATTTGCCTATCCTTCTAGCAAGAATCTCTTTCTCAATGGAATAGAAACTGTATTTAAACAGTCTTTACATAAAGCTGCGAGATAAAGATTTCTCCAGTTCAATGGCTCTCTCTTAGCCGAACCATTCAGATTGCCTTATACCTATAAAGTCTAATAACTTCAAATCTTCAGGTTTTTTCTAAGCCTTTTCTTTTTCTATCTCTCTCAGTATCTAAGACGTTTTATTCTTAGCCTCCGCCTCTATCTTAGCTCTCTCAGCTTCGAACCCTTTAAGCATTTCATCTTTTTTGGCCAATTCCTCTATCAATGACTTGACTTTCTTTTTAATGTTCCCAAGCACCTGTTTATTCTTTAACTCATTTTCTCTGAACCTTTTCAAATACGCCTCTATATTCTGATTCTCCTCCTTATCTTTTTCTTCCTCTTCTATCTTATCAACCTAAGCTTTGACTCTACTGAGGCTTTTCCTAACCCACAGGGGCGTGTCCTGGATCATCTCGGCACTTATCACTTTAATCAGGATGATTGCGTGCTCAATGCCCACGAACACCCAGAGCGTGTAGGCCTCGACCTGGATGTCGAAGGTGTCGGCGAGCCAGGCGCGGAGGAGGGGCGAGGAGAAGTAGAGGAGGCAGGAGTTGGAGATGACGGCGGCGAGGGAGGTGAACTCGGCGAGCGACAGCCAGGGGCCGATGTTCGCTCGGATTTGCATGAAGGGACGCTACAGGCAGGTGTAGCGAGTTCTTAAGTCGAACTTGATATCGAACAAATTGTATACCAGCACCATAAAGCATGCAATTGGGCATGCACACGCGTACATCGTTGCTAGTCCAAACATTATGAAAATATCAGAAATCTCCATAATTTCAGTCTTTTCAAGCTTAATGGGCATCACAGAGTTCAGCTCCACATAGTCAATCAGCACTTACTACTCATCAGCAGACTTGCTCTATGTGTTCAACACTAACCTTTGATACACAGGGGTCGGCTTTAATGTATTGTAGATCTTAGCAAATATACTCTTACTCTAAATCTCACCCTACCTCTGCTTAAGCACCTGTCTATTCCCAGCATCCAAGTCTCTGATGAAATTCTGATGCTAAAGTTATTGCTGCACAGCCAACGCTTGCATTCTCTTGAAGTAGCGGCGCCTGAATATGGCGAATTAAAGGTAGTTGTAGATGGTCTTGAAGAATATCATCTCCACACCTTTCTGGATTATAAGACCTACTAAGAGATAGTAGAGTTGGTCGAAGTTCTGGTTGTTGAAGGCAGTGTAGAACAATGAGAGATTGGTGTTCACGAATTTGAACAAGAAAAGCTTGAATATGAAGGATTTCTCATAGGTGTCAGAGTATTTGTGATTCTCAAGTTTCAAGAACACTATGACAAGCAGCTGATAAGTTTTATTGATAATAGAGATAGCCATGCCATTGCACACTCCAGCCACAAGTTCAACAATTCTATCATGCAAGGGCTCTCCATTAAGATTTTCCTCTCTGAAATACCTTGTAACAAAGAATATCACTATGCACAAGCCAATGAGTATAATGAAGATGGGGATTGACAGGATGATGAAGAGGTAAAATCTGGCTGTTATATTCTTTTTCTAAGTGTTCATAGATATATTGGAGAATTATTCATCGCCATTGAACTCTGGCCTTAATTGTTTCTCATACTCTTTAGAGTCAGAATATATTCCCCATCTGAGAGCTATCTCTGAAGATTTCCGTTTCCATCTTTCAATGAAGATAGTCACCCAGATACATACTAGGAGTGCATATAAACCATTGAGGACATTATCTATAGCATATATACCTTAGTAGATAGTCATAGCAAGACCTAATATAGCTGGAATCATGAGCCAAGAAGTGAAAAACGCCATCCAAGCAAAATGAAAGGCAATTTTCTCACCGAAATAGTTTTTTATAGCTGACAGTTCACTGAATTGAAATTTTATGCTTTCTCTGTAGTAATGCCCAAGCATAGTCAAAGGTACAAGCCACTTAGATTCCCATTTAGACTTAATTTCATATTAGCCTTGGAAATCATGCATAGGCAAGATTTAGATGATATTACCTCTCTGCATTTCAACTTCAGTGTTGATGATGTTGTTGATCATAGCAAGCATCACTTTCTAAATGTCCTTGGCTCTAAAAGGCTCAAATAACACTTTTTAACTTGGCTCAAAAGCTATTTTTGCATCTATTTGATTCAGTTTTAGTCTGAGTTTCATCTGTTTCGCTTCAGCTTCTAAGCGATCACGTTTGAGTTGCAAAGCAATGTAGAACTAATCAGGAACTAGAGTAGGGAACATCTAAATGATGAACCCTTATTCCTACAGTATAGAGACTATTCTATTAATAGAATCAGCTTTAGCTCCACCTACATTGACCTTTAAAGCCATTTATGGTATCTAAGGCATATATTCTCTGCACTTTATCATTTCTTATTGTATCTATGATTTCTCATCTACTGTGCTTTTAGGTTACACTAAGACTTCAGGGGGTTATGCTACAATTTATGACCCTCTATTCAAAGCTTCATTATCCTCTTTCATTGTTTACTCATCTTGCAACTTGTAATATTCAATATAAGCTCTCCTCACCTTATCATGTTACTATAGATCTCTAGGCATCCAGCCTAATTAATTCCTGCAATCTAAAGATAGTTTATAATCATTCAACAACATCCAAGTGCAATCAGCATGCCCATACTGTGAAGCTAAATGCAGGGGTGTATTCAGATGCAGATCTTTGAAATCGTAATTGAAGTTTAACATAGATCGGTATTCGTTCATCTTTGTAGTGAATACAGTGTTTGTGAAGTTTCTCAGCTTTAAATACCTGCTCTGTTTCATCAGAGTTGCCCATCTTTGAGGTAAATTAGTACATATATTTGGTTTTACACGAGGCTCGTTTGGAATATCTTGGGAAATCACGTATCTCTTCTGAATATCTGAGAGCAAGTCCTTGAGCTTCTCTTAATTACCAACTTGCGCAGCTGCATGGCAAGGTGTCATATTACTCTGACTTAAAACAGGTGCTTCAGGGTAGCATTCCATCAGTGCCATGATATCCCTAATAACTTATGGGTGAACTTCATTAAACATGCAACCCCAGTATAGTAAGACTGTTTAGTATATAGGACTGAATAGAAGTAAAGGATTCTCATAGTTTAAAGCATTTTCACCTGGCACACCTAGTCTAGATACATAACGTGACAGCTCTAGATCTCTCTATGATGGTGATTTCAAGCGCCATTCCTCCAGTCGCTTTTTACTTCTCTGTATCAACAATTCACAAACTTTCCCATGTTTAAACTAGCCGGCATAATCGATGGGGAACTTGCCTTCCTTGTCAGGAATGTACTCGAGAGCGCTGTACTCCAGTAGCATTTTCACTAAGTCCTCATCTCCATGGATGCTTGCCCAATGCAGTGGAGTAAACTGAGTAGTTGGATTCTGCACATTAGCATTGGCATCTCGGTTGAAAAGGATTTACATGCATTCTAAGCGTTACTATTTTCTATTAGCATGGTTGAATATTGTGCAGAGTAGTAAAGGTGTATTCCCATATCTATCCTTTGTTTCTAAGATAAGGCTTTTCTCTCCAGGCAATAAAACATCAATAGTAGCTAAAGTCTCCCTGAGAATAGCTGGTTTCTATTCCAAAGCAATACGATGTAACATGATTCTCCCATCTCTATCTTTGAGTTTAACCTCCTCTTTGCTCTTAGGCTGATCAACCTCTCTCTAGGTGATATCATCTATATTGTTCTGGAATCTGACTTCCTTGGCCTTGAATATCGTCTTAAGCAGCTCTTCTTCCTTTCGCAACTTGTCATCTTCAGTGAGGTCATCCGCTACTGTTGCTTCATTAGATTAGTGTCTGGAAGTTGAAAATTCTGTGTTCACTCGGGTGTCAGTATCAGAAATTACTGTCTTTTCTTTTTTGAAAACATTCGAAACTGCTCTGCCTGCTTTGTTGAAGAAACCACTGATTCCACTTTCTTCATCTACTTTTTAAGAAGTAGCTTTTTGAGCATTTGGTTATTCTTAAGTTGCTTGTCTATTATTGATGTTAGGAAGTTTCAATTAGTTTTGTTAGACAGGTTGAGTCGGCTGTTATATCTTTGGATTCACTTTTGGATCTGAAGCTGGTTGATTCTTTCCTGGTATATTTGACATAGTCTTTCAATATTTGAATTACACAGATAGTTGAGATTTAACTCTAACGGGGGTTTTGGGGTTTTGGGG
>QLAH01000648.1_pt1 | contig 14687 bp, 23 predicted proteins | sample 4693081 | NCBI WGS metagenome assembly QLAH01 (sample SAMN09425401, study PRJNA476045) | Lake water metagenome, whole genome shotgun sequencing project.
CCCCAAAACCCCAAAACCCCAAAACCCCATGAGTATGAATTCGATATGAGAGAAAGAAAATCAAATATGTGGTTAGTTAAGTTATCTTAAGTTATGAAATTAAAGTTTTTAGGATTTCATCATTCTCCTTGTAAGTAATAAATCCAAGGTGGTAATCCTCTTGTTGTGATTATCATTCTACCAGTAGAAGGTAAATCTGCCTTAGCTTCGTACTTGATTGCAAGACTTGTTGCTTTACCAGGCTAAATAGAATGAATGTATTGTAACTTACATCTAAAGGTCCAGGAAGTTTGTTAGCCAATGAGAAATTAGCATTATCAAATGTCACTTGGAACTCACTCTTTTCTATCAGAGGGTTCTTGAAATCAATAGCAACAGGCTTAGCTCCTGGTACACATTTAATAGGTCCCTAAATACATTAGAATAGTATATCTTACTTGTGGTATCGGTGCTGTAGATTTTCCGTATAAAAGACAAGTGTACTCCATTCCTTCAGGGCTTGTAAGTTTGAGAATACCTCTGCTATCACCAATTGTGAAGGGTTCATATCTGACATTGACAGATATCTCTATACCCTTTGCAGAATCAGCTGGTTAGGCCTAGACTTGAGCTGCATCAAGTTTGAATTCACTTGGTCCTCCAGTTGCATCCAGTTTCTCTATTTTCATTGCGTAGTTTGTTTGCTTCTTCAAGAAATGAGAGAACTTGAAGGCTTGAACTAAGTCTTATCCAAGAGCGCATTTGAAAGCTAAAGATCTTTAAGAAGAAGCTGGGAGCCCTTTAAGCAATAGTTTGTATTTGTAATCACCTAGAATAGGGTGTTTTAATGTTAGATCTACTTCTTGCTCGATTATTGTTAAAGGCCTATAGTTTACTTCGAATCCTCCTTCAGATTTTCCTGGTATCTTGAGAACATCTGGAGTGATTTCAATGTATTCATTTACAAAGACAAACTGACTTTTCTGGATTGTGACTTCGTTCTCGGTAGGATTTTCAATTGTTACAACTTTGCTGCTTGTTTCTCTGAGTGAGCTGCTCAGCTCTATTCTTTCTAAAATATCAGGCTCCGTTGCTTAGATTTGCATTCTGTAGAAAAGATATTCTCCTGAGCTCTCATTCTTGAAAGTTATAATGAGCTTGTACATTCCTGTTTTGTAAGCCATGAAGTTAATCTTGAAATCTTTTGCAGATTCTCCAGCAACATCTAGCATATTTGCTCCTTTAACAAATGTAGTCTAATCTTGATCCCCTTCAATTATCCAGGATACATTGAATCTTTAATCAGACTTGAGCCAATTTTTAACAGGGATAATTATGATCTTAGATTTCTTTGCTTGTATTGTTTCGTTCAATGTTGCTTCAGCTTCAGGTTCAGTTGCAATACCATTTAATCTGTATAATAGAGCTGTTCCATTAGGTAGTGGGAAGAATAAGCTGCCTTTGTGTCCATCAAATGATCCATCAGCTAACTTTTTTGTCATTGTTTTCGGTATGTATTGAATCTCAAACTGAGCTGTCTATTTGGGTGGAACAGTAAGAGTAGAGTTTCCAATGAAATAGCCCTTGCATGCATCGAGCTCAGTACTTATAGTAGGACTAATAACCCATTCTTTATCTTCAGTATTTTAGATTGCAACATTTTACTTAACAGTTTTCCTGACAACTGCTTGGAAATTGAGACTTTAAGTTGCTGACTGATCTTAATCAACACATTTTCCCATTAGATTCAAGAATAATGGATCTCCTCCTTTGATTTCACACTTAATCTTGTTGCATCTGATGTCAGGATCAGCAAGTGTTGGATGGAAAGTAACTTCTAAATCGAGGTTAGAGTTAGGATTAACATAGCCACTTTCAGGACTGATAGTGAACCATCTACCGTATTCTTTGGGATCCCACTTGTACTAAGCCTTCACATCTCCAAAGTTTGAGAGCTAGAGGATCTTAGTGAGTCTACTTCCTTTGACTACCGACCCAAATGCAAGGACTTCATCCATTAGCTTCAATTCAATTCCATGGGAAACACCTTGGACATTAAGCAACTATCTAAACTCGTTTCCTTTGATATCAACCATAATTGCTAGGTTGAAATTAGGCATTCTATTCTTTGGATTGTATCTCACTTCGATTGGCATTTGTTCTCTTGGCTTGAGGGTCATTTCTTTATCTGGATTAAATGAAACACAGCATTTCTTGAATTAATCATCATCACTTGCTGCCAACTTGAAGCTCACAGTTTTCTTGCTCTTATTAATCAAAGGGATAGTTTTTGTCACATCTCCCATTACAGAAACAATTCCAAAGTCTACAATAGCTTAGTCTGGGTCAACTAATTCTAATTGCATTGGTATTCCCTCTCCTTGAACAACAATGTCCATCTTGTATAAACCATTGAAGTCAAAAGTTATAACTTCTCTGTATTTCATGATTTCTCTTGGAGTGAAAATGATAGGTACTTCGAGCTTAATAGGTGCCTCTTTTGTTGATGGTAGTAAAACTTAGCCTGGAGCAAGTTACACATCAAGATATGGTTTCTTCTCAAAGTTTGTCTCTACAGCAATAGCTGAATTATCAAAGTTGCAAATCTCAAGGATTTAGACAAACTTAGAAGCTTATGATTATTATTAAATCATAGGTGCATCACCTTTTTTAGGGACTGGTTGTCTTGTGATAAAGCACATACCAAAGTCATAAGTCATGAAATTAAGTTTAACTCCAGGTTTCCTGGCATTACCATTAAATAAGAAATCATATTTAGGACCACTGACAATATTCAAAGAGCACTTGTAGTTTTTCAGTTGGTGTTCTGCTAATGGCAGGTATGTTATCTCAAATGATACTTCTGATCCTTTCTAGCAAGTTCCTGTCTCCGGAGTTATTGTAATGTACTTATTGATCTATCTCTTCCAGACGAAGTCGAAGTTGAATTCTCCATTGTTAAAAATAACAACTGTCTTTGATTTTCTTTCGTTGATAAAGAAGTCGCTGAAATCAAATTTGTATGGCTCTGCTGATGTTACATTGACTCTGTTGATATCGGCGAACACAGAGTGATGAATCTTGTAACCTTCTCCTTTCACATTGAGGACGAGAGGTCTAGCCTTTCTCTTCACATTGCAGGTTAAGTTGTAGTTGTAAGTTAGCTCATATTTTGGTTGGAAGAGAATCTCAACTGGAATAGAGGATTATGGAGGCACAGTTCCTGCCATTGGGTTAACCTAAAGAGAGTCGCCATAATCTGGACTTCCTCTTACACTTTCTTTGCTGAAATTAAAGCTGAAAGGTATCATTTCCTAGTTGATGATGTTTACAACTTCTCTGTTTTTACCTTCAAGAAGAAGTGGTCCGAACTTAATTTTTCCAGTTTCAAAAAGGACATTAGGTTCAACTACTCTGCCAACAATCATGAAATGTTGAACAATTTTCTCGCTTGGCATCTTAAAGAGCCAGTATGACTCATGCTCACCAACATTGTCAGGGGTGTATTCAAAGATCATTTCAGATTTCTTTCCACTTAAGATTGATCCCTTTGTTGTGACGCATCTAAACATAGGTTTTAGCTTTTTATTTTCTTCCGAGACTTCTTCCCATTCAAAATCGTACCCTGTGCTTGTGGGATTAACAGCCATGAATCTCTTTGTATTTTTGATGTTTGTTCCTAATGACTCAAACTCAATAATCTTGTATTTCATGTCAATTGGAACCATATCTTTTTCTTTCCTTTCTCTGTAGCTGCTTGGTGGCAATTCGAAATGGATTATTGGTCTCTCTGCAATTCCATCTACTTCTATGATAAGAGGTTTTTAGTCTGGTGATAGGTTTTCAATGTTAGCTGATAGAATTCTACTGAAGTCATTCTCAATTTCCACAGGTGAGAACTTTACAATGAAATTATCATCACATCCAGCTGAAATTGAGCCTTTCTTTGGAATGATACTGTAGGGACCTGCATCTAAAATTCCAGTATCACTATTGACTATTTTAAAGTTGTAATTCAGAGTAATCAGACTTGTGTTCTTGATTGTGAATTTGTATGATCTAGAAGCATACATTAGAGTTGGCTTAAAGTCAATATTCTTGACTTGGCAATCATACTTGACGTTGTCACAGACTAAAGTAGTCTTTAGAGGGACATTTTTATCTGATCCTTCTACTTTTGTGAACTCGATCTCAGGGATAGTTTCGATTAATTCCATATTTGGATCTTCACTCATGTCAATTACTATTTCCTCTTGCTTCTCTTCAACAACTTTTCCAGCTGGCTTTGCAGGAGGTTTGGCACCTTTAGCTCCTTTTTAAGCTAGCAAAGCAGCAGCTTCAGCTTCTTCCTTGCGTTTACGCTCTTCATCCTCTCTCTGCTTCATTATCTTCCTGTATTCTGAAGGTCTCACCATTCTCATTGTTTTCATAGTGTCATCCCAGTCTCTGTATTTAGCTCCTGTCTCTGGGTCAGGTTTTTGCTCAATACATGATGTCTCACAAAGTAAATCTATTTTGTCGTATTTTACTGTTTTATTTGACTTGAAAATGACTTTAATCTGTTTCGTTGAATGACCTTTGAGATGTCCAACACCCGGATAGAACTTGAATTCATCTTTATCTCCTTAGTTCCATTTGAATTTCACAGTCTTATCACCGTTATTGACCAGTTGGAAAGTGGCAGATTTAGCTTTTCCTACAATGCAGTCACCTATTTGAAGTTCATCTTCTAAGTTTTCAGGGAGTCCTTCAAAAGTTACATTCTCTTGGTAACCCTCTGCAATTATCATGACTTTATGCTGTTCAAATGGATTATGCTAGGTGTTGAATGTGAGCAGGAACTTTTCAATTGATGCTTGCCTTGGAACGAATCTTATGTCAAAGGCATGGTAGCTTTTAGGTGTGATAGTGTGATTCAAGTTGCCCAAAAAGTTGAAGCAATCATTCTTAATAACATCAAATCTGGCTGTTGCTGCAATAGAGCCTTCATTCTTGAGCACAATAGATAGGACTGAGTCTTTTCCGATTCTTGTTTTTCTGAACTTAAGTACGGGTGTTCCATCAGGTTCAGTCTCTCTAGGCTTTTCAATCTGAAGAGTTGGTAAAGTACCTTCACCTCTCAACTCAAATACCATCTTTCCAGTTTTGCTCTATGGATCTCCATTGTCTACTACAGCTTCGAAAATACCTCCATATTACATCATATTAGTTGGATAGAAGCCTACTGTAACATACTTATGTTTGTGAGGCTCAATTTGAAGTATATCAGGCTTTACATCGAAAGCAAAACCCTCACTCTTGCTCTATGTTCGTGGCTTTACAGTAAATTTGACAGTGCAAGGTATCTTATTAGGATTCATAATCTTAAATCTTTCTTTTGCACCTTCAGTATTCTTAGCTGCTATGAGTGTTCCAAACCAGAATACTCTCTCTTGACTAGAGAATAAACTTGATGTTATAACTGTTTAAGTATTTGCAGATGGATCAAGGGTAGGAATCACTGTTTATTCTTCAAAGATTTAGTCAAGGTCTTCAGTGTTAATGCCTGGGATTGAAGATTCTGCATTAAGTTCGAAAGGAATTCCATCTGGTTAATCTGCTGGGTCACGGTTAGAAACATCAATTGCAAGAGTAGATTCATAGAACTTAGCTCCTTTGGCTTTGAAAGTGACATTAACGATGGCTGCACTGCCTGGAGGAATGGAGCCAGTTGCTGGAGTGATAGAGTATTGAGTAACCTCTATAAGTCCACCTTCAGGAGGAGCTTCTTTGCCCTTGGCATCTTTACCTTTAGGTGCTGGCTTTGCTGGTTCTGGTTTCTTTTTAGGATCTTTAACTTCCTCCTTTTTCTCCTCAAGACCTCTGATTCTCTCCTCTTATTCTTTTTGCCTTTCATCTCTGATCTTTTTCTTTGCTTCCTCATCCTTATAGTCGCATAAAGCAAATTTAAACTCGAATAGACCTTCATTCTTTAAAGAGAAAGTTCTTGTGAATTACTCTCCGTACTACATGGGTCCAAAGTTAATGTTCTTAAGAGGTGCTATTGAGTATTTGCTGAATACTGCATTCACATTCACATTAATAGGGATTGAATTATGAGTCTCCTAGCTTTTTCCTTCTAAGATGTTTAGCACTATATCTGAAGTATTTTTCTATGTTCTAAGCTTAATTTCTTTTTGAGACATAAACTTAATAATGACATTCTTTTCCTCATTTGGAGCAAGCTCACCTTCCATTGGGTCTATTGTGAAAATTTCTCTGGTTTGCTTTTTCTTCATAGTAAAGTTGTACTTAACAGGGTACATTCCGATATTCTTAAGATAAAGCTTGTTCTCCTTTGGCTCTCCTACTCTCACAGCATCGTAGTCCAAAATTTAATCATGACTAAATTTGATATCCAAGCTAATCTTGAATGCTTCTGCTCTTATCTCAATATTCTTATTGTCTTGCTTAATATTAAAACCCTCAGTGTCTTCAACTTCAAGAATAATCTTGTGCAAGAACTTTTTCTCTACTTTAGCTGTGAAGGAAATCTCAACAACTTCCTCTTTGCAAGGTTTGATCATTCCATTACTTTTTGATACCTCAAACTCTTCAGGCAACCCTTCGATACCTGTTAATTTCCATTTAATTGGAATAGAGGAAGTATTCTTGAGTGTGAGAGTCTTGGTCATCTTTTTCTCTAGCAAAAGTCTATCGAATTCCACAATATCTTAATCGACTTCCACGACTGGCTTAGCTCCAAGGCATTGAATAGGGAATATAACTGGATTAGGATTATCTTTAAGAAGACAAATGATTTCATCTTTGTAAAGTTTAGCCTATTCTGGGAATGCATAGACAACTAAGTTCTTAGTTTCATCAATCTTAAGATCCATATTGTCTGGATCAAGTATAAATGGAGACTTTTCTCCAGTGCCACCTTCCTCAACAGGTAGTGAACTTCTGAGAGTGAAAGTTGCATTTATTTCATACTTTCCATTGTTAGAGATTTGAAGGAAACTTGAGTTTACTCTCTTAATAACTTCATCATTGTGTCTCTTTTCAGGGTCTTTACCAATAAGAAGAGGTCCGAAATCGAATACGTTCTCAGTGACTACATAGCATTTTTGAAGGTAGCTATCAGGAGCTTAGGTAGGTCTTGTTTTCTTTTGAGCCATAAAGACATTTCTGTAATTGCTGTTTATTGTTGGGAATTCACACACTGAATTAATGTTTAAGTTGAATGGTCTGTATGATCCAACAATTTCAAACTGCATCACTTGATCGAATGAACCGATGTTCTTGGAAAAGAACTTAATGTATAGTTTCTTAGATTCTTTAGGCTACAAAATCCATCTAGTAGTATTATTAGTCATCTAAGGTAATTCATTATCTTCATCAGCAGGAGCAGTAGGAGTCCAAATAGAGAATAGAGTGATTGGTGTTCTCTCATTTCTGTTAGGTGGCTTTTTTACTATTTAATGGATTACAGGTGCAGGCAAAGGTTCCTTATCAGGATCAGGCCAGATGGGCTCAGGCACCATTTTCTTAGCATCTTCACATATTTCTCTTATGGTTGGAGCAATTGTTAAATCTACTAAGATTCTCTTGCCAAACAATGGCTCGGCTTTCGCTTTCAGTTATTCCATTTAATTATCTTCTGATGCTTATACATCTTATCCTAGGTCTGTACCATCATGATGACTTTCATCAGCTGACATCTGTCTAAGTATAATTTCGGCAAACAAGTTGTTTATATCTTCAACAAACTTTTGATATTACTCATATTCTTCCTTTGAGAAATCTTTAGGCTTTGGTTCATCCTTTACCTCCTCTGGGATGATGCCTTCTTCTCTCATTTTCTCTTCAAGTTCAATACGTTTTCGTTCCTCCTCTTCTCTCTATTATTGAAGTAACTCCTCTTCTTTACGTTTACGCTCCTCTTCTTCTTTGGCTTGTCTAGCTAATTCTTCTTTACTAGGAGGCTTGGCCTTTGCTGCCTTAGGGTCAGGTTTAGCAGGAGCTTTCTTTTCTTCAACTGGAGGAATATGAGGTGCAGGCTCTTCAATCTTGTTAGGGTCTCTGTAGATCTAAAATAGGACTACTTGAATGTTTGAGGTTGTAATAGCTTCACAGATACTCTCAAGAGCGAATTTCAAGTTAGGCCAAAGAGGGCTTTCAAGGCAATCAAAGATAGCACCGGCGTTGCAATCTTCCTCTTTAACTCTTTCAGCAATCATTTCTATCAATAATTCTTGAGTAACGTATTTGTAATCAGCTGGATTAACATCTGGTTCATCATCTTTAGGCTTCTTTCCTTTGAGTTTTTTCTTTTTCTCAGCTTCCTCAGCAAGCTTCCTCTAGCATTCTTCATCTCTTTCTTGCAGATATTTAGCTACTTTTTCGGCAACTGGCAGCTATCTCTTTGTGCAGAAATCATAGATTTGCTCAAGTTTAATTACAGTTCTCTGGTGCTCTTAAGCTAAGTAATTTGCGACTGATGTTTTTCCTGACTTTTCAGGTCCAACTAACACTAAAAAGAGCTTGTCTTTATCCTTGACTTGAGGTGGATATTATACTTCTAGAGGCTCGCTCTCCTCCTCAGCTAAAAGAGATTCTAAGCTAGATTTCTACTCATTAAGAAGTTTCTTCTTTTCATGATGATCTTCAGCTACTGGTTGCTATTCTAATTCTTTAGCATGTTCTTCCTTATTTAATGCAGTAATCTATTCTTCAAAAGATTTGATTTTTTTCTTTAAATCTTCGATTCTTCTCTTCTTCTCATCTTACTTTCTGATATTGGGCCAGAATTAGCTGCCAGGAATTCTCAATGGGAGGAATAAAGGTTCTGCAGGTGGTTGTTGCTGTTAAGCACCACCAGGTTAAGGACCTTGTTAAGATTATTATTGCTAGACTTGAACCTGGAACTGTTCAAGTCTTTTTAGGATCTCTTCTTCCTCCATGTATTATTTATCAAAATCTAAAGAATAGACTTCTAGAGGTTGATCCATAGGATTTCTCATTTCTATGCATTAAATAGCACTTCTGTTATATGGAAGTACAGGACCCATCTTAACAGCTTCTGGGATAAAGTCAATCTAGTAATTGACTCCTTGACCTTTGACATTGAGTAGGAACTACTTGGGATTATCTTTGCACTTGAAGGTCAACTTCTGAGTAAAAGGCTTGTCAGAGTTAGGTGTAAACATTACATCTATAGTTTATTTCTAACCAGGTAGGAGAGTGCCAGCCTGAGGTAAGACTTAGAACCTTTCACCTTCTTTGGCTACTGCTGCGGCAGTTGCAATGTCTGGCTTGTAATAGTAAGACCAATCGCAAGGAACTTCTTTTAGGTTTTCAAATCTGACCTTAATTGTCTTTCTAGTGTTGACACACACTTTGCCATAGTCTAAGTTATCTGCAGACATTGCTAGTTCTGGAATTGTTAAATTGGCAACAAAGTCAATGGCGTATGATGGACCGTATTTTACATCAATAGGGACTACGTGCTTGACTTTTCCGAACTTTGCATTCTTTCTAGTGGCATAAACAACATTGAAGAGCACTGATGAGTTAGGCATAACCTTTTGAGCTTTGTCAGGCTCAATGCTGATTCCAGCTTAATTTAAGATTTTCTTGTCAAAATTGAATGTAACTGGAATCTTTCCCACATTAGTAAGTCTGAATGACTTTTTCTTAGTTGAGCCAACGACCACGTTACCAAAATCACAAGCATAAGATGCAATTGTGATGTTTTCTAAGTTAACAGTCACTCCGCCTATTCCAAGTGTGGCACCTCCATGAACAGATATTTTATCGTCTTAGCCTCCACTTGCAAAACCTGCAGAACTCTTAAGAGCTGCTGTTCCTTTCTTCACATTCTATGGAGTTGCTTTCGGTCTTTTTTGTAACCCTGAACTGGTATTTTGAGCATCAGTACCTACTGTTTGGGCTGTGCCAACTGCAGCTGATGCTAAGTTCAGTTAAGTTTGCTACATCATAGCTTGCTTTGCTGATGCCATATCTATTTGTGTCAAAATTTTTTCACAGAGAAGTCTTCTATCAACTTCCGCCTCAACATCCATGACAAAAGGTTCTTTAATAAGACTTTTATCTTTTTCAATGGCTTTTGGCAGAGGTGGCATCTACTTCATAGCTTCAGAAGATGAGAACAAGGCTGAATAAGATACTTTTCCCTTAGTGATAAGTTTCTTTGTCTCTTCATATCTTCTCTGGAAGTCATCATCGTCTGTTCTAGGGAAAGATAGCAAGCAGCCTGGATATGTTCCTATTGCTTTGACTTTAAAGCGTTTGGCAGGGAAGTGAGCGCATTCAACAAGGAACATTTCATCTATGTTATCTGGAACACCTGGGAAGAATTTTACAATTACTTTGTATTTCTCTCCAGCAGCAACTTTCCCAGTCATTGGGTGACATTCTATCAAACCTGGTCTTGAGACAGTTGAAATATTTATGTTAAACTAGAATGGCACTTTTGAAATGTTTTCTATATAGAATTCTTTTGCAGATGACTCGTTGTAAGGGATTTCACCATAGTCGAGCTCAGTTACAGATAGATTATAATTGACAAAGCTTGATTCTCCCACAATTGGTACTTCATAGTCAGGGCCACCATCAACACTACAGACTGCTATTCCATTGTAAGTTAGTCCATGGCCTGAATAGAAAGTAAATTCTACAGTCTCAGTCTATCCTGGCATTAAGATACCACTCACTGGAAGAATATCGAAGACCTCATTAATTGGTAGCATTTTACCTTTCTTAGCCGACTTTTTCTTCTTAGCTTGTTTCTCCTCTTCTTATTTAAGAGCATTTAATGTTGTTATCTCTTCTTCTAAAAAGCTCCATTCATAGTTAACAGGCATTTCTGAGACATTCGTCAAAGTCAGATACTTCTTTTTTGATGTGTCGTTAAGAATGCATCCAAACTCGATGTTTGGTGGTAGGATTTGTAAGTTAGGGAAGCATACTTCTCCTTGCAATAAGACAACATCTTTCTGAGGATGGCCAATATGTGAAATGTTCAACTTTCCTGAAATATTGTCTGATAGTCTGTCTTATTTCATGCCAGGATCGAACTTTATAAGTACTTGCTCTGTTCTTTGAGGTGCAAGAGTAAGTTTTTCAGTTGCACAAGAGAAAGGAGGATCAATGAGAAGATTTATTGCTGTAGGTAAAGGACCACCGTTAGATATATCTAGAGTCTTTGAAATTGGCATAGAAGCAACTCCCTTTTCCCATAAATACTTAAAGTAGAGTTTCGCTTCTGAGAAGATCAACTGAGGTGTAATGAACTTCCCTTGAATAGAAGTATTGTATACAGTCTTGGGTTTCCTATCTCCTCCGACTACTACATTACATGCCCATGTCTCTATGATATCGCCAACATTGAAAGAGTTAGCTCTTACTTATATCATAATACCCATCTTAGGATTTAAAACTATCTGATCTGGAACGATAGCATAGACAAACTTTACTTCTTCCTCTTTCTCAGCATTCTAACCACCTTAAGAAACAGCTGAAACGTCATTGCCATTTCCTTTCTTCACAGGAGAGTCAGCAGTTTTATTGTTGGGATCTGGTTTCTTAGCTTACTTTCTGTCTACTTTTGTTGTTCTTTACCATTAAATCTTCATTTGTTTTCTTCCACGATTTTCCAAGAAGAATTCCTTTGTAATGTTGTTGTGAGTGTATTCTGTTCCAAAGTCAACTAAGTTGAGATTATCTTTACAGAATAAGGTGGAACCTACTCCCTTTGCTTTGAGAGCTACTTCTAGGTCAACACCATTGTTAACAATAATGTGTAAAGTATCCTGGAATTTCTGAACTTCATCAGCATTACACACAACCTCGATCTCTTTCTCATCATCAGGCTTGAGAACTCCGTGTCTTTGAATAACTTTCCAAACGCTTTCTTTGTTCTTGGTAAATGCTGTATACTCTGCTGGAATCTTTGATTCATTCTTGATTTGGATCTTTTCAATATAGTCTTTTAGAACATCAACATTTCCATAATCAAGCTCAGCCTTGTTCACAGATACTATTGGGCCGATAGAATTAGCAAGAATAGTGACCATAAATGGAATGTGATACCCCTCAACTTTGATGTAAAGAGGTATTCTGATATTGCTAAGGATCTCAGTTTTTAAAGTCATATTAACAACCTAACTGGACTTAGGGTTAATTATGCCAGATTCTTGATCTGCCTAGTAAACTGCGATTCTCTTGGACTAATCGTCTTAGGCAACGATCTCATACTTAGCTTTTAGACTATCATCATTGATAATCTCAATCTTCTTAGTCTTAGGATGTCTTAGGAAGCAAGTATCATACTCAAGGAAGTCAGAGGGTATCACTCTGACTTTAGGTACTAGGCATTCAGCTTTTATTGGTACAGCTAACATATCTTGACCAACTCCTTCTAGGTCTACAACTAGCACCATGTCATATTATTGAGGGAAACAAGGGATGAATTCTATTGTTATAGAAGCTTCCTTATTCTTTTCCAGTCTACCTCTGTCGTTTGTTATGTTAAATTCTGTTTGAAGAGATCTACCATCTCCAGGAACTCTTACTACATAGTTGATTTCAACATCTGATGTGTTAGTAAGGTGCACAGTTTTGTAAACAGGGAACTTGTAAGAAACCTTTCCGAAATCTATAATTTCTTCTGAGAACTTGAATGTTGGAGCTACAACATGGCCCTTGAATGTCAAAGTAAGCATCTCTGAGCTTCCTTCAAGAGCAAATCTAAATGTCTCACTGAATTCACCAAGAATGTCTGATTTAAATGTTACTCGTATTAAATCTCTTGACTTTTCTTTCACGCCCAAGACTCCTTCAGTTTTAGAAAAATGGAACTTAGAACCAAATGGTGTTTCATATGGTATTAGCTTATAATGGCAGTCAATTTCACCTGTGTTTTCGATTCCAACATCGAACTCATTTTGATAGTTGACGAAAATATCACCAATGTCCATTTCAGTGATTGAAAGTTGAGCTTGTGGACCTTTACCTTGACCTGTCATGTTCAAAGGTAAACGCTCTTCTGAGCAGGTTATATTGCAAAATGATGTGCATGAGTAGTGATATGGGCCTTAAGGTTTGAAGGTTACACAACATGTGATCTCAGTATTAGGCCAGATTTTACCTTGTAGTGGTTCAATACTGAATATCTCATCCTAGAAGAGCATGAGATCTTCTTCAACAGCTTTCCTGATAGATTGGTACTTTCTTGCAAGTGTTGCAATCGCCCTAAAGCAGATTTAAAATATCTAGCTTACTTTTATTGAGATCTTTCTTGTTTCTTGTTCAGTTCGTCTTCATCGTAAGAGTCGTCACTGTCAAGGCTGTCTGCCATTGATTCTTCAAGGTTGGATTCTTCTAGAATCATTCTTTCTTCAGCCTCTTCTTGGCTAAGTTACATGTTGAGTCTCGCCTTTTTCTCGTTTTCTTCTCTCTCAGTAGCGAAAGCTCTCCATGAGAACTCCACAGGCACTGAGCTCTTGTTTACTATTTGGTAGTACTGATGTGAATACAAGGTAATTGAAGTAGGTTCCATATGAATGTGAGTCTTTGAAAGATAGACGTTGTCGTTATGAGATTCTCCCATTATGGGTACGATAGCTTCAAGTCTGTCGTAGGTGAGGATCACATCGTCTTTGTAAGGTCTTGACTCTTGAGGGATAAACTAGAAGACTAGTTACTCTGACTAGCCAACCTCAAGGATGCCTTCTTATCTATTGATCTTGAAACCGTTGGGTACCTTGATGTGCCACTTGGTTGTCTTCTCACCGATGTTTCTAATCATGACGGGTTTTTCGGCTGTGTGTTTTACTGGAACAAGACCGAAATCTAGATTGTCTGGGAAGTCAATCATAGCACGGCAACCGACAGCTCTGATGGGAACAACAAACTTCTCTCTCTCTGTGACAATCATTAGATCGTAGGAGTAGTCTATCTTAGCTTCTGGCGAAAACTTGATGGTATAGGAAATCTCCATGCCTGGAGCGACTCTTGTGCTCATTATGTCGACGTCGCTTGGCTTCTTGATTGATTAGGACATCCCACTGGATGTGCCTGTGAGGCCTTATGACTTTTTGCAGGGCAGGACTTAAAACAGTTTCGAGTCGGGAGGTATAATTTTTACTGATCTGGCGACCTTGTCCTTATTTCTAATCAAATAGGTTAAGAATTTGAAATAAATAAGAATCAGGGAAGAGTATTAGAAGATAGGATTCGGAGAGTGACTATGCACTGAGACATTTACCTTAGCTTTAAGATCTACTCTTTGATTTATAGCGGTTCATAGTTCGTAAACTATATCACGTGAGGCACTGGCTGGAACAAGGGCTCGTCAACATGGACCGCTGAGTCAGAATAGATCGAACTGTCCCCAATGTTTAAAAACTAGATAATCTTTGGCTTTGGATACTACTCTATAATGCTTTTTCCTGATTCTTAATCTTTGATGAGTTAACTCGGTATCTACAGAGTTGGAATCAATGATATAAGGTATCCTTACTTTCTTCATCACTTAGCTTTCAAGGTTTCACTCTTCTACAATGAAATCTTATTGTTATTTAATTAACGAGTGGGGGGCCCTTGGATTCAATTAAAGGCGCTCTCTACGACGTTCAAATAATTTAAATCTCAAAATCTCTCTCTATACTCAAATCCAGTTATGGGGTTTTGGGGTTTTGGGG
>QLAH01000649.1_pt1 | contig 14622 bp, 12 predicted proteins | sample 4693081 | NCBI WGS metagenome assembly QLAH01 (sample SAMN09425401, study PRJNA476045) | Lake water metagenome, whole genome shotgun sequencing project.
TATTTTGACCTATGCGCAAATTACCCCACGATATTTAGTGTTGGCGCATTTTGGTATCAATAACCAAACATTTGCAACAGGCGGAGCTGCTGGTGCAACAGGTACAGGCGCTTATGGTGCAGGTAAAAAACCAGGCATTTTCTTTCACGATGTATGGAATGAATATGCATTGGTTCCTTCGGTTAACCCAACCACTAAGAAAGCCAATAAATACAATGTGTACATTGGTGGTGGCTTACACTATTGGTGGGGCATTAGTAGAATGAGTAGTGCCAGCACGTTGAATTTCTTAGCCATTGACGCACCAGTGATTAACTGGCCATTGGTAGAATTAAGTGACCAATTCGTAAGACAGTTTGGGTTTTATGCAAAAGGAAAGTTGGGTAAACTCAATTATAGCTTAAGTGTAAACAAGCCCTTTGCCACCAATGTTAACCCAACGGTAGACGCCATTAAAGACCGAGTTGCGGTAGATAATAATGGAGATGCAAGAGCAGCGGTACAAGGATATTTTGATTACCAATTCTTAGACCAAGAATCCAATGTGTTGCCCTTTAGAGTAGGCACATATGTAGGCACTAAAAAAGTATTCAATTTAGGGGCAGGGTTTTATCATCAAGCCAAAGGCACCAGAAGCGTGAATGGCAATGGCAGTATTGCACAACACGATATCAACTTATTTGGAATAGATGCTTTTGCCGATTTGCCTATTGGAGATAAAAAGAAAAACATGGCGTTAACTGCGTACAGTGTTTTTTACAAATACAATTTTGGACCCAACTATATCCGAACAGTTGGGATCATGAATCCAGCTAGTGGCTTTGATCCCGCAGTAGCGGCCAGCCAACGCAGTATCAATGGATTTGGCAACAATCGTTTTTTTGTAGGAACCGGAGATATTTGGTACACGCAAGCGGGATTATTATTGCCGAAAACCAGCCCGACCACCAAGGTTCGCATACAACCCTTTGCAGCGTACACTTACAAGAAATTTGATTACCTAGATCAAACAGGCAATTACTTTGATATAGGCGCTAATTTTTTCTTAGACGGACACCATGCAAAAATTACTCCACAGTATAGTACCCGACCCATGTATTATTTAAGAAACGGACAAAGGGTAAGGGATGGATCCTTAGGAGAATTCATGCTACAATTACAAGTATATTTATAACGCTCACCTGCTAAACAAACTATATGAACACCACTAAAAAAACCTCACTCACCAGCGTCATTGGCGCATCCTCTGTAGGCACCATGATAGAATGGTACGACTTCTATATTTTCGGAAGTTTGGCCACTGTTATTTCAACGAAATTTTTTCCGCAAGACAACCCCACAGCGGCATTCTTAAGCACATTGGCCACATTTGCCGCAGGCTTTGTGGTAAGACCATTTGGGGCATTATTTTTTGGAAGATTGGGCGATTTAATTGGACGTAAATACACGTTCATGGTAACCCTTTTATTAATGGGTGGAGCCACATTTTTAATTGGCTGTATTCCTTCTTATGAAACCATTGGCTTTATGGCACCGGTACTCATACTCTTGCTAAGACTCTTACAGGGCTTGGCTTTGGGCGGAGAGTATGGAGGCGCAGCCACTTATGTAGCAGAGCATTCACCCAATGGACAAAGAGGATTCATGACCGCATGGATTCAAACCACTGCAACAGTAGGATTATTTGTTTCCTTACTCGTAATCATGGGAACCAGGGCAGCATTATCTGCAGAAGATTTTGATGCATGGGGATGGAGAGTACCATTTTGGGTATCTATTTTAATGGTATTGGTTTCTTATTTAATCAGAAAAAATATGGAAGAGTCTCCAGTGTTTGCAAAAGCAAAAGCATCTGGAAAAACATCTACCAATCCATTAAAAGAAAGCTTTGGAAAAAAACTGAATTTCAAATTTGTATTGCTCGCACTATTTGGAGCCGTAATGGGACAAGGCGTTATCTGGTACACCGGCCAATTCTATGCCATGAGTTTTATAGAAAAAACCATGAGTGTAGACAAAGAACAAGTAGATAGTTTAATGTTCATTGCATTAATGTTGGGCACCCCATTCTTCTTGGTATTCGGATGGCTTAGCGATAAAATAGGCCGCAAATGGATTATGATGGCAGGTATGTTAATTGCCATTGTATCGTACAGACCTATCTACGAAAAAATGTATCAAACCACCAATGTAGCCAATAAGGTAGAAGTAAGTACCAGCAACAATATGGTGAATAATGTAAACACAGTTACCACTGTTTATTCAGATAGTACCGTAAGAAAAGAAATACAAAAAACCAATCCAGAAAGCGGTGCAATTACCACTACCATTAAACTAAGTATCAATAGCAGCGACAAGCAAAGATTAATTATTCTTGTATTTATTCAAGTACTATTTGTAACCATGGTGTATGGCCCAATAGCAGCATTCTTGGTAGAAATGTTCCCAACAAAGATTAGGTATACTAGTATGAGCTTACCTTACCATATTGGTAATGGGGTATTTGGGGGATTGTTACCGGCGGTAGCCACTTACCTCGCAACCAATGCAAAAACCTCAGGTAAAGCGGATTGGTACTTAGAAGGGCTTTGGTATCCAATAGGTGTAGCAGCAGTCTGCTTAGTGATTGGGGTCATTTACATTAACGGAAAAGACAAAGAAATAAACGATTAAACCATTTTTAAAAAATACTGTTATGAATATAATTAAGAAAGTACTCGGCATCGTTTGGTTGGCAATGGGTATAGCCGTAGGATATTATGGATTAACCATTTTAGGAATTCCTAAACTAACCAGCGGTAAACAAGATGACTTGGTATTTGGTATTATTATCTGTTTCATTTTATTACCGATAGTGGTAGGTGGACTATTGGTATTTGGAAAGTATGCGTTGCAAGGAGAATACGATCTAATAGACGATAATCCAGAGCACGCACACTTTAAAGACTAAGATAGTTTATAGTATTCCCCCGATACACTTCAAATCCCTTCATAGAATTTAATGAGGGGATTTTTTTATATTCATAGCATGATAGCTGCTCAACAAAAAAAACAGCCCATTAAATTATTAATGATTGCCATCTTGATGATGGTAGTGCTGAATTTTCCATTGCTCTCCATAGCCAACAAACCCATATTGATTGGAGGCATCCCCTTATTGTATTGGTATGTATTTATATGGTGGGGAAGCATCGTAATATTAGCTGCAATAACCGTACATCGTAAATACAAATCATGAGCACTACCCTAATTATTATTTGCGGGTTAGGCTATTTGGTCTTGTTATTTGCGATAGCATCATATGCACAAAAGACCATTAATACCAGCAGAAATTTAGTCAACCATCCGTTTATCTATGCATTGAGCATGGGGGTTTATTGCACCGCATGGACCTATTATGGAAGTGTAGGAAGAGCTGCCAGTTCGGGAATCGATTTCATCACGATCTACTTAGGACCCACCATTATGGCGGTATTATTTTGGCCCGTCTTGCGAAAAATATTAACCATCAGCAAAAGCTTAAGAATCACGTCCATAGCCGATTTCATCAGTACGCGTTACGGAAAAAATTTCTCCATCGGAATGGTGGTAACCCTGTTTTGTGTGTTTGGTGTAATACCCTATATCGCATTACAAATTAAAGCCATTACCAGTAGCATAGCCGTGTTGCAGCAAGATAGCCCCACGAGTTTATCCACTGTTTATATAGCCATATTTTCTACCATTATATTATTTGTATTTACGGTATTGTATGGAGCAAGAAGTGTAGACGCCGCAGAAAAACATCCAGGACTCATGACCGTCATGGCATTTGAATCGTTGGTAAAACTCTTGGCCTTTTTAATGGTGGGTGTGTACATCACGTATTTTTTATTTGATGGAATGGGCGATATTTTTTCGCAAACAGCAGCAACAGCAAACAATAAATTATTGACCTTAAAAGAAAGCAGTGGTTATTCAGGTTGGATGAGCATGACCGTATTAGGCATGTTAGCGATTGTTTTTTTGCCGAGGCAATTTCAGGTAAGCATTGTAGAAAATGTACAGGAGCAACATTTAAAAATGGCGACCTGGTTATTCCCCTTATACTTAATCCTCATTAATATTTTTGTATTACCCATCGCCATGGGCGGATTATTGCTGCAAGGCAATACGGTCAATGCAGATTATTATGTACTCTCTATACCGATGATGCAAAACCAAGGCTGGTTGGCCATGACCACTTGGATCGGAGGCTTATCAGCAGCAACAGGAATGATCATTATAGAAACGATTGCACTGAGCATTATGATCAGCAATCATTTGGTAATACCCTTGTTATTGCGCACACAACAAAACCAAAACTGGAAACAAGTATCCTTGCAAAGCAATATCCTAAACATACGAAGACTCAGTATTGGCGCGGTATTGCTATTAGCCTTGCTGTATTATTTAAACTTAGGGAAAGGAGAAAGTTTGGTATCAATAGGATTGATTTCCTTTTGTGCAGTAGCACAATTTGCACCCGCATTGTTTGGAGGCATTTATTGGAAAGAAGGCAATAAACAAGGCGCCATTATTGGCATCATCTTAGGATTCATCATCTGGTTTTATACGTTGGTATTACCCGGTATGGTGAACAATGGATTTTTACCCGCATCCATTTTAGCAAATGGATTGTTTGGAATTGAATGGTTACACCCGCAACATTTATTTGGATTAAAAGAATTTGATTCTATCAGTCACTCCGTGTTTTGGAGTTTATTGCTGAATATCAGCGCCTATATTTTTATATCGGTATACACGCAACAAGGAGCACAGGAACAATACCAAGCAGAAATATTTACCAATATCAATAAGCACGGAGCCCTACAAGAAAACGGATTGGTATGGAAGGGAACCGCACAAATGCAAGATATCCGAAACTTGCTGAAAAGCTTTGTGGGAGCGGAAAGAGCAGAGACCTTATTGACCGCTTATGCCAAAAGGCATAAAATAAATTTGCAAGAAAAATTAGTAGCCGATGCAAGAATAGTAGGCTTCACCGAAAGAATATTAGGAGGAGTAGTAGGTGTTGCATCAGCTAGAATATTGTTACAAACTGTAGCAAAAGAAGAAGAGATCAGTATAGAAGAAGTCTTAACCATTTTGAATGAGAACCAGCAAATGGTAGAGATGAATAAAGAGCTCAGAAAAAAATCTTTAGAGCTATCCAAAGCAACGCAACAATTGCAAAATATGAATACGCAATTGTTGAGTATAGACGAACAGAAGAATGAATTCTTGTACACGGTAACACATGAACTCCGCACCCCACTTACTTCCATCAGGGCATTGAGCGAAATATTATTCGACAACCCCGATTTAGAAGCAGAGCAACAACAACAGTATTTAGAAGCCATCATTAAAGAAACAGTACGATTGAGTAATTTAATTACCCAGGTATTGAACCTCGAAAATTTTGAAGCAGGCCGAAGAAAATTAACCATCACCGATATTAATGCAGGGAAATTGTTGGATGATATGGCAGCCACTTTAAGTGGAATCATACAAGCTAAACAGTTAAGCTTAACCATTCAATTGGCACAGCGGCCCACCATGATACAGGCCGATGCCGACTTAATACAACAGGTATTCATGAATTTATTGGGCAATGCCATCAAGTTTGCTTCAAGCGCTATTCAAATCAATATTTCGAAGGGTGAGAAGGAATATTTGATTGAAATTACCGACGATGGCAAGGGCATAGATGCAGGCATGGAAGAGCTGATATTTGATAAATTTTTTCAGGCCAAGAACCAGACCCTTAAAAAGCCAGAAGGCACCGGATTGGGATTAGCTATTTCTAAAAAAATCATAGAATTACACGGGGGCAAAATTTGGGTGAACAAAGGGTTTACAAAAGGTGCCCAATTTGTATTTACTTTGCCATATGAGCAAGAAAGTATTGGTGGTAGATGATGACCCATATATTTTAATGTCATTGGAATTTCTAATGAAGAAAAGCGGCTATGGGGTAATGGTAGCACGCAATGGGCAAGAAGCAATGGAGCTCTTGAAAGAATTACCCGCATTGGTAATACTCGATATTATGATGCCCGATGTAGATGGATACGAAATCTGTAAACATATTAAATCAACCCCTGGACTGAACGAAACCAAAGTGGTATTCTTAAGTGCAAAATCTAGCGAAGCAGATATTAAAAAAGGATTGGCACTAGGAGCATCTTTGTATATTACCAAACCCTTTAGTACCCGCGAGCTGACCAAGCAAATCAAAACATTAATAGATTAATTAATCGTCTATGAAAAAGAAATTCTTACCATTAGCAGTTTTAAGTTTAACGTTATTTGCAGGATCAATTTTACTGAACACAGCCGCCGCGCAAACAGCCAACCCGACTGCATCAACTTTAAGTATCAATCCCCCAAATAATCCGAAATACGCTAAAGACGTAAGCAGTGTAGACAATATTATTGCAGCATTGTACAATGTGATTTGCGGAGCACCGGGCGAGCCGCGCGATTGGGAAAGATTTAAGTACTTGTTTGGAAAAGATGCCAAATTAATTCCTACCAGTAAGAATACAGAAGCAAAATTTGTTTACAGAACCATGACCCCCGAAGAATATATAACGATGTTTAGTACACGTATCAAAACAGGGTTCTTCGAAAAAGAATTAAAGCGTGAAACCGTTTCATTTGGCACAGTGTATCATGCATTCAGCACTTATGAAACAAGAGAAACAGAAAACGGTCCTAGTACCAACAGAGGAATCAATAGCATTCAACTGTTTAAGGACCAGGACCGTTTTTATATTGTAAATGTATTTTGGTGCGCAGAGAGCATGGGCTTTGCATTACCTGCTTCAGCGTTGAAATAATTTACTTTTTAATGATGGGTAATTTAATAACAGAAGGATACTGCTTAGAGTGGTGAATTTTATTTTCTACCACCACACCAGTAGCTTCATCATAATTGTTACCACCTGTATTTAAGTTACGATCGAAACGAGGGAAGTTACTACTAGACACTTCAATGCGAATTTTATTACCAGGCGCAAAATAGTTACTGGTCACCATTGGCGTTAAATTGACTTTGTACACTTTGCCTTTTTCCATGAACACTTCTTTGTCGTAACCCTCTCTGTAACGCAAGCGTTGAATGGTTTCATCTAAATTGTAGGCTTTGCCATCAGGATGCACATCAATCAATTTAATGGTTACATCGGTATCTAAGCCAGTAGAAGAAACATAGAGGGTAGATTCAATGAACCCGGTCACTTCCACCCCATCTTTTAATTCATCTGAAGTGTACACTAAGATATCATTGCGCAATTCCATTTGGGATTGATCAAAGCTGCCGCCTTGCACCGCATTGCCTGTACAACACACATTACCACCGTAAGAAGTCACGGGATTCATAGGATCGTAAGTGAAAGCATCCGGAATATCTTTTGCAGGAGGCATCATGGTTAAAGCGCCATCACCATTGCGGGTATTGGCTTTGCCAGCACTGGATAAATAGAAAGACTTCATTTCTGTATTCGGTAAAGGGAAGCTTTCGGCTTGTTGCCATTTGTTTGAACCCATGGTATAATAGCGCACACGAGGTTGGGTTGATTTAAAATCGTTTTGTTGCCCTTTCAACAACATATCGAACCAACCCCAAGTGAGTTCGTCATAATTCAAACGCGCATCACCCACGCTGCGTTCACCCACGATGGTATTTTCAGTCGCACGCTTATAAGAGCAATGCAATACAGGGGCAATTACTAGGTATTGATTATCTGCAACAGATTTACTTTTTGCCGCATTACGTACATGATTGAACAAAGCAATATTCGGTGCAGAAGAAACATCGTACCAGCTTACGAACCAATAAGCAGGCACTTCCATGGGCATATTGTCGTGATAAAGACCACCCTTGAACCATGCTGGGTCATTGGGTTTGCGAGCCGCCATTTGTTCATAAATACCATCCGGACCTTGTGCTTTTTTGATGATGTCTATAATAGGTAGCGTTTTTAATCCCTGCGCCCAATCTACTCTTGGATATTCAGGACCCATATCATAAAACTTTTGCAAACGCTGTAAATCTTTTTGCTGAATACCGATAGGTAATTTCGGCGCAAGCTTATCATGTTGGGTACTATACAACCAAGAAGTGAACAACATTTGTTGCGCACCACCACGATACCAGTTACCCTGCTCCATGAATTGACCCACACGGCCCACACCCGCACCAAAGCCCTGCGCCACCATTGCAGCTAAAGCAGGATGGTTCTGAGAAGCCACCGCCATCTGCCATTCGGCAGTAGAAGAGCAACCAATCAAACCCACTTTACCATTGCTCCAAGATTGTTTACTCATCCACTCTAAGGCATCGTAACCATCGGTGATGGGCGTACCTAAAATATCCCATTCACCTTCAGAGAAAAATCTTCCTCTTTCGTTCTGTACTACATAGGCATAACCGCGACTCACTGCTTGATACGCATCTTCCAATGTGCGAGTAGTCATTTTTCCATCCACCCAAGTATTGAAATTATACGGGGTACGAGAAAATACAATCGGATATTTTCCATTGCCCTTTGGGCGATAGATGTCGGTAGCCAGGCGAATACCATCGCGCATGGGCATCATTACTTTTTGATCAATCACGGCAATAGAATCGAGCTTGCGATAAATAGCCGCCGTGTCTTGTGCTTTTAAATTAGTTGCGCCGGCCGTGCATGCAAACAGGCCAATGGCGAGGAGGAATTTTTTCATGAGAATGCTTTAGGTAGCATTCAATTTACGAAAAATCTTCTTCGTTCATGGAAAAGTTGTCTTTAAAATCGACTTTACCCTTGCCTTCTAAAATGCCGATTTTTCTTTTGCCAGGTTTAGAGGCAATGTATTCATCATAGCCCTTTTGATGATTTATCCAAAAGGTTGCAGGGATTTTAGTCACATTTTCAAACTGCACAGCCATATCAGGTGTAATGGAGCTTTCCTCTTTTATGATTGCGATTATTATATTTTCTGGAGTTCCTGAAAGATTAGCGAACTCACTATAAGACATCCCCATTTCATCAAGCTTTTCCTTTAGGGTTTCGCCAGGATGAGGAACTGATTGGGGGAAATATTGATTTTCACTTTCTGCCATTTGTGACTGTTTGAGGTTTCACTAAAGTTATAAAATAATTCACAAATTAGTGAACTTATTATAAATTTAAACATGAAAACGAAAGATATAGCACCTGCCAAAGCTATTCATCCAGGGGAGATTTTAATGGATGAATTGGAAGCTAGAGAAATTAGTCAAAAAGAATTTGCAATAAAATTGGGTGTTCAACCAACCCAACTAAATGAAATCATCAAAGGTAAAAGAGGCATAACCGCCGAACATGCTGTTTTGATTGGTAAGGGATTGAATATGGAACCAATCGTCTGGCAAAACCTACAAAGTCTATATGAATTAGATAGAGTAATTATCAATGAGCGAACCCAAAATAGATTGGTTGCAATTGAAGAATGGGATAAAATTAAAATTCTTATTCCGGAAAAGTATTTAAAAAAAATGGGAGCCATTAGTGGTGATCCTGTGCACGATTTACCCTACATCAAAGAATTTTATGATTTAAATACATTAGAAGAGTTGCCAGCTGTTTATCAAAAAACAGAATCATTCCTAAATAGAAAATCAACAAAAAATACAGTTGACAAAATCAATTTAATGGGTTGGGTTAATCTAATTAAAGCAACTGCAAAAAATATTCAAATTGAAAAGTTTGATCATCGAAAAGAAAAAGAAATAATCACTGGATTAAAAAAAATATTAGCAAATAATAAAGACACTATCGAAAAATGTAAAAAGCTATTAGCTTCATATGGAATCAATTTAATTACTTTAAAGAATCCTGAAAAATGTGCAGTAGATGGTGTTTGTTTTTGGAGTAATAAAAATCCTACAATTGGATTATCCGTCCGATATAAACGTATTGATAATTTTTCTTTTACACTTTTCCATGAATTAGGGCATGTTTTTTGCCATTTGAAAGAAAATAAAGAAACTCAGTTTATTGATGTGGAGTTAAGCATGGACATTGATCATTCAAAAGCAGAAAAAGAGGCTGATCAGTACGCGATGGATCAATTAATAAACCCAAGTAATTGGGAAGACTTTGTAACATTACCTAATAGGCTAGAGAAAAAGTCAATGGTTAAATTTGCCCAACTTGAAGGAGTACATCCAGCTGTAGTAAAAGGAAGGCTGTGTTTTGAATTGAACAGCTATACAATTAAAGTGGATATAGATAACTTATTAGGCTAAATTTTGCCAAACTCGGCAATTGTTCGGAAATTCCGAACAGTTGAACTTTCATCCATACCCCATCCTCATACACCAAGCGAGGCATGAAATGACCTCATAGTCATCCGATTCAGGAGTAGGTTTTTCTTTTTAACGGTAATGCTTAATAATAGGTTGAGCAAAAACGCCGTTTTACCTGACTCTGGAGCAGCGCTCAAGAGGTACAAGTGTTGTGGCCTAAATCCATTTATGGCCCTATCCAAATACTTAAAACCAGAAGACACGCCCACCGCAGGTTCTTGAAAATGTTGAATACTAATCAACCGATCTAACTCGGTATCGAGAATGTTTTTAAGTGTTTGCATGGTGTGTATTTGAGGGAGGTAAAATTAAAGGGGGTGTTTGCCATGTATTGGTATAGATCTATTTTTTGTTTCCTTTTTTGGGTGGTAAAAAGTTTTCGCCAGTAATAACACTTTTACCTGTTTTGTCTTCTAATTCTTTTCTTGCATTTTTGGCTACTGCACCACCTTTTTTACTGGCTGCTGCATTTTGTTGTAATCCTTTTGCGTTTTCGGTTTCTGCTATTTGCCTAGTAGATAATTCTGCTAATGCGGTAAAAATTAGCTCTGCCTCGCTCATATGGTCTCGTAAGTTTTGAGATTTTAAGCCTTTTAGGTCCTTATGTTTCTTAACTGTTAAACCAGTCCATTCTTTATGAATTATATTGGTGAGGGCTGCAAACTCTTCACCCTTTTTTACGCCACTTTCTTGCCAATAATCGGTTAATTTGTTACGGGTTTCTTGACCAGTCATTCTTTGTTGTATCCATTTTTCGCTACGCCCCAAATTTTGCCAGTTTTCTCTTGCCCTGTCTATGCTTTGGCTGGGATCATTTATTTCTTGCATACGTTCGTAGCCTACCTTTGCCAACCATTGTTTAAAAGGCTCTGCTTTTGGGCTTGGTATAGATTGGATTAGGCGGAAAATATCTTCTACACTGCCCACATCGGTTTTATAAAATTTACCATCTTCAGACTGTAATTTCAGTTGGTTACAGTTTGTAACCGTCTCGTTTCCCTCTTTCTTTAGCCTGCTTTTAAACACTTTCCAGTAGTTTCTTGCCCTTTCGACTGTAGGTTGATCAGTTAAAATGCCTACAATGTCTACAATGCTGAAATACCATATTTCTCTCTCTGCATCGTATTGGCTACGCACTTTTTTTTCTTCAAATATTTTTATGCTGCTCATATTTAAATGATATATTACTGTTAAGATTTTACTTGATTTCCTTCCTTGTAAACTTACTAAAATCAGATTGTTTTGTAATTAGTTTCATGGATAGCTTGAATATGCTTGTTTAGAAGGTGGCTATTACGAAAAACCCATCCCTCTCCACCAGGTGCATCGGGTTCAATAAAATGGAAGGATTAGTACATTCTGCATTGCAGCCATAATGCGTACAATGTAAAATCACTTGGCCAGCCGTATATACTTGTTCAAGAGTAATGGTTTTATTTTCTTGAAATATTTCCCAATAAAATATTTTTATAAAAATACATAGACCTACACTAACAATTATAGAGTATAAATACCTAATCAATTATACCCCACATCCTCCATAATCGTTTGTGATTCCATATTGGCGGTAAAATAAACCGTAGTAATAGGACCACAACGATTGAGCGGAATACGAATATGCATTTCAGAAAAACCTGGTAGCATGGGGTGTCCTAATTTTGAAAGATGGCGCTGATGTTCTTCCTCACCGGGAAACTGATAATATTGAGGAGACACCAGAAACATCACCACATCAATCAAGTGTAAGTTGAAATTCTTTTGACGCAATACGTATAAGCGAGGCATACGATCGGTTTCAACTTCAGGATCAATGGGAGTGGTTTCGGGAGATACCAAGAGCGGAATATTAAAATCGATGGCAATCTGTTTTAACTGTTCAATTAAAGAAGCCGGAATAACTCCATAGTCATCCGATTCAGGAGTAGGTTTTTCTTTTTAACGGTAATGCTTAATAATAGGTTGAGCAAAAACGCCGTTTTACCCGACTCAGGAGCAGCGCTCAAGAGGTACAAGTGTTGCGGCCTAAATCCATTTATGGCCCTATCCAAATACTTAAAACCAGAAGACACGCCCACTGCAGGTTCTTGAAAATGTTGAATACTAATCAACCGATCTAATTCGGCATCGAGAATGTTTTTAAGTGTTTGCATGGTATGTATTTGAGGGAGGTAAAATTAAAGGGGGTGTTTGCCATGTATTGGCAATGAAAATACTTAGTTTAGTAAAGTAAGAATTTAAAAGGGAGTTCATGTATTTCTTTATTTTTATTGGTTTTGGATTTTTATTAATGCGAATATTTAAAACAGACTTTACTAAGTGGGATGATAAACAAAAGTCCATTAGGGAACCCAAAGCGAATTTAGATTTGAAACCTATTTTGAAAAACTACTGTTTATTACAGATTAATTCAAATACAGAATTAGTATTAGAAGAAGTTGAAAAAGCTTACCAGAAAAAATTAGCAGTAATAGCTGAGATTAGGAGGCGAGGTTTTACTCCAATATATGATTTATCATTAATTGAAAGTGCTAGGAAAGTATTAATTGATTATTATCGGTATGCGGCGTATAGGAATTAATTATTATTTAAAGCAATTCTTCAAATAATGAAAATTTTGAATAATTTTCTTGCTGTAACTTAAATTCAAGCTCATCTAAAAAACCTGCCTCTTCAATATTCATCAAACTTGACTTGGTTTTCTTTATATCATTTAGTAATTTTTCTTGAGGAGTATTTTTCGCTGGCTTATTAAATAATAAATAGTAGGAGCCTTTATGTTTTTTACCTATTTTGTTATAACCCGTTTTTTCAAGGCAATTTATAATGATTTCTAATTCGTAAGTATGTTTTGTTATAACTTCTTCACTAGTACAAAAATCAATAGCTTGTGCTGCTAATATACTACCGTTCTTACTAATCAAGGTTACATCTTGAGGCTTTAATAAGCCTTTTATTTTTAAAGGATTTAACGTATAATCTATATCTACTTTGTCTATAAAAACCGGCTTATTAAGTTGTTTCTTAATGACTGTTGTAAATTGAATATGTTTATCTGTAACTGGAATTTTTTCTTCCCAGATACCTACAAATTGTTGAAACAAAGATTTGAAGATTTTAGAATCAATTTTACCAGAATATGATTTTGGCATATCAAATTGCATCAAGCCATTGCTGTATTTGTTGAGATAACTAATATATTCTTTTGTGAAAAGTGATTCATTATTTAATAAAAAATGAGATTTACTTTCAGCATTTATTTCAGCAATTTTATTTTTGATTAAAGAGAAACTTATTTCAGCATGTTTAAGAATATCTAGATTGGAAAATTTTGATGCAATCTTGAGTTTATGTTCTGAATAATTAAATAATATCAATTCCTCACTTATTGCTAATAAACCAACAGCAATCTTTTCTCCAGAGACTGAGTTTGTTTGTAAGTAAATAATTGAAATTAAACTTTTCATAGTTAAATCCTCCTTTGGTTTTTCTGCAATCTATGTTTTACGATTTGCCCTAAAGCAAGATAGCGGTATTTAGATTGAAGAAAGTCGATTACTCTTTTCTTCAAATTTGCATTAATCTCCCATATTTCTGGAATTTCATCAAAAACCTCATTTATCAAATATTCGATATCAATTTTATCAATTAAAGATAGGAACTCATTTGCTATTTGTAAACGTTGCTTTATGGTAAAATGTTTTATAATCGAGCTAAAATATTGACTTTCGATTAGTTTTTTATAAGAATTTGGTTCAGTTTGAGCATTAAAAATATTCATTCCATTCAGCCCACCAAAAGCAAAAGCATGATCAATTGCAATAATATTAAGCTTGCTTTCATTTAATTTTAGCAACAAGTTATAGTTTCCACCGTGTCGATCCGTATTGTCAACCCAAATATCAAAAATGGCGATTTTAATCAAATCTTCAGGATTTGCTATTTTGTTAAAATCCTTTTTAGATTGTATTTGCTCAATTTCTTTAACCAAATCTGCTTGATGAATTTGTTTAGAACCCCAAGCGATAACACCAGGCTTAGTATAACGTTTATTAACGATTAATTGATTTTTAACATATGAGTTCTCGGTAATGGTAACAAAAGCTTGATCTGGAACTGGAATTTTGAGTTTTTGCAGTAAAATTGTGCATATCATCTCAAAAACAAGACAATGAATCTCGCTTTTATCAAATGATTTACCTGACTTAAATTTTACAAAATATACTGCACCATCAGAGCAAATGAACATCATAGGGCTATGCCCATCG
>QLAH01000650.1_pt1 | contig 14594 bp, 13 predicted proteins | sample 4693081 | NCBI WGS metagenome assembly QLAH01 (sample SAMN09425401, study PRJNA476045) | Lake water metagenome, whole genome shotgun sequencing project.
TGTAGCATCTCCACCAGCCCCTCCTGATATATTCAGCCTGGTGCCATCAGCTCCAGGTTTACCCCGAATATCCGTTACTTCAACATTACTTAATAGCGAATCTTGCACACCTACTAGCGATATTCCTACTGGTTCTAGATCATCATAGCTAGTGTAATCACTAATTCGCATATTCGCTAATGTTAATCCGCTTGCCTGGTTAGCGATAAATCCACGGTTTGCCTGAGTACCGTTACCAGTAAGATTGATATCCATAAAACGATTATTACCTAACCCACTCAATGTTCCTTGAAATTGAGGACGATTGTCTGAGGTAGCAGGTAGGCGGAAATTACTATTTCGACCCAATAATGATTGCCCCTGTTGAAGGACAATTCGATTATTATTGCTACCCGGGTTTACTAAATAGGTACCAGTTGCAAATAATAAATTGGTATCGGGAGCTAATTGCTCAATAATATTAATGTTAGCTTGAGTAAAGCTTTCTGGATTACAAGGTCTTTCCGCTGTACAATTATTCATAGCCTCTTCTGGATTAAAAGAGTAAGAGCTAGCAGCACTAAAGAACCAAATATTATCTAAAGATACGGTTAATTCACCGCTAAATTCTGTAAAATATCGATCTCGAACATTAACACCTGTATTTAATGCCCCTAAATAACGCACAGGTGGGGAATAAAGTTGATTATATAATAAAGGACGCTTGGCATTATCAAAATAAAAGCTAATTCCTACTTGAAAATTATTTCTAAAAACTTTGTCATAACTATCTGCTACATGAATAGAAAATTGCTCATTGACAGGCAGCATCACATCTACCTGTACTCCCTGAACACTATCTAGAGTTTCATAGGTATTATAATAACCTCCTAAAGCGAATCGAGCATCATACAATCGAGGTTCAGTATAGCCAATATCAACGTTAAAGCTCTTTCCAGTTTCATCAATTTGATTTATTTTCTCAGCATAAATTGTATGATTTGATGTCTGAATTCCTTGTTCCAGCCCAATTTCGTCAGCAAGGAAAGTTTGTTGTTTTATCATAGTATTAGACATTGGGAAAAAGCCATTACAATGTAAATCCCAATTTCCTGAAAAAAACTCCAGCCCTGGATTAATAAACCAAAAATTACTACCAACTGCTGTTTGAGTTTGCTCAACATAGAGCAATGCCCCTAAAATATTAGGTCCTTTGATAGCGTAACGCCCAACAGCCCCAGCACTAGCTGTCCATGCTGTATCTGTGGCATATTTTCCAGACAAATCACCAAATATAATATACTGTTGATTTTGAATAATTGGTAAAAAGATATCCAACAAACCTGTACTTTCATCGCCAGTATCAGCTTCAAATAAAATTTGTGGAGTATTTATTTCTAAATCACTAGCATAAGAAAATATTTCAAACAGCATTAAAGATAATGATATTACTATATACTGACAAAATTTATTAATATTCATAAAACTCCCATACGCTCTAGGTTGCAGGATGACAAATATTACCTTAATTGACTCTTAGCAATGCCAGAAATCTGATATAAACAGTACTAAAACAGTAAAAATTTCCAGGCGTCCTAAGATCATTGCTAGAGAAAGAGTCCATTTACACGGAGGTGTTAACTGACTGAAACCGTTTGCAACCTCACCAACTCCAGTTCCAACATTTGCCAAACAGGCAACCAGAGAACCCAAAATACTCTCTATATCCATTCCTAATCCTGCAAGAATTAGGCCAAAGATAACAAACAGAAATAAAAAAACCGCAATAAATCCCCAAATTGCTTGAGTTAATGGCTCAGCAACAACATTGTCACTTAATTTAATCGGTATAATTGCTCTTGGGTGAATTAACCGACGAATTTCACGCATTCCTTGGCGAAACATTAACAATAACCTTACCATTTTTATTCCACCACTGGTCGATGAAGCACACCCACCTATGATGCCTAAAACCATATATAGCAAGGGAATCAAACTAGGCCACTGTTGAAAATTTCCTACTGTTAAACCAGTAGTTGTTACTAGTGAAATGACATTAAATAATCCCTTGCTGATTGCTTCAGAAGGAGACTGATATATTTGATAGAACCACAATATAGCAAAAGTCGCTAAAAATCCGATCATAATGATTAAAACATAGGTACGAAATTCTTCATCTCGCAAGAAATTTTTTATATTACCGGATTTTAATGCTGCAAAATGCAACGTAAAATTAGTGGCTCCAAGAAACATAAAAAGTGCACCAATATAATTAATCAGTGAGCTTTGGTAATAAGCAATACTTTGATCATGCATGGAGAAACCACCGGTTGCTACAGTACTATAACTTTCTCCAATTGCATTGAATAATGGCATACCAGCAGCCCAATAAAATAATGCACATAATACTACTAAACCAAAATAAATATACCATAGCGCTTTGGCAGTCTCAGCTATTCTAGGAGTTAATTTCACATCTTTTTTAGGTCCTGGAATTTCAGCTTGATATAATTGCAACCCCCCAATACTTAACATAGGTAAAATAGCAATCGCTAAAACAACAACACCCATACCCCCTAAAAAGTGCAATTGTTGTCGATAATATAGAATTGCTGGTGGTAATTGATCTATATGATCAATAATTGAGGCCCCTGTAGTTGTTAACCCTGAGATAGCTTCAAATACCGCATCGGTTATATTCAAATGAGGGTGATGAGCTAATATTAGAGGTAAAGCAGCAAAAATACTTAATACTATCCAAAATAAAGTAACTACAATAAATCCTTCACGAATTTTTATATCTTGAGTAATATGATAATTACAGCCCCAACAAGTACAGCCTATAGTAAAAACTAGCCCAAACGAAATAAGAAATGGAAAAATTTCTTGATCATGGTAATAGAGACTCACACCTATTGGTGGCAACATACTGACACTAAACAGCATGATAAATATCCCTAAAATTCTCAAGATTCGTCTATAACTCATCATTAAAATCCTTTACAGGAATGCTATATTGACTTCAAATAACCGCTCTACATCTTGAATTGATCGCTTTTCAATCACAAAAATGATCACATGATCATTCGTTTCAATTTTAGTCTCAGGCTCGGGCAAAATTAACATTTGATTACGTACAATAGCACCAATTGAAGCCCCTTTAGGTAAATTTAAATTTTTAATAGCCCGCCCTACGACTTCTGAAGTTTCAGTATCACCATGAGCTATTACTTCAATTGCTTCAGCAGCCCCACGACGTAAGGAATGAACTTTAACAATATCACCTCGGCGAATTTGTGCTAGAATACTGCCAATAGTCGCTTGCTGAGGCGAGATCGCAATATCAATATTGCCACCTTCAATTAAATCAACATAAGCAGACCGAGTAATAAGCGTAATTGACTTAGATACTCCAAGACGCTTAGCCTGAATAGACGCCATAATATTGACTTCATCATCATTAGTTACGGCAATAAAAACGTCAACACAATCAATATTTTCATCAAGTAATAAATTTCTATCCGTAGTATCGCCATGCAATACAGTAGTTTTTTGTAATACTTCTGCTAAATATTGACAACGTTCAGCTTTTTGCTCAATGAGCTTAACATGATAGTTTCTTTCTAAATATTGCGCTAAACGCGCTCCAATATTGCCGCCACCCGCAATCATAATATTGCTATAAGGGCGTTCCAAGGTCCGAATCGTCTGCATCACTTGGTCAATCTGCTCACCCGCAACTAAAATAAAAATTTCATCTCCAATTTCGATAGTAGTAGTAGGCGTTAATGGAATAGAACTCAATTCACGGTAAATAGCCACCACTTGTGCTAGAACATCTGGCATAGTTTTCTGAAGTAAATTGAGAGTTTTTCCCACTAGGGTTCCCCCTGCATTAGAACGTACAGCAATCAAACGTACGATCCCATCGGCAAATTCTAATACCTGTAATGCACCAGGATATTCAATCAAACGAGCAATCTGTTCTGTAACCAATACTTCAGGACTAATACAAAAGTCGACTGAAAAAGTTTCGGCGCTAAACAATTTTTCTTGATAACGAATATAATGATTAGAACGAATTCGCGCAAGTTTTAGGGGGGTGTTAAATAATTGATAAGCTATTCGACAAGCAATTAAATTAATTTCATCGCTATTAGTAACGGCTATTAACATATCAGCATCACGAATTCCTGCTTGCAATAATACCTCAGGATAGGCAGCAAAACCCTGAATTGTTCGGATATCTAAACGTTGTTGCAATTGCTGTAATTTCTCACCATTAATATCAATTACCGTCACGTCATTTTTTTCATAAACTAGATTTTCCGCAAGCGTACCTCCAACTTGTCCAGCGCCCAAAATAATAATATTCATTGTGAAATCACTCCATCAAATACATGGATCGCAGGCCCCAAGAGGGTCACTGGATGTTGCTCTCCTTTCCAAGTGACTACTAACGAACCTCCAGCGAGCTCTACAGCCACAGTGTCAGCTAAAAGCTCCTGGCGAATACCGGCTACCACAGCTGCGCATGCTCCACTACCGCATGCTAAGGTCTCTCCAACACCCCGTTCATGTACTCGCAAACGAATTGCTGTAGGACTAACAATTTCAGCGATACCAACGTTAATGCCCTGGGGAAATATCGTTGCTGCTGCAGCAACAATTGCATTCATATCAATAGTTTGAATATCAGACAAGAATATTACACAATGAGGATTGCCCATTGAGATAGGTGAAAATTTTAACCATTTATCGCCAACTCTAAATACGTATTGTGGTGGGGTTGCTGCCAAACCAGAAGAGATATCCACCGAAAGGGTTTGGGGCAATCCCATTTCCACAGCTACTTGATCATCGTAACATTTTAAATTAATGAGTAATCCTGTCTCAGTTTCTACCCAAAAATCTGCTTGCTGAGTTAACCCCTGACGACGTATAAACATCGCTAGACAACGAGCACCATTACCACATTGCTCCACCTCAGAACCATCCGCATTAAAAATACGATATCTAAATAAAGCTTGCGGATGGATAGCGGGCTCGACGAGCAAAAGTTGATCAAACCCTATGCCATAATGCCTATCGGACCACCGTTGAATTAACTTAGGCGTTAATACGAGAGATTGGCGAACGGCATCAATTAGCATAAAGTCATTACCACAACCATGCATTTTTGAAAATTTAATCGTAGTCATATTAATTAATTCGGTAATATCCGCTCTCTATCAAACAACTCGTGAACTGTTTCCCGTTCTCGGATACAATAACAAGCGTCTCTATCGACCATCACTTCAGCCACACGTGGCCGAGTATTATAATTAGAACTCATCGCAAACCCATAAGCACCTGCAGAACGAATTGCCAATAAATCTCCAGTCTTAAGTTGCAATAATCGATCCTTAGCCAAGAAATCCCCTGTTTCACAAATTGGACCTACAATATCATAATGCTTGCTTGCTTTCTCAAGATTAGGAGTTATGGGTAGCACCTCTTGCCAAGCTTGATATAAGGCGGGACGAATTAAATCATTCATAGCTGCGTCAACAATAGCAAAATTTTTAGTATCTGTCTCTTTAAGCAATTGGACCTGGGTCACTAAGATCCCGGCATTTGCCATAATCGCGCGTCCTGGCTCTAAAATAATGGGGTAACGTCTAGACCCTAAGCGCTGGAGAAGTGCTGCTATCTGCTCCGCTGGTGTAGGCGGTATTTCATCCGCATAGCAAACCCCAAGGCCGCCTCCCATATTAATATGGCCAATTTCAATATTTTGTAGAGCTAATAATTCAATAATAACAAGCAAGGCTTCTAACGCCTCTAAAAAAGGAGCTAGCTGAGTTAGCTGAGAACCAATATGGCAATCTACTCCTTTTAGCGCTAGATATGGACTTTGTGCAGCGTAATAAAATAAATTCATAGCCTGCTCCGTGCTTACACCAAATTTATTGTCTTTCAAGCCAGTAGCAATATAAGGATGCGTTTGAGCATCAACATTTGGATTAACACGAATTGCAACAGGAGCTATTCGTTGCTTAGCAGCTGCAATTTCTTCAATTAAATATAATTCAGGCTCTGATTCAACATTAAAACAATAAATATTTTGCTCTAAGGCTAGCTCAATTTCTGTAGCAAGTTTTCCGACGCCTGAAAACACTACATGCTCTGGCTTACCCCCTGCAGCCAATACTCGCTGTAATTCTCCACCCGATACAATATCAAATCCTGAGCCTAATCTAGCAAGAATATTTAAGACAGCGAGGTTACTATTTGCCTTAACGGCATAACAAATTTTATGAGGATAATCACCAAACGCTTGACTAAATGCCTGCCAATGACGCTCAATAGTAGCACGAGAATATACATAGACTGGGGAACCCCATTGTTCAACAATTTGGGTGATTGGCACCATTTCAGCACAATAACTATTATTCACATAATGAAAACAATCCATTACTATTTTAACTCGAGAGATTATTAGATTTTATATTGTATACAATTTTATTACGAGAAAACATTCCATGTTAGTACCTTATTCGGCTATTCAAAAAACTCTACTCCCCTTCATTCCATTAGTATTTGCACTGACTTTACACGAAATTGCTCATGGCTGGGTTGCTAACCAACTAGGTGACCCCACCGCAAAACAGCAAGGTAGATTGACCTTGAATCCACTTAAACACATTGACTTGGTGGGAACAATTCTCGTTCCTTTATTATTTCTTTTGGTCTCCCCGGTGAACATCATCTTTGGATGGGCTAAGCCAATTCCGATACGTTATGAAAACTTATCATGCCCTCGCCGAGACATAGCCCTGATCGCAGTTGCTGGCCCACTAGCAAATTTTTTCATGGCTATTTTTTGGACAATACTGTTGAAATTAGCATCAGGTCCCTCTAGTCCCTATCCTCTATTAACCCCTGCTTCCTCTTACCCTATGATTGTAGCATTAGGTATGACGGGCATGACGCTGAACATTTTGCTCATGCTCCTCAATTTAATCCCCTTGCCTCCCTTAGATGGTAGCCGAATTATGAGCAGCCTACTACCCGCCAGGATAGCCCGCTACTATCATAAGTTGAATCGTTGGGGAATTCTTATCATCGTTATTTTGATCAGCACAGGAATTCTCTCAGATATTTTGAGACCATCGCTCATTTTTATGGTACAATGGTTTACTGAGGTATTTGACCTTAGTGGAATTCAATTACTATTTAAATGATAAATAGGAGCACAGTAATATGGTTACTTTACATACCAATCATGGTGATATTACGATCTCATTAGATTTCGAAAATACTCCAGTCACAACCGAAAATTTTTTAAAATACGCCTCAAGTGGTTTTTATGACAATACAATTTTCCATCGAGTGATTGATAATTTCATGATCCAGGGAGGAGGATTTACAGTAGATATGAAGCAGAAAGTCCCACGTACTCCTATCAAAAATGAAGCAGAGAAAGCCCGCCCTAATCATCGTGGTACTGTCGCGATGGCCCGTACAAATGATCCACACTCAGCAACTGCTCAATTTTTTATTAATGTTGTTGATAATGAATTTTTAAATTTTTCGAATAAAACACCCCAAGGTTGGGGATATTGCGTTTTCGGAGAAGTAACCCAAGGAATGGAAATCGTTGATAAAATTAAATCGATCCCCACAACAGGTGTTGATGGGCACCAAGATGTACCCATCGAACCCATTATTATTGAACGGGTTACGGTCAACGTAGCTGAATCTGTAGAAGCTTAGGGGGAGATAACTTGCGATGGAGAGGGTAAATATAGTGGCCCTTTTTGCCCACAGCCCAGTATCGTAACAGCTATCAGAAAAAGGCTCACTATCAGCCAACCAACTGACTTTAACATGCATTTTATATAAGAGGAATAATGTCTACACTATCATATATTTGCCATCAAACTCAAGCAGATCCAAAATTTACGGTGATTTGCTTACATGGGCTTGGATCAAGTGGCCATAATTTAGCGGCATTAATGCCTTTATTAAACCTCGACAATTTACCTTTTCGGTTTATATTCCCCAATGCACCGTTACGGGCCGTAACGCTAAATGGTGGTTATCATATGCCCGCTTGGTATGATATTTATACCCTAGACGCTAAAGCAGCAGAGGATCAACCCGGAATATTAGCAGCAGAGGAACAGATTATCTCACTTATTGCAGAACAAAATGCCGCAGGCATTCCTAGCCGCCACATTTTTTTATTAGGTTTTTCTCAAGGCGGTGCCCTAGCATTATTTACTGGCCTTCGCTACCCTCAACGACTAGCGGGCATTATTGGCCTATCAACATATCTGCCAATTCCAGAGGTGCTAACTAAGAGCTGTCACACCGCAAATCAAGAAGTTCCAATATTCCTAGCCCATGGCCATCAAGATGCAATCATTCAGTTTACCACTGCCCTGCAAATTCAGGCATGGCTCTTAAAAGCAAATTATCCAATAACTTGGTCTTCTTATGAAATGGAGCATAGTATATGCCCTGAAGAAATTGCAGAGCTTGCCCGCTGGTTGCAGACCCAAATCCAAAAAATATCATTACCAGACTAAATCAACTATGCATTTAAATCAAGCTAGATTTTCAATGAGCTGTACCTCAGTTGCCCAAATGCCAGTAGACCTAGGTATTGAAATTGCCTTTGTTGGCCGTTCTAATGCTGGTAAATCCAGTACATTAAATCTCTTAACACAACAAAAAAAATTAGCATTCACGAGTAAAACGCCAGGCCGAACTCAACAAATCAATGTTTTTAAACTCGATGAAGAACATCGCCTCATTGATCTTCCAGGCTATGGGTATGCCGAGGTGCCGATAGCCATCAAACGTGATTGGCAGAAACTGTTAAATAATTATTTACAAGAACGCCAAAGCCTGAAAGGGTTAGTATTAATTGCGGACTGTCGGCATGATTTAAAACCTAGCGATCAAGATGTGATTAGTTGGGCAATTGAATGTGAATTACCGTTATTGCTACTATTAAATAAGGCGGACAAGCTAAGCCATAATCAACAGCAACAATGTTTACAGCAAGTAAAACCTTATATAGCGCCATATAACTCCTGTAATTTGTTAACTTATCAACTTTTTTCAACGAAATCTAAGCAAGGACTGGAGAATGCTAATGAATGGCTTATGACTCAATTAAACATTGAACAGTAAAGATTATGTTAGGCTAGCGCGCCATGTAACGTATTCTCTAAGCTTATCCTGACTCAAATCTTTGACTTATTTTTAGCTATTTTTCATAAAATAATACACCTTCATAATACACTACCATAACTTGCTTCAAGCATTTTTTAAAATATATTTTTTATCCAGCCAACCAATCACGAGGCTTTAAGAAATCAGCATATAACATTGCTTCTGGAGTATTCATTTCAGGGTGCCAATTATATTTAAAAACCACTTGAGGAGGCAATGACATCAATATAGACTCAGTCCGCCCTCCTGACTGTAAACCAAATAAAGTCCCCCTATCATATATCAAATTAAATTCAACGTAGCGGCCACGACGATAACATTGAAATTGCTTTTCTCGAGATCCAAAAAGAGTATGTTTACGTCGAGCAACAATAGGCAAATAAGCCGATAAAAACTGCTGAGCTGTTGCCTGTACAAATGCAAATGTTTTCTCAAAACCCCAGCTATTCAAATCATCAAAAAATAATCCTCCAATACCACGAGTTTCATCACGATGTGGCAAATAAAAATACTCATCACACCACTTTTTGAAACGTGGATACACCTTTTCACCAAAAGGTTGGCACGCTTTTAAGGCAGCAGCATGCCAATGCTGACAATCTTCAACATACCCATAATATGGTGTCAAATCAAAACCGCCACCAAACCACCAAACAGGAGGCGCGTTTGGCTTCTCTGCGATAAAAAAGCGCCAGTTAGCATGGGTCATAGGAACATATGGATTCTGCGGATGTAATACCAGAGATACTCCCACTGCTTGAAAAGGACAACTCGCTAACTCAGGGCGGGCAGCAGTAGCAGCAACTGGTAATTGGGTACCATAAACATGAGAAAAGTTAACCCCCCCTTTTTCAAAAACTGCCCCTTCTTCTATCACCCGTGTAATACCACCCCCCCCCGTAGAGTGCTCCCATTCATCAAGGTCAAACTTAGCCTGACCATCTTCCACTTCTAGAGCTTGACAAATTTGTTGCTGTAGCTCTAATAAAAAGGCCTTAACCGTAACTAACATTGAAGATTACCTCCAAAACGAATAAATTTATGAGTTTCAGCATCACGAATTTCTGTAGGTTGAGTTAATTCGACTAATGAACCTGGTACAATATAGTTAATAGCATCCCAAAACTGGGCGCATACCTCTTCACCAATTTTAGCCGGCTGTTGTCCACTTAAATTTGCACTCGTAGAAACGATAGGTTTACCATGTTGCTTACAAAATTGCCGCGCTACTGGATGATGTGTCATCCGAACTGCTACAGTATTATAAGCCCCAGAAATCCAATCAGAAATTACGGAGACACGACGAAATATCCAGGTATAAGGCCCAGGCCAGGACTCTAATATGATTTTGAAACGTTGTGGACTGACTGCTTTCACAAAAGGTTTAATATGTTGCCAAGCGGCAACAAACAACATCAACCCTTTATCCACATCGCGCTGCTTTAATTGTAACAGTGAATTACAAGCCGCTTCATTGAACAGATCACAACCCAAGCCATATAATGCTTCCGTGGGGTAAGCAATTACCTTACCCACTTTAAGAGAGGTAATCGCTTGATAATAGATATTCTCAGAAATTCGTTTAAGCATGTAGGCGACTGACTACTTAGCTAAGCGCATAGTGTAACGTAAGCTAGCCGAAAGACCAAATTTGCACACCGACATCACGAATACTGCAGAGGGTCGTTATGTATTTCACCCTCAGTTTTCAGATCCTCGAATTTTACCCAACTTAGGTTCTTGACCTTGCCATAAACGATAAATATTTTTCCGATGTGCATATCCTACCAGTCCAGCTAACACTGCTAAAGTAATGCAATAACTATGAAGCTGTAACCAGTAAGCATAACATGGCAAAAGCACCACCATGACTAATGAAGCTAATGAGACATATCGAAATATCGTAGCAATTACTACCCAAGTAGCCGTTGCCAACAAGCCTAATTCTAGATTCAGACCATATATAACCCCTAGCATAGTCGCCACTCCCTTACCTCCTTTAAAGCCAAAATATAGGGGGTATAAATGTCCAAGCAAAGCTGCAAGCATAATACCTCCAATATAAACAGGAGGCAGATTTATTGACTGAGCTACCATAACCGGCAACCACCCCTTAGTAAAATCCCCTATGAGGGTGAGTAAAGCTGCAAATCGACCACCACAGCGCAATACATTCGTTGCTCCTGGATTTCTAGAGCCTTGGGTTCGGGGGTCCGGTTTACCTAGTAATTTACAGACTAAAATTGCACTACAAATTGATCCCAGTAAATAAGCAACCCCAATACTACCAATACCCATCACCATCATTCATTGATCTCCTGTGAATTATTTGCCTCCAATTTAAAAAAATGCTCACGATAATATGCCATCTCAGCAATTGACTCCAGAATATCTTCCAGTGCTAAATGCTGGTTTTTTTTAGGAAATGCTTCAACCAATTTAGGATTCCAACGTTTAGCCAATTCTTTCACGGTGCTTACATCTACGTGACGGTAATGAAAATAACTTTCTAATGCTGGCATATAGTGGGACATAAATCGACGATCTTGCGTTACGGTATTACCACATAACGGTGATTTGCCCTTGGGCACCCATTTCTTTAAAAAATCTAACGTTTGTTGTTCAGCCTCTGCTTCTGAAATCCCATATTGTAGGACTCGATCAATTAACCCAGACTGGCTATGATGCTCAGTATTCCATTGATCCATATTCTTTAGGAAGGCCTGTGGCTGCCAAATTGCTAATACGGGTCCCTGATCCAAAATATTTAAATTTTTATCGGTAACAACCGTAGCAATTTCGAGAATTCGATCAAATTTAGGATTCAGACCTGTCATTTCCATATCTAGCCAGATTAAGTGTTGCGAATTTTTGACCATAGCTACATCGATATTATATAAAAAATTGTCATCATACCTGGAATTCTTCTTGACAACTAGCTGTATAGCTATTTAATTCAGTGACACTTCATTAAAAATAAGTTAATAAGTCGTGATAAAATCATGGAAATGTGTATTTTAAAGACTTACTGATCGCATAGGGGCCTGAAATGGACAAAAAAGGAATAGCCCTTAAATTCCCCATGCTTTATATCCTATCGTCAGATTAAATTCAAACTAATACACCTTAGTTGCTATAGGTCTCGTATCCTGTTCTGTGGATACGGCTGTTTTTACCGCATGGACCGAACAAATACTGCTTCCCAACATCCCTGAAAAAAGCGTCATTGTCTGGGCACACGCTAAACACAGACACCGTACCACAAACTGTTCCCTCGATGAACTCTTTACCAATTATTCATTGTAATCTTTGCAAGTATTCCTTGGCCATTTAGTTTAAACCAGGGGAACCATCCCCCTGGAGAATTTTATACGTAATCCTAGTGACTTCTTATTAGAACTCAATGTCTAAGATATCCCAGCTCGTTTCACACGGACTTGACCTCTTAGCATTTCATCAACTTCTGGCGAGAGATGTTTACCCCTCGGTAGATAATCGATAGCTTGTTGTCCTCGATTATCTCGTAATGTTACAGTTGCTCCCTCCGATAATAACAATCTTATCACGAGCTCCATCTCATTTTCGACTGCGAACATTAAGGGGGTCTGGCCATCTTTATTTTGAATATTGGGATGTGCATGATGCTGTAACAGCAGCTGTACAATCGCTAAAACCTCTGGCTCTTCACTAGGATTACGATGAAACAACGCCGTATGTAATGGGGTATCGCCAAACTTATTCGTACCATCAATGGTAATTGGCGTATCAACTCGATTTAATAGCAAACCAACTAAAAGTTCATTGAGACGATACACTGCTGTATGCAATAAATAGTCCTGCCGATCCGTGTCTTTAATCGCCACCGCTCCGCCACTGGCTAGGTACTGAGTGACCGCTTGCTTATTACCACTATCGATTGCTTGAAAAATTCGCTCGCGAGCGGCAATATCAGCTGGAACCGCCATCATCCATTTTGGATATTGTTGATGCTGAAATTGCTGCTGAATAATATATTGTTCTGCCGGTATAGGTTGATTTAGACGTTCTTTAGTTTGACCATATTTTTCAAGCCAATGCATGCCTTCGGCGATCAAACCAGGACTAACTGTTGCTATCACGACCCAACCTTGACAAGGTGTATCCTGATACATAAAGCCTTGAACTACCCGAGCTTGTGTTAATTGCAGAATTTCAGGCTGTTGTTTTAAACGTTGAACATAGCGGTTAATTTTGCGTTGCCAATTCCAATCATCAGAGATATCGGCAGATATCAAGAATAACCACTGGATTTGTCCAGTCGCTGCATTGGAAATAGCTGGCTGAAGCCACACAGCCATCGCCTGCTTGTACAAGTGATAACGATCATGTTTTCCTAAACGCATTTGATGTTTTAATACGGGTGGAGGATCTTTTAATTCAGGCGCATGACGGGCTTGCGCTAAAAAGCGCTCCATCGCTACCCGCCCCGACTGAATTAATGCTGCTTGCTTAGTAGGAGTTAAATTAAAATCTGTAGTTTCGACATCTAACGTATCAATATAGACCGTCCGATAATTTTCTTGAGCCTGATATCCATCTTGAGCATACATAGCAGCACTTAATATGCTCCCAAAATAATCTCCTAATCCTTTCAATGGTTTAGCTGGTGCCTCAGCCTCTTGTACAAATTGCTCAATTTGTGCTGCTGAATCGACACGTAACCCCAAAGTGGCTGCATTGGGATAAATACTATCAAATAAGCGAATAGGGTAATTACAAATCAACCCTCCATCGACCCAATAATGGGTTTGCCCATCTATGATACTTTTGGTCGGCTGAAAAAATCCTGGCATAGCAGCAGATGCCCGTATTGCTTCAACTAAAGGCAAAGTAGGTGTCGTATAATAGGACAATAAAACTGGACGCCGAGTATTTAAGTCAGCAACATACAGATGTACATCCCGATAATGAATTTGTGATAACTCTTTATTGGCTTCTAACAAAACTTTTTTATGTAAGTCTTCAAAGGTTGCATTAGCATTCCCTAGCTTTTCCTCAACCCAGCCCGCTATCAACGCGTGTAAATATTCTCCAGGATGGATACCCCAATGCTTTAGAAACGCCGCGCCTCGCAGGGCATTCAATTTGGGACCATCCTGAAACCGCTGAAAATCGATCTTCAGTAATCTCTCAACATCGGCAGAACTATAGCTCAAGCTAACCAGTAATGCGACCAATGAGCCAACAGAACTACCGGCTACATGCTTTACTTGATGCAGGCATTTCTGCTCTTCTAACACCATGATCGCACCTGCATATGCGATACCTTTAACACCACCGCCCTCAAATACTAACTGTTCAAACGATTGCATATTTTCTCCCTACAATAAATAAAATTTAACTTTTTT
>QLAH01000651.1_pt1 | contig 14588 bp, 27 predicted proteins | sample 4693081 | NCBI WGS metagenome assembly QLAH01 (sample SAMN09425401, study PRJNA476045) | Lake water metagenome, whole genome shotgun sequencing project.
GACGATCTGCGCGCGGAACGCGGGCGCAAGGTTTTCCAGGTTCTCGTATGTGGTGCCTTTGGTGATGAACGTGTCATCTCGCAGGATGATATCTTTGAGCAGCTTGATCGGACGCGGTGTGGTGGTCACGATCTGGCGCGGGTTGTCACCAAGGCGCAAACCGAACTGCAAGTTGTCCCATGTCTCCACAGCGTAGGACCATTTACAGATCTCGTCGCACCAGGCTGCGTGGAACTGAGGACCGCGGAGCGAGTCAGGGTCTTCTGCGGAGTAAATCTGAGCCTGTGCTCCGTTGGGCCACGTCAGGCGCTTTTTCGACGGCTCATATACCGGCCTGAAGAACGGGTTAGCGCAAGCGATGATACCCGACTCACCCTCCACCATGACGTCTCGACCGTCTGCCGCGTCAGTTGCCACAATAGCGATACGGCCATACTTGCCTGACTTCGCCCATTTGTTTACAGTTTCTGCGCCCGTACGGGTCTTGCCGTAACCGCGGCCTGCGAGGATCAACCAGGTGACCCAGAATATACCATTCGGCAACATGGGACTGGGCTCGAGTTGGTTGTCTCGAGCCCAGATGTTCCAATCATAGGAAACTTCAATCTTTTGCTTCTTGCTAAGTTCGCCGTCAGCTATCAGCTGTTGGATTGCTCGGATTTTGTCCGAGCGCTCTGGCGATCTTCCGCTCAAGCTCTTCATCGATGTTGCCGAAGTCATGTTGGGCCTTCAGGTTGATATCCGATTTCTCGCGGAATTTCTCAGGTCTACGAGCCTTGAGCAAAGTGGTCAACAGGGCGTCACTGCCTCGTTTGGCCCGAACCGTGGCCACATCCTCGAGCGTATCGCTACCCGACTCATAGGCCTCATCCCAGTCACGGGCGAAGTTCACATCTTCCGCTTTCCATTTGTTGAAGAAGGCAACGCTATTACCCGTCTTCTTTGCGGCTTTCGTCGGCGAGAACCCCTTCTGGATCCAGTCGAGGAACTCCTTGCGAACTTTATGAGAGCGAACGCCTTGGATCACGATACTTTCTCCTTCAGAACTTCTATATACTGTAATAACCACTGGATCGTCAAGGCGCGATTTCACTCTTTGGTCAGTTTCCTTATCCGAGTTATGGTTGAACTGGACACTCCATATATCCTAGCTAACTCGACTCCTTTAAGCTTTGAGGACCGGATTTCTTCATATTTTGACGGCGGAATGACCCAGTCGCCAACTGTTCCGTCTTGCCACCTTTGCTTTATGTTTGAAGACCTGGTATCCCATCGTAAGTGCCTTTTGTTGCAGCAACGGGACTCGCCGCAGTTGTGGCAAGCCTGCAGCCCTTCAGGCCTAGGACCATGGGCTTTGGTGCATATCCACACGTGGGCGCTGATGGATTTACCGTGTTCTCGGACGTAGCCATAGGATTTTTCGGGTAACTCCCGAGGAAATAGGATACACTCATCTGTCTCTGACAGAAACGCACGATTGATCCAATCAAGAAGGTATGGTTTTGTGGTCATACTGCACTAATACCCTGAAAAGATTTTTGTTGCAATATCCGGACAAAGGATTTAAGGTCATTCTTGCAAGGAATGAAGGAGAAACCTATGCCTCGCCGCCGTACTAAGGTGGGTGAGAAACTGCAACCCGTCGAACAGGGTGTTAGCAGACCTTACCCGAGCTCACCGAGCATACCACCGAAATACTGCCTGCACTTTCGTTACCCGCATGATGCACCTGTTGGCGAAGGCCGCAGGATGACACAGACCTTTGTGGGAACCTATGCCGCCAAGAAATTCATTGAAGAAATGATTGGCGATGATGACATGAAATGGCCGAACCTTCACACTCTCGTGACAGCCTCCGGCATCATGATCTACTGCAATCCTCCATCGAACCGTATGAAGGAAAACGACCTCGAGCGTGTCTTCAACCACTCCTATACTCCACAGGAAGAAGAATGGGAGCTCGACTCGAACGCGCTCAAGGTCATCCAGGTCTTCAAACGACCTTACTCAGCTGACGAGATGAAGATGCAGGCCAAGCCCGTCGCATCCTCGCGCCGTTCCTCCGCAGGTGTCCCGAAACCTTTCGGTGACCTCGTGTCGGTGTCCGACATATGCGCCGAGCTCGGCATCAAGCCTCGGGACGGCAGGTCAGCGCTTCGCAAGAGCTCATTCAAGAAGCCCGCATACGGCTGGCAGTTTGAGCGTGACTCGGAAGAGCTTAAGGCAATCACCAAATTCCTGAAAGGGGCACAACTTTGAAGATCTCCGAAACAGTCAGCTACTGGCGCCTGTACTTCATCAATTCCGAGAAAGGCGCATACCCTGGCAATGAGATACATGACGGGCCGGCAGGATACTGCGGCGCATACCTGATCACGCAGGAAGACGAGATGGTTAGGGTGTTCGTGCCCTCAACTGCTCAGGCCTGGATCGTGTCGCCTGACGCCCTCGAGCTGTCGAAGAAGTATGACCCGAACATCGAGTACAACCCGGACGACATGGTGCGACGCATCAAGAAGTCAGTTGCCGATGCTCGCCGACTCGGCATGGAACATGATGTTGAAGCGGCGAACTTGGTCCTACAGGCGTTCGGGGTCGATCCTATCAAGGCACCTGTGAGCGCTGCGCCTTCCCTGCAAGCGAAGGAGCTCAAGGAAGACAAGCCTAAGCGTCCGTCACGCGAAGGCCTCAAGTCGATCAAGGATGTGGAACAGGAGCTCGGTCTGAAAGGTCGAGTTATCCGGGGCTTCCTTCGGGAAGCAGGTGTCGTCAAGCCTGAAGCGGGTTGGGTAGGTGACGACAAGTGGTATAAGTCAATCTTGAAAGTGGTGAAGGAGGCTCAGGCGCAAGCCTGAACCTCCCACCTTCCGTCAAGCGACGGTCTTCGCGTCCGGCTTCAGGCTTTCCCAGATGATCAGGGCAGACGAGACACCGATCATGGCGAGCTCGTATTCCGTCTCAGTCAGGGTCACCCCGGCGAGGGCGGCAAGCGCCACAATCAGACGCCAGGTGCCGGCTTCTTGCAGGCGTTGGGCAACGTACTTCACTTTTTCCATCGATGGGTCTCCTTTTGCTAAACCCACAGGCCTTATACCAGGTGGTGAAGGCGCCAGGCAAGGGTATTCTTTAATCGACAAGATCACGCCTCCTATGTATATTTGCCATAGGCTTTAACAGAGGAGAGTTGCCGTGCCTGTCAACGTTCGTTTCCGAAGTATGACCTGGTACCGACTCTTCACAATTCACTAACGACTTAGTAAACAACTCACAGGCCTAGGGCCACCCAAAGGCGCTCTTGTTAACTCAGGGGCGCCTTCTCTATTGAGTAAGGGTACGCACTCGGGATAATTGCCACATGAGACTCGTGGTCGAACATCCGCAATGGGGCCTGTTCATAGGACTGAGCCCGCACACAGATAAGATGCTGTGGACCAAAAAGGCGTCAGATGGGTTTAGGTGCGCGACAGTCTACTCATTCGATGACGTCCACACCATTCATGAAGCGTTCACAAATCGGATGGAACCTGAAGACCTAGCGGCACTCACAGTGCACCCTTACGAGGGGCCAGGCGTTCACGTTGATTTGATCCATCTGGCCAGGATGAATATCTCTGATGACAGAGTGAAGAGCCTGCTATACTTTGAAATTCCTCACGGACGCTGCTGACGTTCGAGCGCGTCGATCCTTGCATCGAGTTCCTTGATGCTCGCCCGGACCTCTGTGAAGTCCTCTCGCGCCTGACTCGATGAGTACCGGTCGCCGGCCGATCCTCGAAGCAACGTGATCTCCGCCGTAGCGTTTGCCTGCTCAGCTGTCAGGCGGGCGACTTCGATCTGAAGCTGGTTAGTCGTGAACGCGAGCCACCCGACAAGCATAACGATCAGCGCTTGGAGGCCAATCTGCACATGCTGCTCGAAGCGGGAGATCTTCGCGCCAGTATCGACAACTTCATCGGCCATGAGCTGAGTCCTGATTTGAGGTTGTGGCCTCGATATCGCAGGACTAGCCGACTTGTCAACCTTCAGGCTGATCTTGTTCCTGGCGCGTCATTTCGACGCCTGCACCGTTCGTGATATCGTTGATGACCACTTTTACAGGCTTGGTGACTGGGTCTTTGATTATGAAATCGGCCAAGTCCTCGAGCTCGAATGTTTGAGCCATCTTGAGCTTCGTGCGGGTTTGAAACCGACTGAAGATGTCGTGAGCATCCCTCATCATCGTCTCGCGAAGCTTCAGGCGAGCCGGATCATTCCATCCGATTGTGACCAAAACCTGGCTTTGGCCGAGTTTGATCATGATTGCACAAGTCCGTATCATTCGAGCACAAGCTCCCCAGTAACAAGTTGACGCATCCGTTCCATAGCTGCGTATCTAACATTGCCCTGCGCCGAACTCAACATCACTTCGAGTGCCAGGTAGAAACCGTCCGCGAGGTCTTCCACAGATATGTGAACCTCCGGCTCGGTTAACGCTTGTGTGATCCTGTCACACAGCTGCTCTGAGTCATCAAGTTCGACCCGCAGGCCTTCACACGCTATAAGATAGACGCTCAACGGGGTTCTCCTCCGACAAATTTGGTTAGACGCTGCACAGCGACGTTCTCGCCGAGTGCCTTCTTCATATCCTCAAACTCGCGCGCCTCAGGTGAGTCAGGGAGCAGCGAGCGCGTTGCGAAGTACACATGCTCAGCGAGGTTGCTCTCGCGCACCTGTGCTCGCTCCTGACACAGTGCTGACACCTCTTTTACGAGCGCCGGCGAAGGCACTAAAACGAGAGGCTTTTGATCCATATTAGCTTGATTTTGGGTCATTTCGGATCCATATTACTCTAAAATCACCCAATTTTTCAGATAATCGGGTCCTATCCTGAAACCTACGTTACAGGAATGAAACCATCAATTGAAGATGACTTCACCTTGCTCAAGCACTTTCCGGAACTGGATCCAACCCACTAAATTGCCCGAAGACATGTGCTCGAACATGGATGGGGTCGCCTGATGCTCAGCCGGCGAAGCGTGAAGAGGGACTGAACCGACAAGGCGATTGTAAAGATCGATATCTTTCTCATAGCTCGGTCGCAGGCCGTCATGAGTGAGGTAAGACACGCGGGCGCAACGTGCCACAGAGAGGCGGATGCAGTTCAGGTTACCGTATGTGGCGATCTCGTCGTGAGTGACATAAGGCAGGTGCCAGTCGTTCAACTCAAGACGTTCCTGGCCGGACGACCCCATCGCTCGTTTCATCTGGATCGCAAGTTCGCGGATTTCAGGCTGAGCGTCCGGGTGATCGCGCAGCTCAAAGAAGTTGTCCCACTCGGTCGCCGTCACAAGAACGGTGATGTGCATGAACGGCTCAAGTATGCGGTTAGCTACCTGCTTGTGAAGCCCTTGACCCATCATAGCCTCGACCGTGGCAATCGCCTCTTCTCGAGCCATGACCCAAAGCTTCTTAACTGTGTCCTGAGCCTCGGCCGACAGCTCTTCATGAGCCTGCATACCCGATTGGTTTTTGCCCCAGTGAATTGGCATAGCTGTGTCTTCGCGGACCATGTCGATCATCCGTTGAACCGGGATAGCTCGACTGCTGCTCGCATTCCTGCTGAACATGCGGTGCGTCATGAACTCGCTGTGGATGAAGCGAGGGTACTTCAATTGAAGCGTCGTGATCCGCTTACCTTGCGGCGACAGGCTGTCTGCAACAACTCGGGCATGTATAGTCATGGTATCTCCTGTTAGCGGTTGTCGCCGCGCATCTCGAACAAGCGGTTGGCGAGTAGGTAAAATTCACGGCGAGCTTGCTCAGGCAGCCATCCCTGAAGATCAATCTCCATGGCCTTCAGATTGTCGGTTGCCCACGGGTTGTCGGTTTGCCGCATCATCTGAGCGCGCTCATCCACAAGGATACGCGAGTCGGCTTCTTTGATGATGGGATCGAACGGGTACCGGATGTTGAACTTAGCGAAGATCGCTTCGTCGAGCAAGTTCTCGAGCTCCTTGAAGCTCGGCAGCGTCACCTTGACCGGACGCGGAATGTCGCTGATGTAAGCCTCGGCCGCATCGTGGAACAAAGCCTGGAGGGCGACTTCGATACTGTAGCCTTCTTCGAGCATCCACCGAGCCATCATGACTGAGTGCTCAGCGACAGAGTAGAATTTCTTGGTGTGGCCGCAGTAGCGGCATTGCATCGCGAGCGAGTGGCAGATATCGAGAAGGTCGATGCTCTCGGGCGTCGGATTTCGGAAATAGAATTGATGGCCTTGGAAGGTTTCGATCCATCCATCTTCAACTTGGTAAAGCACGGGTTCCATGTTACTCTCCTGTTTGAGCGAGCCTATCAGCGTCCATATCGCTAAGGCAATGACTCGCTCAGGTGAGCCAGCAACGCTTTCTCCGCCGCCTGCATCGACTTGTAGGACCCGCCGTCACCAACTTTGCCGAGGCCCTTAGTGCAAGGTCTGAAGGTTCCATCTCGCTCGAGCCAAATCCTGCCGAGGCCCGAGTCCCACCACACACGGCTTGCTGCAGTGTCGACTTTCCACTCGAGCACAGTTCCATTATGCTTCGCTGGAGCGTCATCCTCAAGCTTGTCATGCAGAAAGCCAATCAACGCCCGAAGCGTTTTGAGCCACCGAGTCGTCGTGTGGATCTTCGTCAGCTTCTTATCGGCAGCTATCTTCAGCTGTTGATCGAGAGCGCGAAGGTGTCCGCCAACTTGAGCCTTGTCATATTTGCGGCCCATCAGTCTTTCCTAAATCCCACAAAGGTCGGAAACCGAGGCTTGTCTTTCATCCCGCCGGCGAAGTATCTGTACTTGACAATCTCACCAATCAGGTTCTCGCGATTGCGCCAGTAGCGCTCGCGCTGATCCTGGTTGAAGCCGGTGCCGATGCTGAACTCGACGTTCTTGCCTACCATACGGCAGTGCAGGGCGCCGAGAGTGCCCTTGCCGTGAAGGTTCGCCTTGTGTGACGAGCGCTTCGTTTTGCCGAGCTCGCTGACCGTCGCCTCGTTCGCATTGTGCATTTCTTCCTCGTACCCGATGACGACGGCTTCGGCATCCTCGAAGCTTTTCACCTTGACGAGTTCCTGGGTGTTCGGAGTCGATCTTCCGAATTTGTAGAGCGAGTCGGGCTCGCGAAGCATGATGCCCTCATGACCGAGCTTCTCGCACGAAGCCAGGTATGCGGCGACTTCCTCGTTATTGTGGACCACCTGCTGCGGGACCAGCATCAGTCGATCCTCGACGTGGCGAGCGCGGCGAGACAGGATGCCGAGTCGTTGGACGAAAGACACCTCGGACTTGTTCCACATATCGAAGGCGTGGAAGGTGAAGTCAGGTTCGCCATCCATACTCATGACGCCTGACGTAGTGCGCCGGAAAGCATCGTCGTCCGTCATGTCGCCGATCATCAGCTCGCCGTCCATACCTTCAAGCTCGGGATTATCATAGACCCAGGCCTGGACGAATTTGTTTGGGATCAGCTTCAGCTTACGCGAGAGCGCCTGACCGTCTTTGATCAGGCACCGGATACCGTCGATCTTGACACTCGCCAACGCGGGGAAGCGTTGCTTGTCAGGATCATACTTAGCGGCGAGCATCGGTTTCATGGAATCTCCTTTGAGGTCACTTCCTGTGATATCAAGAAGTGAAGGCTGGCTCAATCCGAGCGCCTCGCAGGTATTTGATAACTGTATTGGCTTGAGCAACAGCGTCAGCGCCCGCATCATGCTCAATCGACGCGCGCACCCGGTCGCCTTTCTTCTTCATCATGAGCCACTCAAGCGTCCGAAGGTCCAGCGTCTTGTTGTAAGGCCACAGGGCGGGGAGGTCGTAGACGTCGCGGTGGTTGTTCCAGATGCTGAGGTCGAACTCCGGCGGCATCGCCCACACGTAGATGTCATCATCGATCAAAGCATCGTTGCCCGCATGGTCGAGCATGTACTGCTTGACCAGCATGTAGGCGCCGGCGAAAGTGATAGTGCCGCTCCTGAAGACCGACTGACGAGCGGCGTCCGACTGGTTCGCCCACCAGCAGACCGTGCTCCAGGAAGGCGGGAAGTTTTTGAAGTCGGGCGTTACGCCGACAGTGAGTGCCGGCTTCACAATGCCGGACTCGATATCGAAAGCGCAGATGCCGACTTGGATGATTGGCGCTTGTACGTTGGACCCGAGTGTCTCGAGGTCGACCATGAAGTGAGTAGTCATAGCTTGAGCTTCTTTCTGTTCTTCCTGTGAGCGGCCATAGCGGACCGACGTTGCTTGCGATTGCCCTTCGGTTTCCAGGGCGCTTTGGTCTTCATGGTCTCAACGTCGGCGCGCGCCTGTCGGTTGAACTCGACCATGTCATTGAACTTTTGCTCGGGTGTGCGAGGGTCTTCCATTACAGCTCCTTCACCACAGCGGGTGGTCCTTCAGCTTCAGGGCGAGCTCGAGGTGTAGCGCGCCGTCTTTCATGTAGCCCGGAAAGTAAGCCTTCACGTCTCCGTCCATCGCGCTCAGAACATCGTGGTATCCGAGCTCGGTCGGCTGGATGAACGTCGGCTGAGATTTACGGTTCTTCCTGTAGATCAGGAGCGGACCGACGCGGTTGAGCGGACGCTGAACCTTGAAGATGTGCTTCTGTGCCATCAGGCCGGGCCCTCGCCTTGACGGATATGGTGGCTCAGCTTGTCAAGAGCACGAATGACGAAGTCGGTTTCTTCGCGAGTCAAGCCGACACGGCGAGACTTGCCGGTGTCACGGAGGCGGGTGGTGAGGGATGCGGAGAGGTCATCGCACTCCTCGGTGGAGATACGGGTATTAAGTTTTTTGGTCACGTCTGGTCCCTTGAGTGCCCAGCCTCCCCGTCGAGAGGCCAGGACTTGCTCATATGCGGATAGAGCCATCACCATCATCCGGGGCCTACGCTGCGCGGACAGACCGCAGCCTCGGAAGACCTTCAGCGTATGACAGGAAATCGAGCGGCGCAATAGCGGTTAGACTGAGCGCTCGTTCTCAACGTCTAACTTGCAGACATAGACGATGACGTATCCATCGGGCGGAGGCGGCAACGCCGCGAGCTCCTGGCCTATCTCTCTTCCACATGAGTCCACGTCTTCATGACGACTGCGCTTCGAAGCAACATACGTGCAGGAGTCCAGTGCCGCAGTGCAGAGGAAGACGTGGACAAGGTACAGCATGTGGTGACTCCTGACATGAGGAGTCTACACCCTAGAATGAGAACCATGCAATAGCAAACATTGCCGCCATACCCACCGCAAAGCTGATTACGGATACCAGCCCAAAGAGTTCAGGCACGTCACCGACCCAGTAAGAGATATCGATCTCGCCCATATAGATCGGCTTGGTGCACTCCCGACTGATCCTGCCGGGCCCATGCGGCACGTTCAGCTTGCCGGCCAGCACCTCAGCCTGGAAACGCTCGGCCTCTTCTTTGGTGTCGAAAGCGCTCAGCAGGAAGTAGCTCGACCACCCGCTGTACTCTTCAACGTCATACTTCACAATATGGATCTTCTTCATCTAACTCATCCTCCAGTTCTCGACGGGTTGCGATTGTTTGGCCGCACTGGGTGTAGACCCACAGATACAGCGCGTGGTAGTCCATGCCAAGCCATTTGGCCGCGGTGGCGATATCCCAGTCCGCGTCTCGCAGCGTCTTTATACGGCGTTCACGGTTCACCGGGCTGGAGGTCGCGTTATCTTTCAGCTTCTTCATGAGGTCGCCGGAGGCGTGTTTCTGCAGAAACTGCCAGGCGCCCGGTACGCTGATCCCGTAGGCTCGTGCGACCGCCTGAAAGCTGCCGCCTTGGTCCGCTATCTCGCGGGCCTTGCGAACCCTCGCCGTGATCAGCTTGGGGTCACCGTAGTTCTTGAGTCGACCGAATGGGAACGCCTCGGTCATCCCTTTCCCTCGAGTACTTTGAGCATAAGCTCGACGCTACGCATACGGACCATGTCATGCACACGCTCAGACAGCGGAGTGAGCATGCCCTTGTCGTAGCCGTGGTTGTTGATCAGCATCGCGTCTTGCGGGTGAGACTTGATCCCGAGTGTCTCGCTCTCGCCGTCTGCGTTCAGCACCATCAGCTGGGTGAAGCCCGCACTGCGAGGCATGAACGGGTGCACCGTGCGGATACGGGAGACCGCCTGGTAGACTTCCTTGTGGATCAGCTCCTCGGGAAAGATGATCGGAAGATGGCGGCCTTCTTCATTGACCAGCATGATGTACTTCACTTGGAGCACTCCTTACAAAGATCACCGACCTTTACACGTTTCATCTCGCCGTTTCGACCGACTGGTCCGACGACTTTGTGCTGAACTGCATGTGGGACTTCGCCGCCGACCAGAGTGTTATCGAATTCTTTCTTGCACTTGCAGCAAGTCCAGGTCGGCGGCCAGTCCATCAGCGCGGCTTCCACATAGCTGCACGGACGGCGCAGTCCTTCGCCTCGACCAGGCGGTTCAGGGCAAGGGTGCGTTGCGGGCAGCGCGGCAGGTGATCGATGATATCGCGCGCCATCCGGGCGAACGGCTCAGACGCCGCCTGCAGTGCCTCGTTGGTCAGGTGGGTGTAGCCGAAGTACTGGAGCACGTCGTCTTGCCGGATCTCCTCGCTCGTGAACATAGGAGCGGTCAGGGCGCCGGTCATCTGCAAATAGAGCTCGCCGTTCGCGAGTGCCTTCTCCTCCGCCTCGGGCGTACCCTTTGCCCTGTGGAGCTCAGCGTATCTGTGGAACGCCGACGCGGCCTCCACCAGGGCTGCTTTCATTCTTCGCATACCGTTTCCTTTCACTGGTCTTGCGTCTAAGTCTTGGATCCCGCCGTGTCCGCACTGCTTGCAGACGTCATACTTGCCGGCGACGGGGCCGGAGCACTTGCCACAGGTCCATCCGTTGTAGCTCATCGCGTCACCATTGCGGCTATCAGCAGACCGAGGAGCATGACCAGCACACCAGTAAAGAAGCCGTCCCAGTACTCGTTCATGCTTGTCTCCTTGCTCGGGTAAAGACACGTAGCACGAGTGTCAGGCTGGCTCAATCCTGGAAGAACGTGCAAACCGCGTTATGTCCGACGCCGAACTCATCCGGCAGGGCGAGGAAGTCTGACTCTTGATAGAGCGGAGGCTGGTTGTGGAAGGCTGCCTGGGCGTTAGCTGCTTTCATAGACTCCAGCCGGGCGTTCATGCAAGCTGACTGGGCGATGATATACGCGGCTTTCTGGTGCTCGTTGGTCATGATAGTCTCCGGGATTGATGCGGAAACGTAGCAAAAGGAGCAGAAGGGCGCAATAGTACGCCGGAAAGGGCTCGGGATTGTTCGTGTACGCAGTACTCTCCAAAAAAGCTGGGGGGTGTGTTTGGTAGCCGGGTCCTGTCTCATTTGAAAAAAATCCGGTCCACTTACCACCCGGAGGTAGGCACGCGGTGCACCTACCTCCAAAATGATTGTTCGTGGACGGACGATTAAAAAACGTGGACGACGACGAGCACGGCGACGAAGAAAAACATCGCGGACGCGAGCACGAGCGCGTGGAAATTGTCCTCGCGTTTTTGTTCGGCAACATCGCGCATTGCGGCGCGGATCGCGTCACGTTGAAGGCGTTCGGCGCGGCGTTCGCGGGCGGTGGAGGTGGTGGACATGAAGTAGGACATTGCGGAACCTTTCGTGTTGAGGTGTGAAGGCCTGCGGGATTGCAGGCCTTCACGTTGCGGACGTTAGTCCTGAGCGATTGCCTTCAGGAAGGCGTCAAGGTCGGTCGCCTTGTAAACGTGTTTCGCAACAGGTTCAGGCAGGCGACGTGCCTTGCCTTGCGAAAGGCGAAAGGCCTCATTACGAGCGATGGCGCGGAGCACCTTAGGCGAGCGTCCTGCCTTCATTGCGATGGCGGTGATCGTCATCGTTTCGACCTTTGCAGCCTTGGCGGCGGCAGGTTTTTTCGCGGCAGTTTTTTTCGTTGCGGTCATTGTGGTAGTCCTTCATTTATCGCGGTCGGCGTGATTGCCTTCCTTCGATATGAGCAGCTTACACGACACTCCTTAAGAATGTGTTAAGATTTGCGAAAAAATCGGACCTATCGCAAGTTTTTTCGGATGGTTAATTGGCATGGTTTTTGGCGCGGTTATGGTTAATCGGGCCAATGGTTAATTGGCATGGTTTTTGGTATGGTTAATTTTTCGGATGGCCGCCGTTAACCTTAATATGACCAGGCGAATTTCATCGAAATTTTTTCGGGCCCGTTAAGGTTAACGGTTGGAGTCGACCGCGTTAAGGTTAACGGTTTCAGTAGCGGCCGTTAACCTTAATGGCGCGTTAACCATCGCGGGTCTCATAGTGAGACATGTGCCAAAATGGCACCCGAAAACCATCGGTCCCATAATGAGACGTGCCATTATGGCACACCCATCGGCCAGTGTCTCATTATGGCACATGTGCCGTTTTGGTACCCGAAACCATTGGCCATCGGCTATTGGCTCTGGGGCTTTCGGTCATCCACTTTTCGGTCATCCACTTTTGGTTTGAGTTGGCGGCTTTTGGTTTGCCTTTCGATCAGTCATCCACTTTGCTCTCAGAAAAAATATTTATGGATCGCAACCATTGGCCATTGGTTCATCACCTGCGACCCACCCATTGGCCATTGGTTTTAACCCGTAAGAGAAAAGCCGTCAAGCGGCTAATCTCCACAGGGCTCAGAGAGGAATGTCGACCGTAGCCCATTCTTCATCGGTAAGCTCGACGGTAAATTTTATCGGCCAATCGGGCGAATTGCCTTGAGAGCCGTTCGGGCCGACCCGATAGAAGATCATCGGCTCCTCATCGCTGCCAATTGCAAATTCATAGGTGGCTGCAATTGAGTATCCGGCAGCGGGGCGAAACACAATCGTCACCATCCATATTTCGTGGTTGCCTTCGCGAGCCATTGTTTCAACATCGCCGTTCGGCCAGAGGGCAGCGAAATGAGCGTGAGCCTTTTTCATGATCAGATCGGCGAGGATATCGTGGGCAGTTTGCATGGTCGTTGGTCCTTCATTTGCGGAAGCGTTCGTTCGCCTCATAAAGACAATGTATCACATCACGTTTAAGAGTGTGTTAACGCGGCGTATTATTATACATGCGGTTACCCGTAGGGGGGTTTTGCCCCAAGGGGGGGTTAGCCATTAGTCTGTGGCGACTAAGCCATAAGCTCCAATGGTCTGTGGCTCTCAGCGCGCGGCCCACGAGCACCACTTATTGGTCTATGGCTCCTGGTCATAGGATCCCGCTCATCCACTTTTATTATTGTGTGGCTAGTTACCAACTGGAGTACATATCAAAATGACTCTCAACTCTCCAAACTCTCCATGAACTAGTGGCCGTAAGCCGGTGGCCCCGGCTTCACCCTGTCCCGCATGGAGAGTTTCGCAGGGGTGCGCGCACACGTAGGCACTCGTTGTCATACATACTCTCCAGTAAACACTTATAAGTACATACCAATACACATAACCATTATATAAAATGTATTCAATAATAATAACTAATAGACACATACCTACGCGCATCCATCACCCCATACATTGAGCCCCAAGCACACAAGGAAGGCGTTGCTATTACTTTTGAAATATCATAAATAACACATCACCTGTAAACACGCACCCATCGCCATCCATCACCGTAGAGTATCCTCCACACGCACAGGCCTGAAGGAAACAAAATGCCTACACCTACTCCGCCCCTCATTCGGCCACCCGACAAGGTGAAACAATTGCGCTATAAGCTTACGATCTTGTCAGCTGTTATTCCAATCAATGAACTATGCGACCGCATCGGTTGCCGCCCCTATACGTTCAAACAATTCATTCACGGTGAGCCGCTCCCGCGAGGATGGAACGTGGATGACCGTACGCAGCAAGCTATAGAGATATGGAGGAACTACTACCAGCGCAAGACCTTCAGTAGTGACCACACGCCCGAGGAATTTCGGCGCGCGTATAACTACATCGGACAAGCCATCGACCCGATGCTCATCAAGGTGAATGATGCGGGTAGGATCCACGGACACGTCGGCCGGCAGAGGCTCACAGACCGGATCCACGACTACCTTAACGGCTACCTGATACGCGGTGAGCAAACCACATACCTCGCCATCTGTGAGCACTTCGGCAGCAAAGCATTTGCGGACCATAATGGAGTAGCCGTGAACCATATGACTACAAGACAAGCGATCCGCCGCGTGATCGGCAAAACACCCGCGCTTGCAGCTACAGTGATAAAGGCCAAGCCGGGGCGAAAGGAAGGTGAGCGGGTGTTCGCGGGCAAGGTGCACAAACCAGGCTCTCCGGCGTTACTAGCTGCAAAGCATTTGAACCGATGAGCTACTACCAACTTTACATAAACGATGAGCCCTATGGTCAACGCTGCCGAACTTATCCCCACACAGTGTCAAAGGCCATTCAGATAGGAGCGGCCAGGTTGAGGCGTTACGCTGACGGAGACAAGTTGGAGACGGCGGTCCAGTTTGCCGCAAACGTATCAATAGGGTTGGTCGATCAGTATGGCCGACCTTTGCACGGCCCAATACAGATACCCGCAAAGTGCGTTGTGGCTCCTTTTGGT
>QLAH01000652.1_pt1 | contig 14564 bp, 11 predicted proteins | sample 4693081 | NCBI WGS metagenome assembly QLAH01 (sample SAMN09425401, study PRJNA476045) | Lake water metagenome, whole genome shotgun sequencing project.
CTTCCTGGCCCCGGGTCGGGAGCTGGAGCTGCTCGACAGCCGCGGCAGCACCCAGGTGACCCTGGCCCTCGACGACTTCCGCATCCAGCGGGATCCCGCCGGCCGCCCGGAGCAGTTCTCCTCCAACCTGCGGCTGATCACCCCCGGCGATGCGGCCACCACCACCGAAGCCGCCATCAGCGTCAACCACCCCCTGCGCTACCGGGGCATGACGCTCTACCAGGCCGACTGGTCCCTGGCGACGATCAGCCTGCAGCTGGGCCGCAGCCCGGTGCTGGAGCTGCCCCTGCAGACCTTCCCCCAGCTGGGCGACCAGCTCTGGGGGCTGGTGCTGCCCACCCGCCCCGATGGCACCGAGCCGGTGCTGCTGAGCCTCACCAGCGAACAGGGGCCGGTGCAGGTGTTCGGCCCCGATGGCGTGGCCCTGGCCCAGCTGGTGCCCGGCGGCGAAGCCCAGGAGGTGAAGGGGCTGCCGATCCGGGTGGCGAGCGTGCTGCCCGCCAGCGGCATCCTGTTCAAACGGGACCCCGGCGTGCCCCTGGTGTACACCGGCTTCGCCATCGCCCTGGCGGGCGGTGCCCTGAGCCTGGTGGCCACCCGCCAGCTCTGGGCCATCGCCGATGGGCCCGGCGGCCGGTTGCACGTGGCGGGCCTCTGCAACCGCAACCTCACCGCCTTCGCCGCCGAGCTGCCGGTGCTGCTGCAGCGGCTGGAACCCCAGCCCTGACTCAGCAGGGCCGGCGCTCGCCGTGGCTGACCCGCACCACGGTGTGGACGTTGCCGCGGGGGTTGAAATCGGCCTCCAGCTGCATCCAGAGGGGATCGCAGGCGGCCACGAGGTCGTCGACGATCCGATTAGCGACCTCCTCGTGGGAGATGGAGCGGTTGCGGTAGCTGTTGACGTAGAGCTTGAGGGCCTTGAGTTCCAGCACCCGGGGGCCGGGCTGATACAGCAACCGCAGCACGGCGAAATCGGGGTAGCCGGAGAACGGGCAGGTGCAGGTGAACTCGGGCAGTTCGATCGCCACCTCGTAGGGCCGGCCCACCCGGGGGTTGGGGAAACAGATCAGCTGGGCCTCGGCGATGGCCCGCTCGCCGTAGGGGGGCGTCACGGTCTCGGGCGGAGCAGCCGGCGAGGGCGTGGCCATGGTCGGTGGGGAAAGGGTCGGAATTCGACCGTACAGGAGGCGTCGGGCGGCCCGAGCCGCCGGTCAGCGGCCCGGAGTTCACGTAGCAACCGTTACGACGACCCCGGCAAGGCTCGGCGGTAATGGAGCCGTCCCCTCCTCAGGCGGGGACTCTGAGAGACTCCAACCGTCGCCTTCCTGACCGCAGCACAGCCATGAAGAAAATCGAGGCCATCATCCGCCCCTTCAAGCTCGAGGACGTGAAGATCGCCCTTGTCAATGCGGGCATCGTCGGCATGACCGTCAGCGAGGTGCGCGGATTCGGCCGTCAGAAGGGGCAGGTGGAGCGCTATCGCGGGTCCGAATTCACGGTCGAGTTCCTGCAGAAACTCAAGCTCGAAATCGTCGTCGACGATGAACGGGTGGCCACGGTGGTCCAGGCGGTGCAGGACGCAGCCCGCACCGGTGAGATCGGCGACGGCAAGATCTTCATCAGCACCGTCGATTCCGTGATCCGGATCCGCACCGGCGACCTCGACAGCGGCGCCATCTGAGCCGCCGCTCCTGCCGTCCTGACCCTTGCCGAGGGCCCCTCAGGCCCCGGCCAGGCTGTCCTTCGATGGCCTGTCCTTGGCCAGGGTCTTCTGCACCAGCTCCGTGATCCGGCCGGACCAGTCGGTGCCGTCCGAGGGGGGCACGCCGCTGGCCCCGAGGGGGACGACCCAGAGCAGGTACTCGTGGTTGCCCGCGGGCCCGGTGAGGGGCGAGGCCACCAGCCCCGCCGGTTGCCAGTCCACCCCCCTTGCCGCCGTGATCACGGTGGTGATGGCGTCGGCATGGGCTGCCGGATCCCGCACCACGCCCCCCTTGCCCACCCGCTGGCGGCCCACCTCGAACTGGGGCTTGACCAGCAACACCGCTTCGCCCGTCCCCAGCAGCAGGGCCCGCAGGGCCGGCAGCACCCGGGTGAGGGAAATGAACGACACATCGGCCACGGCCAGGTCGGGCCAGGCATCCCCTTCGCCGTAGAGGGCCTCCGGCGTGAGGTGGCGCAGGTTGGTGCGCTCCCGCAGCACCACCCGTTCATCGGTGCGCAGGCTCCAGGCCGTCTGGCCGTAGCCCACATCAATCCCGTACACCCGCAGGGCCCCGTGCTGCAGCAGGCAGTCGGTGAAGCCGCCGGTGGAGATGCCGCCGTCGAGGCACACCCGCCCTTCCACCTGGATCGGCAGGGCCGAAAGGGCGCCCTCCAGCTTCTCGCCCCCCCGGGAGACGAACCGGGGCGGCTGCTCCACCTCCAGCGCCAGGGAATCGGCCACCTCGGTGCCGGGCTTGTCGAGCACCTCTCCGCCACCACGCACCCGGCCGGCCCGGATCAGCTGCTGGGCCTGCTGGCGGCTGGCCACCAGACCCAGATCCACCAGGCGACGATCGAGCCGTTCCTTACGGGCCATGCTGCGTTCCGGCCATGGGTGCTGCCGCTCCACCGGCATGTTGTCATCGAACAGCCACCCAAACCGAACAAAAACCGATGAGCAGAGGGTTCGGGGCGGAACAGTCGCAGGATGGCCGGAAGGTTCCGAACGTTTTCCCCCATGGCTGCCCCCGGATCCATGGCTGCCCCCAGCTCCAATGTGGTGGAGCTGCTCCACCCCGGAAGCTTCGTGCGGCTGCGGGACCATCCGGAGGATCTGCCCCCGTTCCAGCTGATCCGCCGCCGCGGCACCCGTTGCTGGGTGCGCCAGCAGGCCTGGGGGTCGATGGTGCACCTGGAGCTGCCCTACCGCCGCCTCACCGCCGCCGCCTGAGCCGGTGGGGGCGGCTCGATAGGTTGGGGGATCGTTCACCACCGCCCGGCCCTTGATCGAGCGTTACACCCTGCCCGAAATGGGCCGCCTCTGGAGCGAGGAAGCGAAGTTCCAGAGCTGGCTCGAGGTGGAGATCGCCGCCACCGCCGCCAACGTGGAGCTGGGCCGGGTGCCCGCCGAGGCGCTGGCCACCATCCGCGAGAAGGCGGCCTTCGAGGTGCCCCGCATCCTGGAGATCGAGGCGGAGGTGCGCCACGACGTCATCGCCTTCCTCACCAACGTCAACGAGCACGTCGGTGATGCGGGCCGCTACATCCACGTCGGCATGACCAGCTCCGACGTGCTCGACACGGGCCTGGCCCTGCAGCTGAAGGCCTCGGTGGCGGCGCTGCGCACCGAGCTCGATGCCCTCGCCGACGCCCTGCGGGACCTGGCCCGGGCCCACAGGGACACGGTGATGATCGGCCGCTCCCACGCCATCCACGGGGAGCCGATCACCTTCGGCTTCAAGGTGGCCGGCTGGCTGGCCGAAACGGAGCGCAACCGGGAGCGGCTGGAGCGGCTCGCCACGGTGGTGGCCGTGGGCCAGATCAGCGGTGCCATGGGCACCTACGCCAACACCGACCCCGAGGTGGAGGCCATCACCTGCCGGCTGCTGGGCCTGGTGCCCGACACCGCCAGCACCCAGGTCATCGGCCGTGACCGCCACGCGGAGTACGTCCAGACCCTGGCCCTGGTGGGCACCTCCCTGGAGCGCTTCTCCACCGAGATCCGCAACCTGCAGCGCTCCGACGTGCTGGAGGTGGAGGAGAACTTCGCCAAGGGCCAGAAGGGCAGCTCGGCCATGCCCCACAAGCGCAACCCGATCCGCAGCGAACGCATCAGCGGCCTGGCCCGGGTGCTGCGCAGCTACACCGTGGCGGCGCTGGAGAACGTGGCCCTCTGGCACGAGCGCGACATCAGCCACAGCTCGGTGGAGCGGATGATGCTGCCCGACTGCTCGGTCACCCTGCACTTCATGCTGCGGGAGATGACCGCCGTGGTGAAAGGGCTGGGGGTCTACCCCGAGAACATGGCCCGCAACATGAACGTCTACGGCGGCGTCGTGTTCAGTCAGCGGGTGCTGCTGGCCCTGGTGGAGGCGGGGCTGAGCCGGGAGGAGGCCTACCGGATCGTGCAGCGCCACGCCCATGCCGCCTGGAACACCGAGGGCGGCGACTTCCGCGCCAACCTGGCGGGCGATCCCACCGTCACCAGCCACCTGGGCCCGGAGCAGCTCGATGCCTGCTTCGCCACCGACCTGCACCGGGCGAACCTGGATGTGATCTGGGAGCGGCTGGGGATCTGAGGCCGCCGGCGGCGAGCTGGCCGTCCTGGGCCCTTCCTGTCGCAAGGGCCGTGGCCTGCAGGTGGGGTATTGGCTGGCGACTGCCAACGGCCAATACCGGCTACGTATTGGCAGATCAGCCAATACGCTCACCTTCAGCTGAGGGCCAGCCGCGTCGCGCCGGTCAGCAGGTACTGGAGCGGGTCCCCTCCCCGGCGTGGCAGCACGTCCGCGGCACCCGAATGCACCAGTTGCTGCAGCGTCTGGGACACCGAGGGCTGCTTGATCCCCCAGAGCCTCACCAGGTCGGCCTGGGTCAGCACCGCCTGCACGTCCTGCTCGCCCCAGGCTTCCAACCGTTGCCAGAGGGTGGTGCCGAGCTGGTCCAGCAACTCCAGTCTGTAGCGACGGCTCAGCACGAGGGTGAGGTCGGCCAGGTCAATCGGCTGGGGACCCTCCCCGTCGCCGGTCAGACCCAGCAGGGCAGAGATGCCGTCCTCCAGGGCCTTGAGCAGTCCGCGGAGATCGCCTCGGAACAGCTCATGCAACGCATCGATCACCGCACCCTGCACGGGCGCCTGCACCGGCAGGCCCGGTTCCAGTCGCAGGGATCGGTAGCGCGCCTCCAGCAACTGGTGAACCTCCTGCGGCTCAAGGGGTTCGAGCACCACCGGATCGCTGAACACCGAGCGCACCTGGGTGTGGCTCTGCACCACGGTGCGGACGGCATCGGTGGTGCCCACCACGATCAAGTGCAGGCCATCGAGCAACAGGGCCTGGTCGCGGATGCTGCGCAGCAGATCGGCAGCACGGGTGGCATCGGCCTCACTGAGGTTCTCGAGGTTGTTGAGGTGCAGCACCAACCCGGAGGCGCCCTGCTCCAGCGCAAAGGCCAGGAGATCGCGCAGCACCCTGGGTCCATCGAGCAGCAGTGCCCCGGGGGGCGAGGAGACCGCCTGGGTGCTGGTGCCGCCCGCCCCAAAGCCGGCGGCCGAAACCGTGAAGCCACCACTGCGCAGACGGATCGTTCGCACCAACTGCTGCGCAGCCTCCACGGCGGGGCCGCTGGCTTGCGTACCGGAGGCGAGCACGGCATCAAAGGCGCCGGCGAGCAGTTGGCCGATCAGATCCTCACTGGTCAGATCGGCCGTGATCGGGATGATCTCGGCTGAGGTCCAGTAGCCGGCGGCCAGGGCGTCGGCCTTGGCGGCCTGCACCAGGGTGGTCTTGCCGATGCCAGGCCTCCCCGCCACCGCCTGACGGGAACTGCGGGAGCCACCGATGGCGTTGAGCAGCCGTTGCCGCTCGTTCCGGCGCCCCACGAACAGGCTGAGCGGTGTGGCCTCCGAGTCCTGGCGCAGGGTGGCCTGGAAAAAGGGCGAGGAGCGGAGGTTGTAGAGCCTCCAGAGGTTCGGAAGTGCCATGGAGAGGGTATTGGCAGCGTCCGGACGCAAGCCAATACTGGCACCGTATTGGCCATTCCGCCAATACTGGCCCTTCACCGCCAGCCGGCGGCCGCCCTCTACCCGGCCGGCGGCCGCTCCGTCGCCGGATCCAGCTTGCCGTTGCCGCCCGCCAGCAGATCCTCGATCTCACAGACCGGGAAGCGGTTGATGCTCTTGAGGGCCAGCCGTGAGTTGCGGCGCAGCTGCTCGCTGATCGCCTCGCAGTAGGGGATCTGGGCCAGGAGATCGACGGTGCGGCGCAGGATCCGCACCACGTCGCCTTCATCGAGGGAGGTGTTGGCGATCACGTCGTTCCAGCTGGCGCCCCGGGCCCAGGCGTGGACCAGGCCGGTGAGCTCGGGCTCCCACCACACCGGCACCACCACCGAGGCCCGCTCCTGCTGGCGCTGCAGCTCGCGCCGCAGGCTGCGCAGGTCGTGGAGGGCCTCCTCGGAGGCCGGTGGCGGCGGGTAGCCGCACCAGAGGTCGGGCCGGTTCACCTCGGTGGAGATGGCCTCCAGCACCGCCGCCAGTTCGGCCGGATCGAGGGCATCGAGGTGGCCGCTCATCAGGGCCAGCCCCAGCCAGAGCTCGTTGTCGCCCCGCAGGGCCGCCACGGTGCGGCCCACCTCGGTGGGCTCCAGCCCCTCCTCGCCGTCGAGGGCGCCGAAGAAGCGCAGGATGTCGATCAGGGAGAGGAAGGTGTCCCAGTGGCGATTGGCGCGGTGGTGCAGCAGCCGCTGCCGCTCGCCGATCTCCTCCTGGAGTTCCTCCATGCGGCGGCGGTGCTTCTTGAGGTGCTTGCGGTCGCCCCAGCGGTGGGCGGGGTGGGCCTCCAGCTCCTGCTCCAGTTGCTGCACCAGCTCACCCTGCTGGCGCACTTCCCCGGCCAGGTCGTAGCGGGGGGTGTGCATGTCGTGGCGGCGGGCCATCGAGGACACCGCCAGGGCCAGGCCGCCGCTGGCGTTGTCGCCATGGCGCAGTTCGTTGGCGTGGTGCAGCTCGGGCGGCTCCAGCTGGTCCACCTGCAGGCAGCTGAGCTCGGCGTGCAGGGTCACCACCGCATGGCAGGGCAGCAGGATCCAGACGTTCTCGTCGGTGAGGCAGAGCAGCAGGGGGAACTGGCCGGAGCCCGGCACCTTGGCCACGATCACCGCCGGGGTGACCCGGCTGCGCAGGGCCGGCGCCTTGACGCTCACCAGGGTGCCCTCGCTGGCGAACTGCAGGGCCAGGGTGAGCTCGTGGGCCAGGGTTTCCTCGGCCTGCTGCTGCAGGATCCGGTGCAGGCGCCGCTCCTCCCGCAGGCGGCCGCGGACCTTCTCGTAGTCCTCGAAGTCGTCCCAGGGCACCTCGCCGCCGCTGGATTCCAGGCTGGCCAGCTGGGCCATCAGCTCGGCGATGCGGGATTCGTCCTCGGCCAGATCCAGCCCCGCCAGGTAGCGGCCGAAGCTGCGCTCCACCAGCTCCCGGGCCTTGGCCAGGTCGTAGCGCTGCAGCAGGTTGAGCACCATGCCGTAGCTGGGGGTGAACTGGCTCACCAGGGGATCGGCCGGGCTGGTGGCCAGCGCCCCGGCCTCGCGCACCCCTTCGAACCGGCTCTGCACCGTCACCACATAGCCCTGGGTGTCGAGGCCGCGGCGGCCGGCGCGGCCCGCCATCTGCAGGAATTCGCTGCCCATCAGGGGCCGGTGGCCGCGCTCGGTGCGTTTGGAGAGGGCCGAGATCACCGTGGTGCGCGCCGGCATGTTGATGCCCGCGGCCAGGGTCTCGGTGGCGAACACCACCTTGATCAGCCCCTGCTGGAACAGCTCCTCGATCAGTTCCTTCCAGGCCGGCAGCACGCCGGCGTGGTGGGCGGCGATGCCCCGCAGCAGGGCATCGGCATGGCCGCCCTCCCGCACCGCCTCCGGGGTCACCGCCATGAAGGCGTCCAGCCGCTGGCGGATCCGCGCCTGCTCCTGAGGGTCCACCAGGCACACCTTGGCCAGGTCGCGGACGGAGCGGTCGCAGTTGCGGCGGCTGAAGATGAAGTAGATGGCCGGCAGCATCTCCCGCTCCGCCATCTGGGCCACCACGAAGCCGATCGGCGGCGCCTCCGGCTGGGGCGGCCGCGGTTCCTTCGGTCCCTTGCGGCGGGTGGACTTTGGAGGGCGCCAGACCTTGCAGTTGGGGTGCAGGCCGGTGCCCTCGTCGTTGAGCAGGGGGTGCAGACCTTTGGCGCTGCAGAAGCTGAAGGCCAACGGGACGGGGCGGAAGTCGCTGTGGATCAGCCGGGTGGGGCCGTGCACCCGCTCGATCCAGTCGGTGAGTTGGCCCGCATTGGCCACCGTGGCCGAGAGGGCCACCAGCTGCACCCGCGAGGGGCAGTGGATGATCGATTCCTCCCAGACCGTGCCCCGCTGGGTGTCGTTCATGTAGTGGCACTCGTCGAGCACCACGGCCTCCACATCGGCCAGGGGGTCGTCGTCGAGGTGGTCGATCTCCGCGTAGAGCATGTTGCGGAAGATCTCGGTGGTCATCACCACCACCTGGGCCTCCCGGTTGAGGCTGAGATCACCGGTGAGCAGGCCCACCTTCTCGTCGCCGAACTGGTGGCGGAAATCGCGCAGCTTCTGATTGGAGAGCGCCTTGAGGGGCGTGGTGTAGAAGACCTTCTGGCCGTGGGCCAGGGCCCGGTGGATGGCGTACTCGCCCACCAGGGTCTTGCCGGAGCCGGTGGGGGCGCTCACCACCACCGAGTGGCCCTGGTTCAGGGCGTCGATCGCCTCGAGCTGGAAACCGTCGAGGGGGAAGGGGAACAGCTCCTCCAACGGCGGCACGCCACCGGTGTTGGTGTCAGCGGAGCCGACGGTGGGGCTGGAGGGCATGGGGGGATCCTATGGCGTGGCCGCCCAGGGGCGCGCGGCTCAGGCGCCGTGGGAGCCGATGCGCGAGAAGGGGTTGAGCACCAGCACGCCTGCCCTTGAGCTCGGCCAGCGGCCCTGATGAAGGCCATCGCGCTGGAAGACCAGGAGGAGATGGGCTGGATGCGGAGCCGCGACGCCGCAGGCGGACTTTGGCGCGAGGTGCGGCCGCGCTCCGAAATCGACGTTCTGAGCGGGCAGGTGAATCAGGTCACGCAGGTGTCGCCACAACCGGTGCTGGAAGTGTGATCGCTTCACCGAAGCCCTGGCCCTTGGGGTCGGGGCGGAACAGCTCTGGCTGCGCCCGCCGCTCTGGGACGGGCGGATCGACCTGCCCGAGCCGGACGGCGCAGAGCTACGGCTGGTGAACGCGGTGTATGAGGAGTACGCCGTCGATGGTCCAGCCCTGCGCCACAACATGACCAGCACCAGGACCGGCCGCCGGCTTGTGTTTGTGGATCATGTGCCTATCGCCTGATGGCACACCTGACCTGTATTGATCAGGCGGGGGTCTGGTGACAATTCCGGGGTTGCTGACAAGTTGAACACCGGGCGTCAGCTGCAGGGTGCAGCGGGAACGAGGTACGAGCGGACGCTGTTCCCAGTCAGCTTGACGCCGTTGTTTGGCGATACGCACACGTCAGAACCAATCAAGATTGTCGGACTCAGCCGCTTACACATCTACGCATCCGCAGAAATAGATTGCCAGCTCCAAGGGACAAGATCTTCGCTAACTGCCGAGCGACCGGGCCACGTTTCTGGCGTCATCCCGACTCATCGACGCCCCTAGGTCCAGCCAATGGATGACGTTGTAGTAGCGATACTTGCCACTGCCGATGTATTCGCGAAGAATCGACTTGATCCGCTTCGCAGGGAGCGACCGGACAGCGAGGACAGCAGCGGCTTTCCGAACCCCCTCTGACTCGTGGCTGAAGAGGGTGAGCAAGGCATCCCGTGATATTTTTGCAAACCGTGATTCCGCGCATAGTTCAATTGTCTTCTTCAAAATTGCCGCTGGCATCTCAAGAGAAAGAAGATCTGAGACTGAGTGTTTCTTGTCGATTGAAGTTATGGCCCTCGCGACCTCGACTCGAAACTCTTCATCGCCCGATATCGTTAGCAGTGCCGCACCGAGACCTGACCCCTCGGCGTTCGCAAGCATAGGTATATCAGCCCACTCTCCGTGCCTTCCCAGATACTCAGCGTCGTGCTTCGACGCCCCAGCATAGCCATCTCGGAGGTTGGCCCTTATCCTCTGTAAATCCTCAGGCTTTTGCGCCGCACACAGCACATTCAACCCTTGCCTCGTAAGCTTTGTGCGCAGAAATGCTTCCAAGCTTCTCGTTCTGTTGACCAGATCCTGAGTGGCTGAGCTCTCACCAAATGCAGCCTCCATCCGTCGAATCTGCCCCTCAAAGTACGCACTGAACCTGTCATCAACGTCGCGGCGCAGCTCATCGGCATGATTTCTGAAGTACTTCTCCACGAGTACGAAGTACGCAGCATCGTCGTACATTAAGCTCGTCATAACTCTCTTCTCTAGCTCCGCCTCAGAGAGACCCTTTAACACATCCAACTGGTACTGCTGAAAGATTTCCTCGCCCGCCTTGTCTGAGCCCGCCGCACTGCCCAAACCCAAAAGACCAGACCTAGGTTGCTTCTGTGGCGCGACGAGGATCTTCTTGATCTCCTCTTCAACAAGCGGCTTCCCAAGTTTCAATAGCGCCGCTACAGCCTCTCTGCGCACTAGAGCATCACTATCCCCAGTTAGCCGCTCAGCCATACCGATATCCAGTGCACCCCAACCATGCAACGACTTCATTGCGCGCAGTCGAACTTGTGAATTGCGGTGTTCAAGACCAAGAAGCAGTGCGGGAGTTTCCAAGCCCTCAAAGCCCGCAAGCACGGACCTCAGCAAATCGGCGTTGAGCGTCTCGAACTGTGACTCTAGGACCAGCTCTTGGGCCGCGTTTGCCTGACCAGTTCGAAGCAGAATTCCGACCATGCATTCTAGTGCGCTACGAGATGTCCCGTAGTCGCTCCGATCATATTCCTTCTTGGCGATCTCCAGATCCCCCGCAGTTCCACATTTGGCGAGATATCCTAGAGCTGCCGTCCGCACTCTGGCCGAGGAGTCTTCTGAGAACCAGGAGTTGATGATCCAGTCTCGTTTGATCACAACGTCATCCGTAGGGAGATCGAGAGTCAGTGCAGTCAACACGGAAATCGCCCCAACCTTCTCGTTCTCGTTGGCTCCGGCGAACGAGGAGACGACAGCAGGATCTAACCGTGAATCCGCTAGAGCCGAATACCAACACCACAGGGGTACATTTTCGTTGGCGAGATGCTGAAAGCCCAAACGAGCTAGATAGTGTCTCTCTCTCTCACCCAGCTCCATCCCTTGGGTGCGTGCCGCGAAGAGGATATTGATGTCATGGACGCCCAGATTCATCTCCTCGTTGCCCGGCTTTGATATTGAGTTCGCCAGCAATCTAAAGCGTGCAACATCACTCGCGCTTAGCGCATCCAAAGAATCCGGCTGTCTGATCCTTTCGACGAGGCCCTTTAGGAACTCGAAGCCTTCGACAGACAGCGGAGACGATTCGCGCCCCCGATCGTCCTCCACTGCCTCCCCAGAACCCGATCGAGCATGTTTCACCTGCAGCTCGTCGGGCTCGGACAATTCATCCTTAGTCCTGACGCGATTCACATAAGTGGTGATGTTTTTCCTGGCTAGCGTCTCAACATCCCGCGCCGACGAGAAGTTCTGGAACAGAATCTTCTTTTCGGCAATAATCCTTTCCCGAAACCCCAGAACTTTTTTCAGGTCATTACCTGGGTCCACCATGAACTCGTCTGGGATCTGCTTGAAGAAGAGCGAAATCTCGGGACTCCCAGTCTCCTCGCGCCTTGCCATGGACCGTTTAAACTCCTCTTCAAACCCAGAGGAGAAGTCTCCGCCATGGTCTGGCGGGGTACCCCACCTTTTCCAGATCATTCCAAGAAATAAATCGCACCGATCGAGATCTTGGTTTATGAGATGCTGCGGTCGGCCAAATCCCGCGACAGTTTCTTCCCAGCCAACCAGCTCGACTTGATAACCAAGCTCGTCCGCCCATGTCTCGTTGAATTCGACAACCACGTTTCGTATGGCTTTTCGCTCTTCTTGAAGATCGCCTGGTGAAGCTAGGAATGCGCGGATGATCTTTCGAGTACTAGGCATATCTGATTACCGAGACTCGAGACTTGCAAGAAAGCCGCCTGAATGATTGGCATGCATGATCGTCCCCAACGTTCGGCACGAAGGATCTGTCAACAATCTCGACAAGCGCTTCGTAAATCTGGTCGCGTTCTTCATGGGAATGATTCGTTATGGGTACCTCAACTCGCCGCCCAACGCCACAGATCACAAGCGGGCAGATGTATGTAAATCTAGCAATAAACCCCCGCGCCCGTCTTCTGCATCTGGATGTTGGACGGACATAACGATGATGAGGAACATTCCCAGAGAACTGCCACGGTAGACACCACACTCAGGACGAGCGTACGATTTACTTTCCCTTCTGCGCAGAGCTTCCTTTTGTCCCCTGCCCCTTGGGCGTAATATCTGGCTTGGGTGTTTTAGGCCCTTGGCCTGAAGCTCCACGCTGAACGTGGCCTTCATCAAGCCTGATTGGATTTCCGGGATTGTTCGTCATGGGTGGGGGGGGAGGCGGGCCATGTCTGGATCTTACTGAGAATCAGCCGGGGTGTCGCTGGGGTCGGGGGCTTCTTCTGGAGGCGATGGCAGCGTGGGAGTTTCGATTGAAAGCACACCTTTGGGTCTCTCTAGATACAAATATTCAGTTTGATAAAGGAATGACCCGTCATCATTAGAATAAACTGAGACATCGAGAAGGATTAGCTCTCGCTGTTCATCATTAGAGTCAGACCAAGCGTGAACAAAGCCATAGTAGAACACATTTGTCGAATGGTCTCTCACTACCAACCACTCTCCCTTCTTGTGTAACTGCTCGGATGACAAGAATGCAGCCATTATCCCATCGTCTCCGTATCTATCAGATGCCCTGACGAAACGTGCAAGTTTTGTGAGCAATTTGTAGTACCAGGCATATGACCAGCCAAATGCAACGACAATACTTGCGGTCGTTGCCGCCACGATCTCCCAAAAGAGAATTGAGTTTGTTTTACTACTAATTGACCCAATAAGTCTTTCGAGCGGGCTTTGAATTACGATTCTCCCGCCAGTTACGCTTGCTAATGCCAGGTAAAATCCGCTAAGCAATAGATAAGATAAAATTGAAAGCAGGAAGATTTGCAGCAGCGAGTCAAGTTGTGCCCCCTTTCTCTTCGTTGTAATCTTGGAAATAATTAAATATGCCACGATGCCGGGCATGCCCAATAGCATGAGGCGGAGCGTCACCTCTGTGACTTCCATCTCCCTCCAAGCTGCGGATGTCTGTCCATGATAGCCGGGTTATCTTGTCTGATCCTCAAGCGGGAAATCAGTACCGATTTAGTCCAGCAGAAGACGCAGGAATAACACTCTTCAGGTCTTGATCCGCCCAACGCCTAGTTAACCTGTAATTTCGGTACGAAGTTATCAGGTTGAACTAGATGTTAGATTGCTCCTAATCATCAATTTCGATTTCTCCTGTCTTGTATGTTACTGCATATCCAGCAACACTTACGCAGTCGCCGCAGTCTTCACAATAGAGGTCGCCACCACGAGCCGAGATCTGCTTTGCTCTTAGTTGCCTCTTGCCTATTTCATCAGACCAATATGGAATCAGTGAGCAGTGTGCAGAACCCGTAACTGGATCTTCAAGAATTGTTGACTGTGGTGTGAAGTAGCGAGATACGAAGTCTACAGAAGAACCTACTGAAGACACGCACAAACCACCCGGATCAAGATTAATCTGGTTAAAGATCGCCGTGTTGATCTGTAATCTAGCTACTTCATCCTCTGTGTCGTAGATGAATAGATAATCTCTGGCCTTCAAGACCTTAGAGGGTTTGAGACTGACAGAATCAAGGAGTAACTCTGGTGCGATGGCAGACTCGGGTACGCGCCTTGGGAGCAACATGGTTATTCTACCATCGGAAATACCGACATTGAGTTCATCAGTGTTTGAGCGAAACGTCACATTCTTTGTGGGTTCGAGATAGTTTGCTACAACATGGGCCGCAGCTAGAGTTGCATGACCGCAGAGGTCCATTTCAATATCCGGTGTGAACCATCGAATCTTGTAGTTACTCTGCTTGCCAACAATGAACGCCGTCTCGGCCAGACCATTCTCTTTTGCAATACTCATCATTGTTTCATCAGAGAGCCAATAGTCCAAAATACAAACACCAGCCGGATTTCCGGTAAAGATCTTCTGGGTGAAGGAGTCAATATGGTAGTAGGGTATCCTCATTTGGTCTCCAAATTTCCTCAGTCAATCTAACTTGTAATTAGACGGTTCCGAGAACCACGCCCCAGTCGCCTGTCCTTTCCGTAAACCACAGGTGCGACCCGAACATCGGCACGGCCAAAACACAGGCAGGCCATAGGGTTTTTACCCCAGGCGTGAATAGCTCGTCCCTGGTTCACGGATCCGTGAACCACCGGTATCCCGGGCTACACCTGTGCGGTGCACGTCTGCATCTCACGGTCACGCTCTGCCAAGGGTTAAGAGACGTCCAAACCGAGCCTCCACCCACCCCCCATCCGAGACTGCCCCGTGTTCTTGGTATCGGGACGCCCTGATCCCTCCTCCCCCCACCACGGAGAGCGGCGACCCCACCGCCCCCCAGCCCCCCTGGCGCCGCCAGATGCGCGACGCCCTCGCGGCCCTGCACGCCGCCCGCAGCCGCGCCCTGCGCACCCTTGAGCCCGCCGCCACCGCCGCCAGCCTCCAGCCCTCACCCCCCGGCGACGCGCTCCCCCTGCTGGATCTGGCCAGAAACGA
>QLAH01000653.1_pt1 | contig 14513 bp, 13 predicted proteins | sample 4693081 | NCBI WGS metagenome assembly QLAH01 (sample SAMN09425401, study PRJNA476045) | Lake water metagenome, whole genome shotgun sequencing project.
CCTTGCGGGTGCCGGTCTCCAGCGCGGCCAATGCCATGAAGGGCTTGTAGGTGGAGCCTGGCGGGTAGGTGCCGCGCAGCGCCCGGTTGAGCAGCGGCTTGTCGATCGACTCGTTGAGCGCACGCCAGTTGTCGACGTCGATGCCCTCGACGAACAGGTTGGGATCGAACGTGGGCTTGGACACGAAGGCCAGCACCTCGCCGTTGCGCGGGTCGATGGCCACCAGCGCGCCGCGGCGATCGCCGAACATCTCTTCCACCAGCGCCTGCAGCTTGATGTCGACCGACAGCACCAGCGTGTTGCCCGGCGTCGGCGGGTGGCTCTTGAGCCGCCGCACGGCGCGGCCGCCGGCGCTGGTCTCGACCTCCTCGAAGCCGGTGGTGCCGTGCAGCTCGCGTTCGTAGCTCTGCTCCAGGCCCAGCTTGCCGATGTATTCGGTGCCCCGGTAGTTGGCCTGCTCGCGCTCGTATTCCTGGGGGGAAAGCCCCTGGTTTTTGGCGTTGCTGATCGCGTAGCGGACCGAGCGCGGCTCAAACTTCTTGTCGTCCAGGTTGGCGGCCACCACCAGCGACTTGACCAAACTCTGGGCATCCGACTCGTCCAGAATCGAAAAATTGCGGTTCCAGTGGCGTCCGTTTGCCCCCTGGTATTTTTCGATGTCGAAGCGCAGCATCCGGGCGCAAAGGGCGTGAAAGGTGCCAATCCAGAGCTGTTTAGTGATCTGCTTGTAGACCTGCGACTTCAGCCGCGTCTGGTCCACCGGATAAAGCGTGTCCAGCGGCTTGCCAAACTGGGCCAGCGCCTCCTGCTCGGCAAACAGCCGCTCGATCCGGTCCTTCATCTCGCGGGCGGCCTTGTTGGTGAAGGTGACAGCCAGAATATTTTCGGGATCAACCCGGTGGGTCAGCACCAGATTGGCAATCCGATAGGTCAGGGCGCGGGTTTTGCCCGATCCGGCCCCGGCCACGACCAGCAATGGCCCGCAGAAATGTTCGACCGACCGCCGCTGAGACGGGTTGAGCTGGCTGAGAAAATCGACAGTTTGAGGCATAGCCGCCAGATTTATCCTTCACGCTTCCGATAGTCAAGCGTACCGTATTTGGCAAAGAGTGGCATGGGGAGAATGGAGAGATAGGAAATCCATAGCCTGTGAGTGCCTCTGCGTCCGCCATTTCAGCGCCAAGCATGAGCCTGTCCAGAATTTTGTGCCAATTCGCCTACTCGCTTTGGATTCCTGCCGCCCGCGATTGATCTGCGGATCAGGCGGCCCAACAACACAGAAAAATTTACCGCCCCCCATTGCAGGTCAGAAGAAACGCCATGAAAGCACATCACGGGCAGCCGGGGGAAAGAGCGGGTGATTTTCTGGTACATGCCCACTGGGTTACCAACCAGTATAGGGCGGTGAGTGAGATATGTCGCAACCGAGTCAATAGGTTGGAGCCAATAGGTTGGATGACAGGCTGATGCGAATGCGACAGGATTTTGGAACTCCTACCGAGATGCGGCATCAGCTTGGAGCGAGTCTAAAAGCTCCGGTTCCTTTTTCCCACCCCCGAATTCCAATAAATCCGTCATCATAGAAGAGGGATTTTTATGGGGTATGGCATGGCTGAATTCAACATTCAAGCACCGTTTGAGCCGATGGGCGACCAGCCCAAAGCGATCAAGCAGCTCACCAAATACCTGAAAAATAGCGACCGTTACCAGACCCTGCTAGGTGCGACCGGCACCGGCAAAACCCACACGGCAGCCCGAGTGATCCAAAACATCGGCAAGCCGACTCTGGTGCTGGCCCACAACAAAACCCTGGCGGCCCAGTTGTGCAACGAACTGCGCGAGTTTTTCCCCAATAACGCCGTCGAATATTTCATCAGCTATTACGACTACTACCAGCCGGAAGCCTACGTGCCGGTGACAGACACCTACATTGCCAAAACCGCCTCGATCAACGACGAGATCGACATGCTGCGCCACTCAGCCACCCGCTCGCTGTTCGAGCGTCAAGACGTGATTGTGGTGGCCTCGATTAGCTGCATCTACGGTCTGGGCATCGCCTCGGAATACCTGAACGCCTCGATTCCATTTCGGGTCGGCAGTGAAGTTGATCAGCGCCAGATCTTGCGTGATTTGGCTTCGGTGCAGTACGAACGCAACGATCTGGATGTGGGCCGGGGCAAGTTTCGGGTCAAGGGCGACGTGTTGGAGATCGGCCCTGCCTACGAAGATCGATTGATTCGGATCGAGTTTTTCGGTGACGAGATCGACGCCATCCGCTACATCGATCCCATCACCGGCGAAACTCTGCAAAGCCTGGATGCGCTCAACGTCTATCCGGCCCGCCACTTCGTCACGCCCGACGACCGCTTGGAAGTCGCCTGTCAGGACATTGAGCAGGAGCTGAAGGATCGGCTAGAGGAGCTAGAGCGCGACAACAAGCTATTGGAAGCCCAGCGGCTGGAGCAGCGCACCCGCTACGACCTGGAAATGCTGCGGGAAGTTGGCTACTGCAACGGCGTCGAAAACTACGCCCGCCATCTGGCCGGACGGATTCCCGGCTCGCCGCCCGAATGCCTGCTCGACTATTTCCCGAAGGACTGGCTGCTGGTGATTGACGAGTCGCACGTGACGATTCCCCAAATTCGCGGCATGTATAACGGCGACCGGGCCCGCAAAATGACCCTGATTGACCACGGCTTCCGGCTGCCCAGCGCTGCCGATAACCGTCCGCTCAAGGCCGAGGAGTTCTGGGAGAAGTTGAACCAATGCGTCTTCGTTTCAGCCACGCCTGGCACCTGGGAGCTGGAGATATCGGGCGGCAAGTTTGAACTAGAAGGAGAAGGTAAGGCTGAACGTAAAGTATATATTCCGGGAACCGGTCGTGTGGTCGAACAGGTGATTCGTCCTACAGGCGTACTCGACCCAGAGGTAATGGTACGACCAACGGATGGCCAGATCGACGATTTGCTGCACGAAATTCAGGAGCGGGTGCAGCTCAACGAACGAACGTTGATCACCACGTTGACCAAGCGAATGGCAGAAGACCTGACGGAATACCTACAGGAACGGGCGATTCGGGTCCGCTACCTGCATTCGGAGATCAATTCAATCGAGCGGATTGAAATCCTGCAAGACCTGCGCCAGGGCGATTTTGACGTGCTGATCGGCGTCAACCTGCTCAGGGAGGGGCTGGACCTGCCGGAAGTGTCGCTGGTAGCGATTCTAGACGCCGATAAGGAGGGCTTCCTCCGGGCCGAGCGCTCGCTGATTCAAACGATCGGACGGGCAGCGCGCCACATTCGTGGGCAGGCGATTCTCTATGCCGACAACATGACCGACAGCATGGAGCGGGCGATTTCTGAAACCGAGCGCCGCCGCCAAATCCAGATCGCCTACAACGAAAAACACGGGATTACGCCCCAACCGATTATCAAGCGCTCTAACAACGCGATCCTGCAATTCCTGGAGGTGTCGCGCCGGCTCACTGCCCAGGAGCTAGACCAAGCCTACGAGCAGGCCGACGATCTGCCGCTGGACAGCATCCCGGATTTGATCGTGCGGCTGGAAGCCGAGATGAAAGACGCCTCGAAAAAGCTGGAGTTCGAGGAAGCCGCCAAACTCCGAGACCGGATCAAACACCTGCGCGACCGGATGCTGGGCAAGCGAGGGGCGTGACGTTGAGGCGCTAATCTGGCTAACTAGAGCTTTGGGCAATAGGAGTTGCTACTTTGGGGCTAGATTGAGATTTGGGCAAAAACTTATACTTCTAGGAGATCGCGATAGACTTTTAGGAGTAGGAGAATCTACTAATGTCTGCTAAAGATCGGTTTCATGATGTGGTTAAGACCGCTTTGATTAAAGATGGATGGTCGATTACTCATGATCCATTGCGCTTAGATTTTGACAATGCTCGTATCCAAATTGATATGGCTGGAGAAAAATTGATTGCGGCTGAACGAGGCGTTGAGAAAATTGCGGTTGAAGTGAAGAGTTTTCTGTCGCCCTCTACTATGTATGAGTTTCATTTAGCGATTGGACAATGCTTCAGCTATCGAATTGCGCTACGAGCGCAACAGCCAGATCGAAACCTATACTTGGCCATTCCGGTGTTCACCTACGAGGAATTTTTTCGTCGTCCGTTTGCTCAACAGACAATTGATGCAGCCCAAGTCAGCTTGTTAATTTATGAGCCGGTGCAGGAGGTTATTTCACAATGGATAAGTTAAATCAATATCGCTACTGGGTCAAAGAGATTTTAGAAGCTCATGGTCAGATGAAACCGGCCAACCCAGATATTCTAGTTTATACTTTTTTTGACTCTCAACAAGACCACTATCAAGTGTTTCATGCGGGTTGGGATCAGTATCGTCGCCTGTTCGGGCCTTTAATTCATATTGATATTTTGGATGGTAAACTTTGGATTCAGCATGATGGCACAGAAGTTGGAGTTGCCAATCAGCTCTTAGAAAAGGGAGTTTCTCAACAGGATATCGTGTTGGCCTATCATGCACCTTTTATGCGGCAATACGATGGATTTGCGGTTGGGTAAACCGCTACTATCAACCGTCCAGCCCCCTATAGAGGTCGGTAATCGCAAACTCCAGACTAATGCTTTTCAGGACAATCTGATCGCCTGTCTCGTAAATCACGATCTCCCAACTGTTCTCAGATATCCGACGACGGCATTCTACGCGTTGACTCTCCTGCGAGATCAAGACATATTCTTCCAATGATTGAATCAGCTGATAGTCGCTAAATTTTTCACCTTCGTCAAAGGCTTGCGTACTGGGTGAAAGCACTTCAGCAATCAGTTTGGGATATCGCTTGATGTAGCGGTCGGCTCGGTCACGTGGGTCGCAGGTGACGAAGGCATCGGGATAGTAATAAAACTCAGCCTGGTAGTTAACCTTGACGTTTCCTGAGTGAAATCGGCAGTCGGAAGAATCTCCAAAATGGTTATCAATTGCTTTGAGAAGGTTAAACGCAATCCGATCATGATTATCTGTACCGCCTGACATCGCGTAGACCAAGCCACGCCGATATTCATGACGAATCGGGCTTTGGCGCTCAATCTCCAGGTATTCTTCACGGCTGATGTAGTTGGGAACGGCAATCATAGATGCTGGGGAGTGCAATGCTATTGATTATAGCGAGGCTGAGCCTTGCAGGCTTAGATTAGCAGTTGAGCTGCACAGTCCCCAACCTGACCGTCAGCCTGGAAGCTGAGGCCGCCAAACTGCGCGACCGGATGCTGAGCAAACGGGAAGCGTAGGCATTCTCGTGTATGCAAAAAAAACGCCCGATTGAAGGGCGCGAAAGCTAACGTGAACAAGTTGGAGAAGTTTAGCGGAGCAGGTTAACTGGCCAGATCAGGCGCGATCAGGGCGACGGATTGGGGAACACCTGAAGCTAAATCAAGGGGAAAATTGTGGGCGTTGCGCTCGTGCATCACTTCGATACCCAAATTAGCGCGATTCAGAAGATCGGCCCAGGTAGGAATCGTGCGGCCTTCGCTGTCTAGCACCGAGCTGTTAAAGTTAAATCCGTTCAGGTTGAACGACATGGTGCTGATGCCCAGGGCCGCAAACCAGATGCCAATCACTGGCCAGGCCGCTAGAAAGAAATGCAGCGACCGTGAGTTGTTGAAGCTGGCATATTGAAAAATCAGACGACCAAAATAGCCGTGGGCGGCCACAATATTGTAGGTTTCTTCTTCCTGACCGAACTTATAGCCATAGTTTTGGGATTCCACTTCGGTGGTTTCGCGCACCAGGGAAGAGGTGACGAGGGAACCATGCATAGCACTGAACAACGCGCCGCCAAATACACCCGCGACACCCAGCATGTGAAACGGATGCATCAGGATATTATGCTCAGCCGTAAATACGATCATGAAGTTGAACGTGCCGGATACACCTAACATTAACCCATCAGAAAAGCTGCCTTGGCCAATGGGGTAGATCAGCAGCACCGAGGTGGCGGCGGCAACCGGAGCCGAATAGGCAACTGAAATCCAGGGGCGCATTCCCAGCCGATAGCTCAGTTCCCACTGCCGTCCCATGTAGGCATAGATGGCAGTAAGAAAGTGAAATACAATCATCTGCCAAGGACCACCGTTGTAAAGCCACTCATCCATTGAAGTGGCCTCCCAAATTGGATAAAAGTGCAGCCCAATGGCGTTTGATGTCGGCACCACTGCAGCGGTGATCAGGTTGTTGCCATAGAGCAAGGAGCCTGAGACAGGTTCACGAATCCCGTCAATATCAACCGGAGGAGCCGCAATCATGGCAATTACGAAGACAAGGGTGGCGACCAGGGCGGTTGGAATGAGCAGTACCCCAAACCACCCGATATACAGGCGATTTTCAATGCTGGTAATCCAGTTGCACAGGCGCTCCCATGGGTTTGCGTCGTTTCTTTGGTTCAGTAAAGTTGTCATAATTTCGCGTCCATAAGCTTTATCAGGTATGGCGTATGATGCTGAGTCAAAGACCCTTGTATAACTAAATAACTTTAAAGTTATATATCTGTCAATCATGCTGTCCGAATTTTGCGGCTCCCTGTTGAAAGAAGGAGTTGAAAGTCAGAAGGAGTTGAAGGCGAACGGCCTGCTGCTCTGCTCCTGCTTCGTAAAGCCGTAAGTCTAGAGGCTGTCATCAATATCTATTGAGCGCAATCCAGCCAGAGTATCAGCCCCTAGTTTGATTTCTTGAGGCGGGCGTGGTTCTGCTGAGTCCTCAAGTCTGACCTGAATTGTGATGACATGCCCTAAACCCAAACCTCTGCTGGTCACGGCATCCGCCTATAATACTTCTGGCTCTAACCCTGCACCTGCACCATGCTGCCCACCACCGACCACTACTGGCTGCTCAACGCCCATATCCCAACGCCGCTGTTGGCCGATGCTGGAATTGCGACAGATTCCGACCTGGCCTTTGTCGATCTAGAAATCCGGGCAGGACGGATTGCCCAAATTGTCCCAGCCGGACTGCCAGCCGGACTTCCATCTGAACTGCCGCATGACTCGGCGGTGCCGCAGGTTGATCTGAAGCGGGGGCTGGTCTGGTGCTGCTTTGTCGATCTGCACAGCCATTTAGACAAGGGCCAGATTTGGCCGTGCCAACCCAATCCAGACGGCAGCTTTGCCGAGGCTTTGGCCGCCTGTCAGGCCGACCAGCCCAACTGGCGTAGCGAAGATGTCTACCGCCGCATGGAGTTTGGCCTCAAATGCGCCTATGCCCACGGCACCCGGGCGATTCGCACCCATCTCGATGCCTCTGGCGAACAGGCGGCGATTAGCCTAGAGGTGTTTCGCACCCTACAGCAGAACTTGGCCGACCGGATGCAGATGCAGGCTGTGTCGTTGGTGCCGATTGACTATTTTTTGACGCCCGCTGGCGAAAAGCTGGCCGACCAGATGGCTGATGCTAAAGGGTTGCTGGGCGGCCTGCCGCTGATGAACCCCGATCTGGATCGCCAGCTCGACCGGCTGTTTGTCCTGGCCCAAGAGCGCCAGCTTGACCTCGATTTCCACACCGACGAGAGCGGCAATCCGGGTGATATGACCCTCAGACATGTGGCCCAAGCGGCTGTGCGGCATGGGTTTGAAGGCCAGATTACCTGCGGCCACTGCTGTAGTTTGGCGGTGCAGTCGGCGGAGCAGGTGCAGGAGACGCTGGACTGGCTGAAGCAGTCCCGCATTGGTATTGTCAGTCTGCCGATGTGCAACCTCTATTTGCAGGATCGCAACCAGTCGGCCCAGCTCAGCCCCGATTTGGCCCAGGCGATTGATTCCAGCTTCCGGACCCGTACGCCCCGCTGGCGTGGGGTGACGCTGGTGCATGAGCTGAAGCAGGCCGGTATCCCCGTTGCTTTTGCCAGCGATAACTGCCGTGATCCGTTCTATGCTTACGGCGATCATGATGGCCTGGAGGTGTTTACCCAGGCAGTGCGAATTGCCCAGCTCGATGCACCCCATGCCGACTGGTGCCAGAGCGTCACTACAGTACCCGCCAAACTGATGGGGCTGCCCCAGGGACAGATTGCCGTTGGTCAACCTGCCGATCTGATTCTGTTTAAGGCCCGCTATTTTCATGAACTGCTGGCCCGGCCCCAATCCGATCGGATTGTGCTGCGTCACGGTCAGGCCATCGACAGCAGCCTACCCAACTACGCCGAGCTAGACGACCTCTGGTAGACGAGTCTATTCACCGGCCTGCCATGGGCGAGTCTGTGAAATGAAGTGTATCAGAGGCTGAATCTCTCAGGAAAGTCGATTACTGATGAACTTTCAGCCCGGTTTCCCTGGGAAGCCGGGCTTTTGTGCGGTTGCCTGTGGCCCAGGTTCAACTAAACTGCTTGATAAAAGACTATGGTGTAAATCCTACCGAAGTGTAAATCCTGCCGAAGTTGACTAATGAAATCGCCCATGCGCTTTTCCCAGCTTGTCTGGAGCTACATTACTTTATTTACCGCTTGGCTAGTTCTACGACTGCTGTTCTTTGACCGCTTCTGGTGGCTAGCCCTGATCAATACTGTGGCGCTCTATCTGTTTGCACCACTGCTGATTCTATTTCCAGTTGCACTCTGGCGACGGCAATGGCGGCTGCTGGCCGGATTGAGCCTGCCGCTGGGTTTGTTCATTGCGTTCTACGGTGCGTTATTTATGCCGTCTGCTCCACTTGTTATCTCATCTAGCTCGCCGCCGCTCACCATCATGACCTTCAACATGCTCTGGTCGAATACCGACTATGATGCAATTGAGCGTTTACTGGATTCAACAATGCCTGATTTAGTTGGGTTGCAAGAGGTTCAAACCGAAGCGGCGCCAATTCTGATCCAGCGATTCTCAGGCGCATATCCCTACCATTTCTTCCATCCGGTCGATCGGTTTCACAATGTCGGTGTTCTCAGCCGGTTTCCACTCCAGTCCAGCGCAGTTCTACCCGAACTGCCGTTTCAGCGCGGACTGCAGGTCTCGATTCAACCCGAAGGCCGACCTTTGCAAATCATCGTCGCTCACTTGACGCCCAACTATCCCATCAGCCAAGTCTTGCAGCTCGCCCAATCCTGGTATGACCAGCGGGCAACTCAGGTCGAATATTTGCGTCAAATCGTCGCTCAACGCCAACGCCCCACAGTTGTTCTATGCGATTGCAATTTCACCGATACGTCCCAAACCTACAGCACCACGAAAGGATTTCTGCGCGACAGCTTTCGAGAAGCAGGTTGGGGGTTGGGTCACACCATGAAAGGCCCGCTGTTCCCCACCTCACGGCTCGACTACATCTGGCACAGCCCCGAGCTGCAGGCCGTCAAGGCAGCCGTCAGTCTCGACGCGAGTTCCGATCATCTGCCGCTGCTGGTTCAACTGCAATGGAAATAAAAAAGCAAAAAAGGTCAGAAGCAATCTCCTGACCTCGCGATTCGAAATAAATTACAGCCTCAAGCCGCGTGCTGACGGTACCAGTCGATGGTGTTCTTCAAGCCTTGCCGGAAGTCCATCTCGGCCACGAAGCCAAAATTTTGCTTAGCGCGCTGGGTGTCGAGACAGCGACGGGGCTGGCCATTGGGTTTGTCAATCTCCCAAACCAGCTCGCCCTCATAGCCCATCAGCTCACAGATCGTCATAATCAGGTCTTTGATCGTGATTTCATAGCCCGTGCCCAGATTCACCGGTTCGGACTCGCTGTAGGACTGGGTGCCCATCACAATGCCGCGCGCCGCATCGGTCGAGTAGAGAAACTCACGGGTGGGGCTACCGTCACCCCAGACCGGAATTTGCTGGTCGCCGCGCTGCTGGGCTTCATGCACCTTGCGGATCAGGGCCGGAATCACGTGCGAGCTGCTGGGGTCAAAATTGTCTTCCGGGCCATAGAGGTTGACGGGCAGCAGGTAGATTCCGTCGAAGCCATATTGCTGTCGGTAGGCTTGGAGCTGTACCAAGAGCGCTTTTTTGGCAATGCCGTAGGGGGCGTTGGTTTCTTCTGGGTAGCCGTCCCAGATGTCCTCTTCTTTGAAGGGCACGGGGGTGAACTTGGGGTAGGCGCAGATGGTGCCGACGCAGACAAACTTTTTCACCCCGGCCTCGTAGGCGGCATGAATCAACTGGGTGCCCATCATCAGGTTGTCGTAAAACAGCTCGGCGGGCTTTTCGCGATTCAGGCCAATCCCGCCCACATGGGCCGCGAGGTGAATCACAATATCCTGCTGGTCTACGGCGCGTTGGCAGGCGTCCATTTGGCGCAGGTCGTAGTCGCGAGAGCGGGGGGTGGAAATTTTGTTAGGGTCAGCTCCGGCTTGACAGAGTTGATCGACCACCTGCCGACCCAGGAATCCGGCTCCACCTGTGACCAAAATCCGCTGATTGGTCAGTTCGAGAGTTGAAGTCATGGCAATGTTTGGGATAGCAATTTAGGAGGGCAAAAATTAGGAGGGCAAAAACAAAGAGGGCGTTGCAGCCCTCCACTTTACAAAGTCACCGAACCCTAGTTGGCTGCGCCTGCAACCACATGCCGCACCGTCGCATGATCCGTTACGGGCTGAAGCACATGGCCATTCAGGGGCACTAGACCCAGCGCTTTCAGGTCGGCTTCCACCATCAGATGCACCAGCTGTTCAAAGGTGACAGAAGGCTCCCAGCCCAGCTTTTGCTTAGCCTTGGTGGGGTCGCCAATCAGCAGATCAACTTCGGCAGGGCGCAGATAGCGCTCGTCAAACTTGATATATTTCTGCCAGTCCAGGTTGACATAGCCAAAGGCAATATCTAAAAACTCGCGCACTGAGTAGGTTTCGCCGGTCGCGACCACGTAGTCGTCGGGCTGGTCCTGTTGCAGCATCAGCCACATCGCCCGCACATAGTCTTTGGCATAGCCCCAGTCGCGCTTTGAGTCGAGGTTGCCCATAAACAGCTCTTTCTGCTGACCTGCCACAATCCGGGCTAGGGCACGAGTGATTTTGCGGGTCACAAAGGTTTCGCCGCGCCGGGGCGACTCATGGTTAAACAAAATACCGTTGCAGGCAAACAGGTTGTAGGACTCGCGGTAGTTCACGGTTTGCCAGTGGCCATACACCTTGGCGCAGGCGTAGGGGCTGCGGGGATAGAAGGGCGTGGTTTCCTTCTGGGGAACTTCCATCACCTTGCCATACATTTCTGAAGAGCCAGCCTGGTAAAACCGGACCTCGTTCCCTGTCCGCTGCTGGTAATCGCGAATTGCTTCCAGCAGGCGCAGCACGCCCATGCCGACTGAATCTACGGTATATTCGGGCGAGTCAAAGCTGACCCGCACATGGGATTGGGCACCCAGGTTGTAAATTTCGCAGGGCTGTACTTCTTCCAAAATGCGGCGCAGGGTGGTGCCATCCGTCAAATCACCGTAGTGCAGCAACAGTTTGGGCTGGTCTTCGTGCGGGTCTTCGTAGATATGGTCGATGCGGTCAGTATTGAAGGTAGAAGTCCGGCGAATGATGCCATGCACTTCGTAGCCCTTTTCTAACAGCAGTTCACTTAGGTAAGAACCGTCTTGACCTGTGATTCCGGTGATTAGGGCGCGTTTGCGTTGTGTCATGCTTAAATATCCTTGATGAATCGCATGGTGAGAGAGCTGGTTGAAGATCGCGTGCGAACCGTCTCCGATCGGCAGGTCTCTCTGGGCACTAAAATTTACAGACCTTTACTCGTAGCGTTCCCAGAAACGCCTCCCCTTTACCCTGCTCTAGAGCGCAATCACAGAGTTTTCCAGAAAGCTCTGACGGTAAGTATGGGGTCGTCCTTTGCCCCAAAGCTGCCACCTCTAGGTACTTGACCTTGATATTAGATCGGTATTGGATCCGCGTTTGATCTGCTGTTTGATTTCAAGTTGCTTAATCTCAAGTTGCTTAATTTCAAGGGCATTGCTGAATCACGATATGAATTCGCCCTCCAGCCCCCAAATTTGGGGGAGCAGGATTTCTCAAAGTCCCCCAGAATTGGGGGATTTAGGGGGCCGCCAAAGTTGCAAATCCTCACGATTCATATCTTCATTCAGCAACGCCATTTCAAGTGGCTTGATCAGGCCAGCAGCAAAAGTCAGCTGAATTGGTGGCTCGCATCTGGGCTAGACTCGCGCTAAATTTTCGCCTGCTGCAGGTCCTTAATTCTGCACCATCAGAACTGGGGTCCAGCTCCCTAGCAGAGAGAAAACCCCTTTCGGTTTGCTTTCCTGTGCCCGACCGACTCTAAATCCCAGTGCTGAAATCCCAGTGCTGAATGTAACTCACCCCGATTGCTCGAACCTTAACGATTTTTAGGCGCAGGCAAGAAGCACCATAATCAAGTTTCCACCCACAGAACAAAAAAACCGGATAGTTCACCTCTAGCTTATTGATATATTTAAGTCCCATTTAAGTCCTATTGATATTTAAGTCCTAGGGCAACCCAGAAGTCAGATCGCTCTGCTGGCATACTTGGCCGCCCTGATCTCTCAATTACCCTGAAACTGCCCTGAAACTGCCCTGGAACTGCCCTGCGCAGCGGGAACGCAACGCTCCTGTTAGCCATCTGAAGAACAGGGGCATTCTAGCTGGGTTCAAATTTCCCTTTGCCCCGTCGCCTAGACCGGCTGGAGCGCATCAAACTCAAGCTCGAATTTCAATTTGGTCGGGCTCAAGGCATCTCTGCTCAAACATTAGGCTGTCATGGATATCAAGCAATCTGCATCGTCGCCCGCGCTACAAGCTGAACTCACACCCTTCGACACCGCTTCAGCCTATCGGGGATTGGGAGAATTTCCAAGCGGAGCCCAGAATTCCTTGCAGCCCCAGGATCTTCCGCAGCTGAATCGGCAGGGCCGGCAACTCGGCAATTTGCTTCAGCCTAGAATTGGTTTAGCAAGAATAGACGATACGGTCGTTCAGGCTCCAGCTAACTGGAGGTCGCTTGGCCCAAAACCTGCTCGCAGCGAGGCGCTCGATTCTAAAGCTAAGCCCAAGCAGCCGGTCGATCACTTGACTGGTTTAGCGAAAGACAAATCCCTGGCCCCGGACGATGACGGACTTTCTGCCTCCCGATCTACCAGAGCAGGTCTACCCTATCCAGGTCGGCTCCTACGGTATGTCCCTGGCGCGCCTCTGCGGTTTGATCGAGCTGCCCAACAGTGGCAGCAGCGGATGCGGGATCGGGGTTGGTCAATTCAGGCCGACGGCTTCTATGGTGCACAGAGTGCTCGGATTTGCCGACAGTTTCAGCAGGAAAAGGGGCTCCAGGCCGATGGAATTGTGGGTGCCGCAACTTGGGCCGCGGCCTTCAGATCTGACAACCTGGCTACGCCCCAACCTAGCCCTGGTGGCACAACCCGGATCAACGCCAGAGGATTGGACCTCGTGAAAAAATTTGAGGGTCTGGTGCTGACGGCCTATCGCGACCCGGTTGGCATCTGGACGATTGGCTACGGCCATACGGGGCCAGAAGTCGGACCGGGTGATGTGATCACCAGATCCCAGGCCGAAACCCTGCTAAAGCAAGACCTGACCCGCTTTGAGTCGGCGGTGCGAAACCTGGTCAAGGTGCCGCTCAGCTCCAACCAATTCTCGGCCCTGGTCTCGTTTACCTACAATGTGGGCAGTGGAGCCCTGGCCCAATCGACGCTGCTGGCCTTGCTGAACCAGCGTAACTATCAGGGCGCTGCCGATCAGTTTCCGCGCTGGGTAAACGGCGGGGGGCAGGTTCTACCTGGGCTAGTGCGTCGCCGGAATGAGGAGCGAGCGCTGTTTTTGACACCGGGCTAATTTGACGCCTAGCTAAAATACCTCACTGCCCTTGGCGCTAAATCGCTACCATTGATCAGCGGCATCAATCTAGGCCGTTTCTGAAAGTGGGTAGCAGCATCATGCAGTTTATTGATCAGGCGGAAATCGAAGTCAGGGCAGGCGATGGCGGTGACGGCATGGTGGCCTTTCGACGGGAAAAGTATGTACCAGCAGGCGGGCCAGCGGGCGGCAACGGCGGTATGGGCGGGTCAGTGGTGCTGGTGGCAGTCGAAAACCTGCAAACGCTGCTCGACTTTCGCTATGCCCATATCTTTAAAGCACCAGCTGGCAAAAAGGGTGGCTCCAAAAATATGACGGGTGCCTCGGGGGACGATTTGCGCGTTGAGGTGCCCTGTGGCACAGTCGTTTATGATGCGGATACAGAGGAAATCCTGGGCGATCTGACCCATCCCGGTCAGGAGCTTTGCGTCGCCAAGGGCGGTAAGGGCGGGCTGGGCAACCGGCTTTTTCTCAGCAACCACAACCGCGCTCCAGAACGAGCCTTACCCGGATTGCCCGGTGAAACCCGGATGCTGCGGCTGGAGTTAAAGCTGCTGGCTGAAGTGGGGATTATTGGTCTGCCTAATGCTGGTAAATCGACGCTGATTTCGGCCCTGTCGGCGGCTCGTCCCAAAATTGCCAACTATCCATTCACAACGCTGGTGCCGAATCTGGGTGTGGTGCGCAAACCCACGGGCGACGGCACGGTATTTGCCGATATTCCCGGC
>QLAH01000654.1_pt1 | contig 14508 bp, 12 predicted proteins | sample 4693081 | NCBI WGS metagenome assembly QLAH01 (sample SAMN09425401, study PRJNA476045) | Lake water metagenome, whole genome shotgun sequencing project.
CATGCAACCAATCAATCATCCTCTTTAGGATTTGATTTCTCATTCTTCATCTTTATGAAGATTATTTCCTATCTTTGAGATCTTTATCTCTAAGATCAACAAAGTCTATTCTCTTTAGAATAGATTATCTTATCTTCTTTAAGATAGGAAACCATCATCCTCTTTAGGATTGATGTGGCCTCACTCATGATCTTCATCATTGAGTAGCATGATTGCTCTTTAGCAATTCATTCTGGGCAATCCATGATGGTCTTTACCATCATTGGAAACTATCTGCTCTTTAGTAGATAGGACCCCTGATTGCTCTTTAGCAATCATAATCCATTCTCTTTAGAATGGATTAAAACTCCCAGATTGGTCACGATGACCAATGGCCTTGCCACCATGGAGTCTTTACTCCAACTACCCTCCCTCTTCCTCTCCTTTTAGTTGTTGAGCTTAGGCTCCATGGTGGCATTGCCAACGGGACTCTTCACTGCATTAGAAGAGTAGGGGTCACCCATCCGCCCTTGGGCCATCATCATCACTTATACTCTCTCTTAGGGGAGTGTATTGGTGGTGGTGATATCCCAAGGATAATTGGATGGGTGTCTCCTTCTCTTCTTAATGCCAAGTGATTAGACATGTATTAAGACTTACCTATACTTAATTCATAGTGGTCTATAAGTTATAGAGTAGATAGTATGATTGTTATGATTGATGACTTACTCCTTGTGATTGGCATGTTAAGACTTACACATGTATCAACACTAACTAATCATAAGTGTTAACAAGTCTCCTTCTAATTAAGTATATAGCTTAGTCTTATTTATAATGATAGTCATCATAACACATAGTCTAGTTTATTAGATGTCTTAATGATAATCATAGAGCTATATATATGTACATAACTTCATACTTATACTTACAACTATCTATACTGTTAATGTTAATACCTTACTATAACATCAATAGACATATAAGTCTATCATAGTATTATCATCTATCTTAACACTAATGTTATAATGTCTATCTATCACATTACATTGATTGGTGTTCATTATCCTTACTATAAGTGATAGTTTAATTGATAGTCTAGACACATCAATGATAGTTGTAATACTAGTGCTAATACTAGTCTAATTGTGACATGAAAGTTAAGTAACTATACTACATGATCATTAATCAACTTACTTTGAAAATCATTAGACTATCAACTCTGATGAAATGTCTCTTCAATATGAACAGTTTAAGAACATTAATAGTGATTGATCACTCTTACCTTTAATGAAGTAGATAGAACAACAAGACAAATGAGTGCTCAAGAGAGCTTTTGTTTAGTTTGTTATTTGAATTAAAAGGTTAAGCTTGAGTTAATATCAATCATCTTGTAGAAGCCTGGTCTCATTTGAATTGGTCCAAGGACATTCCAGATGATTCTAATTGTTGAGATCAGTCAGCCATATTTTCGCCAACATCAGAATTCTTGTCCACTGATTCAGAGACAAATCTATCTCCTTGATTACCATCATCTATTTCATCATTTCTTTCTTCATTCTCATCGTTGCTCATTTCTTCGTTTGATTTTTAATTGCTTGCCCCAAATTGATGGCTCATCATCTAGACTCCTTAATAGATTGGAGACCGAATTTCCGCATTTCCATATCTAGATGTGGCATTAAATAGAAGCTATTGCATGGCAATCTTAGTTTTTTCGTCTATCATAGTCTTCTCTTGGGAAGATGGTTTGTTTAACTCATCTACAAACTCTTTCAATCTATCAGGATCAATATAACTCTTCTATGATGACTTGTTTTCATCTAGTTGTTCTCTTTTCTCAGGTGTCTTCCCATCAGAGGCGATAGTTAAAGGTGTCTGCTTTGAATGGCCTTTCACTGGAATTATTTAAGTATTTTACAAACCACCAAAGTAAGTAATGGGGTTCTCGTACACACCCTGTATTCTATTTCTATTTGTAAGCTTTTTGGCCGTAGGGCTGACAGCTCTTTCAGCTAAATCAAGCAACTTCGTTGTTAAAGACTCATCTACAACAACATTTTCATTGCCCATAGAGTACTTAATCTCTTCATCCTTTTTTAAGCTTTAAGGAATGTCTGTTTTCTATCGCTTATTAGAAAAGGCACTGTTTTGTATGCTGTTCATCTTAACATCAGAGTCTGTAATACTTGAAGGGGTTTTAAAACGTTAATCTTCAATCTGGTTTGCTCGTTTGCCTAAGCCCTTCATATGTTGATAATCTTCGTCAGAGTCAATACCACCTTATGAGTTTTAATACTTCTCACTACGAAGAGCAATCTATCTATTGCTTATGACTGATTTAAGTACATTGCTACAAGTTAATGAATTGAAACTTACATCTTAGGGTATGTCCTGTTCACCAGATCAGATGCAACAGCAATCCTTGAGGTAACAGTTTTTATATGTTCTTACGTCTCCTTGAGTGCCATTTCAAAGATTACTATGCATTTAGCTGATGTAGTTGTATTGAATGCTTAATGCATCTTTTTAGCTTCTTCAATGTCAATCTTTGAAATGACCTCTTTCTCATGGTCTTTCTTTAACTTATCCTTATCAGTTGCTATATCAGCCTCTAATTTTGCTACATTCTTTTGTTTGAATTATAACTTGGCATGCAGATCTTATAAGCTTAGTTAACGTTGTTTATCAGTGTAGCCTCTGAACTTTGAACTGGTACTTGATTCTCCTCCTCTGTACAAACTTATTTGATCATCCTAAAGATCCTTCATGATCTAGTTTTCATCTTCATCAGATGATGAATTTTCACTTAACTCCTTTTCAATTTAGGCAGGTGTTTGTTTCTTCATAATCAATTGATATGGCTTACTTATGATACAGATACATGACTGTTGTTTGATGATGAAGCATTGGGTTTCTTGCACCTCTAATCATATCCTATGAAGTCTGTTTAGTCATCTTCATCCCATTAAGGAGTCTCTTTCAAAAACTTCTTCATGAACTAATCAGTTTTCATATATTATGCAAAGTCCTCAAACACATTAATAACATTAGTATAGTTATTGTTTCTAACAAGATAAAGATCATAACTTACTTCAAAGCTCTAGAATGGAACAACTTAAGCATCCTCACAGTTAAATGTTCTTAAAGATCCATTTCGTTTGGGAATACCCTTTCCAGCTTGTAGATCTTAAGCAAATTGGTCTCACTATCTTTGATACTCTTGTTGTATGCCTCAACTGAGTATTCTTCACTCCATCCTTTCTTTGAACTTGAGCTTTTTAAAGCTTCTTGTAGCAAGATAACAAAGGGAAGATTATCATCCTTATGCACATTCTTAATTTCTTTACCTGTAGTTGTGATAGTAATATGGCCATGACGAAAAATCCTCAAAGCATTGTAGTAAGTCTTAGTAGGCATACCCTTAGTCTTATTGGACTTCTAATGCTCAACCAAGTAAGTTGCTGAACCCAATTTTGGAGCATTTATTGAGCCATTAGCAACGAGATCATCGAATGTCTCAAAGTTTGGTCTGTGATGATCAAACTTGTAAATGAGCCCAAGCCTAATGGGCTTAAAGTCATGTGTAAACACAATGTTGATGTTATCGGCAATTGAGAACTTATCTTTTGTGAGTTCATATTAGAGTGAACCGAAGTCTTTTCCAGTAATCAGTGCAAGCTTTGCCATGAAAAAGGTCTTGGAGTTATACACAGTTGTTCCCATTAAGCCATTCAGGCCATGGATCAATGAGTGAACTTGCCATGAGCATGATTTGTTAGTACTTGCAGTTAGTGCCTTCCCACTAAAATTGATGCTTTTTGGGTCTCCAACAATGTCCATCAAAGGTGTGCAGTCTCTCACATGAAACTTGCCAGACTAAGTCCTAGGAGGGGAAGTAATGTAAGTAAAGTCATCATTACTATCGGAAGCGTTTGTTCTATAGGAAAAAGCTGGTTTCGTATAGTGTTGAACACATACTTTAGTCAGCCTGGTAGAACAATTTTAAATTGCCTGAACTACATCTTTCTTATGGCACAAAGAATACCCATTGCCACTCTTTGTCACTATCTTAAATGTATCAATAGGTGCTGCTATTTTAATCTTGTTTTAAGAAGATGAAGGGTCTTGATCTAAGCTTAATGATCTCTTATCAATGATTGGTTTAGCATTAGGTAACTGTTCTTTAGTTGCAGCCTTGGTTAATGATGGGTTCTTTTTTATATGACTAATAGCATCAAAATCATTAGGATCAACCCGATGGTAAGGGCCTCGTTTATCAAGCATTGAAGTGGATGCTTAAGTTGTATCTTTTCCATGGCCATGAACTTTAGCTGGGGCATCTTTGGGTTAAGACCCAGGAAGTTTTGCAGGCTTTTTCTGCTTGAGCTCATTCATCTTGGTAACAAAGCGAGGATTGACTGGTTCAATGGTGAGTCCAAATTGCTGAAAGATGTCACATATCTCTTGGGTAGGGAACTAGATTGTTCCATCATCATCATCATCAAGTTCTTTACCTTTATTGTTGCCTGATTTCTCTAGCTTATCCAGGAGAACTACGATGAACTTAATGATACATTTGGCCAACTCCTCAGATAATCCTGTATCCTTAAAGTAGGCCTCAAGGACTTCATAGGGATCAATGCCTCGACACTTCGTGTAATCTACGAAGTCTACCATAGTCATCCCATACTGGAATATACAAGTCCCTTCATCTGTTTAGCACTCAAGAGAGAAGAATTCAGCCATGTAATGATATGCAAGTATCCGGATATGATCTAAAGGGGCCGCTAACTTAGTTATCTAAATGGTTCCCTTAGACTTGATGAGATCTTGAGGTTACTTTATAAGAATCTATTTCTTCATTTAAAACTATAAATCTCTTAATTGATGAACCTTGAATAGACCAAGGGTCCAACCGGATATCTTAATGAATATATCTACAAGTATTCACCTCTTTAGTGATTAGGATGCCTTATTGAGCATTAGACAGGTTGACGCTGAAAAAGGAATGGTCAATATCTCCATACAATAACTCGTTCATGACTTAGTTTATTCTCCTGGGTCCCAATCACAATTATACCACTCGTTTTTAAATGAAAAGATGTCCTTTAACAAGCATCTCTTAGTATTTACATGAGAGCAGTCTTTACTTATGGCTATAAAGAGTCAGAGGTTAAAGCAACTGTAGGTCTGGATTAATAAACAGTAGGTCCTTAGATGGTTTATATTGTATGGATCACTCTTATATTAGAGCTATAGTCGAAGATATGTCTCAAAGTATTTAGCAAATCCTTCATATGTCTTATTCTTAATGTCTCAGACAGCAACTAATGAGAGTATATCTTATTTGCTTTCTTTAAAGTAGTAATAGGTATCAGTAGTCCGAGTTGCTTGAAGTCAATTTTAGGTATCTGTACACTCAAGTATAATGGCTTAGGTGTCTATATATTAAAGCAATTGTTGAAATGAGGGATCAATTGATCATCATGATTAGTAACGCTACATCATTCAGCAATACCTAAAGAAGAGTATGATTATAACAGAGACTATAGACCTAAGAGCAATTAAGTACTAGTCATAATTCATGTTACTATCAAGTTAGACGTCTATTAGTAGAGGTAACATATTTTTATATATGGTAACATTCTTCTGAAATGATGGTCGACATAGACATTATAGTTATTAACTAAGGAGACTTAATGGCTAATCAATCATCTTAAGGAATAAGAACATATTTGTTATTCAATTGATTCACTCGTGGAACCTGTGTGTCTCTTGTCAGGGTTCAGTTTGATATTAGAACTGACTAAATCTAGGACTTTCGATAGTATAGTGCTTGGCTTGCAAAGTCCTAGATAAGGTGCTTGATGATCTTGGGTCTTGACATTCAAATCCAATACCTGAAACTCTTACTTTCAGTTATGATTGGACTGTCTTAACCTTGGGATCAGACTTGGTATGACTAAACCCTGGCATCTGACACTTACCTTTTGGATAAGGAGTTGATGATGATGTCTGATTCTTTTGTCTCATTTATTGTAGGGCATCAATAACTGTGTCTTGATCAATGGCTTGTACTTTGAATTTAAGCTACTATTATTTGAATTTGGAGGCTTTCTTTTATTCCAAAGGTAAGATAGTTGTGATAAGGCTTAACCTTCTCTTCAGTTGGTTGTAGATAGTCATATCACATTCAGCAGTAGTAGTGCCAGTATGCTTCAAGTAAGTTTAATGGTCTTTATCAAAACAATCAAGTTGCATCTTGATCCTTCCTAGCAACTTTCGTAGGTACTTGACACTTGACCTTCTAAGTGTCTCTATATTATCAAGTTAATAAGTAAGCTTCTTACCTTCATCATCTTTCAGGAGTTCTACTAGTATATCACTACTGATAACCTTATTAGATGAGCAAGACTATACTTTAGTTTCTATGATAATATCACTTCTATGTTGATTATCTAGAGCAATAGCATCTGAAGTTTACTTGGTTAACACCTATTCTTGCCAAGTCCTTAGTTATAGTTCTTCTTTCTCAGCCATTTGAATGTAAGCATGATCACGGTTAATTGCAATTTAAGTGAGCTCTGACACCTTTGGATCAGCATATTGTGCTTTGGACTTGAGCTTCACATCAGAGTACTCGACGAACTCCTCATATATGTCGCCACTCTCTTGGTTCATACTCTGAATAAGGAACCAATGCTTACACCCAGGATCAACTTAGTCTAGCATAGAGTTATTGATTAAGTGCTTCTTTATATGGGGATACTGTTTGAATGGTTTTTGTTATTAATCTAGTCGTTCCTTAAGCTCTTGTCTATTCTAACTTCTTTTCATTACAAGATAGTGATATGTCTCATAGTAGACCTTTGTATTAGGAGAAGCTAATAACTCTATCTAATCAACAAACTCCTTCATCTTCTTCCTGATGAATGTAGCCTTCAACTTATGTTTACTTAGCAGTCTTCGATCATAGTTCTCAAAGTCTTTTAGCATTTGGAAGAATAGCTGATTAATATACATGGGTAAAGCTATTGATTTAGGTCCAGTCTTCTTACTTTCAATATCATGTATCTGCCTGAAAGCATTAACTAGTCTTTTTTCTTCAGCAAGTAGAAGAATGAACTCAGTCTAGACATCAAAGAACCTTCGCATGGCAGAGTTAAATATGTGCATTGCATTAGACCTATCATGAGGCTTAGTTTTCCTTATAGTGGTTCCATATTACCAGACAATCTTGTGACACTTACTCTTAATGTGAGATTCAAGGTCATGCCAATCAGCAATGATATATTTTAGTGGGATATATACCACCTCTGATGTAGTCTTTATGGAGTTTAATCTATCTATAATCTATGGGTTGTAGAAGTCAAGTATACTATTGATAGCCATGTCTTTTGAATCATTTAAGATAGGACGAAAGTAATGAGTGAATACTCTTAAGTTTAGAGTCTGGAATATAGGAAGGTACTTAATGAGATCTTATATTAGTTAAGCGTTCAAAAGCTTACCTTAAACACATGCCTTCATGCCTGATGCAGCAATCTTTGACTTCTAATGTTCTATTATTAGGTATCTAAGTTCTCTTTGGTATTGCTCTGGAAGTCTGATTCTTTATACTATATCAGATGGTCTATGTAAAGCTTCAACTAACTTATCATAACTATAGTTCCACTATTAGTTTTCAATCTATAGATAACCATTATACTAGATAACTCTTACATTGCTTTGTATTAACTCATTAAAATCTGAGACAGGTATAAGTGAAGACATCAGTTTGTTTAAGTCACTATCATTAAACTTAGACGGAGTACAGCTTTGCTTGTTGATGTCTTAGATACTTGATTCCTTCTCACTCTCTATCGAGAATTCAATGAATGCTTTAGCTTCTGGACTTTTACCAAACAATTTGAACTGGTCAGCAGTAAATCTGTGAGATAGTTGTAAGCTTAAGAGAGAACTAGTTGAATTGTTCACTGTGTTGGTTAATGCAGTACATGGAGTATGCATTTGAATGCTCTCTTATTGTTTGGCACTATTTGGGGATTCTTTGCTTGGATCAATGAGTTAGTCATATACTACATCAGCGTTCTTATCATTGCTTGAATTTAAAACACTAATAGCTTGGACATTACAATTACTTAGGTCTTCAATGAATGGTTTGATATTAGAAGCATTATCATTAATAGTGATCCCTTACTTCTATAGACTCTGTTAACACTAAGACATAGCTAGTATCTAAACATCTTTATAACTTGGTGATGTTAATGTCTTATTGGTACAATTATCTATCTTTGATAGTCCTTCTATCTTATTATCAACTAGATTCATCTTGTTCAGAAACATGTCATTTTCATTGTTCTTTAGGAACTCTTTATCAAACATTCTATTAAGTATATCAAGATCAACAACCAGAGCGTCCATTAAGTTAGAAGACATAATCTTAGGTTGTTGTTCTATGTGCTGATTACACTTCTTCTCTTCTTGATCACTATTGCCAACAACGAAGTCAGATACTAATACTTAATCAATGAACTTATGGATGTGAGCTTGGACATAGTCTCTGTAAGCAATATGATCATTAGTATGGCTTTTATACTTATTCTTATTATACTTCTACCTTAGTGGTTGATCTAAGTCTTATTGCAACTTATCTAAGATGTGAGCATAGAAGGTCATTCCAATGTCCATGTATAAAGTATAAGGATCACTGTCAGACGCCTGTAGATGAATATACATCTATGATCCATTAACTTCCTTTGATAATCCAAGGTAATGTTGTGTTCCAATAGCATAATTATAAGGAAGGAGACCACGTTAATCTTATGCCTACTACCGAAGGAATTCCACTACCATCCAAGCTGATTACTTTTGTTCTCTGAAGTAAAGCATAGACTAGATCATGAACAGCCAAAGTTAAAGAGAGAACTTCACATTAGGGTATTGCTAACACTAGAGTGACACTAGATGTCTAGAGCGCTTAAGACTAGTATTAGTATATACATGTTGTCTGAACTATACCCACATCCTTAGTTCAAGTGGAATGTATGGGTGATACTAGAAAGGCATTTGATCTGGCTTTATGAGTCTAAAGTTCTCATTTCTTCTCTCTATATAGTTGTGTCTACGAATAAGAGCAGGGTCAAGTAAGCGCAGCTCATCATCTTGTTTATGAGATCTTACTATGTGAAGCTTTCCGAATAAGTCGAAGTCCTACTAGAGAATCATGACTTCCAATAGTGCAGCATTGATACCTGAAGTGGTTCTCTTAAAGTTATTCCAATAGTCCTTGACATGTAGTGGATAGATCTTTGAATGCTCAATGAAAGACTCTACAAACTAATCGGTGACTTTGAACATATCTGCTATCCTATCTAGGTGCATTGCAAATCCTTGACAAATATACCCAGTCTTATCTTGACTTACTTTGACTTCCTCAATAGTATCTTGATTACTGCCTTATATGTAATCTTGTTCATTCATATTGCCATTGCTTGGTCTTATTAATCCGAAAGCCTTCATTGTTGATAACAGGTCTTCAGTTCTGACAGTATCTGGATCAATGACTGTTTTATTATAGTCTTTAGGAGTAATCACAACTTGCTCATTAGGATAATCTCTTAGTTCAGAGTTACTTAGTTCATATTCTTCAGGTATCACATTAATAGGAGTAGGTGACTACATAGCAACATCAATGCATGGACTAATAGAAGGCTGATTAGGTAAAGACTACTGATTGCTTTCAGGGTTATGAGTGTCAATATCTATGACTTGAATATATGGATCAGTACTATGAACTTGACTGATAGTGCCGAGATCTAACGCCTCATGGTCACCTGAGAGATCAGATGGTTGAGCAACTCGCTTAAGTTGCACTTGATCTGTCTCACATAATGGAGAGGTAGTGATCCTTAAGCGCTTACCAATTAAGTTCATAGTTGGAAGGATTATATGCTAGTCAGCAGTATTTTCTACTCTATTTGGAAGAAGTATAGAAGTAGTAGGATTGCCATCAACAATGACCTAGTCTTAACTCTTAGGGGTTGTTGTCTGCTCAATATGATGCTTATCTTCTTTCTGAGCTATAAGGTAGTTAATCACATAAGTTTGAACCTTTAAAGCTAAGGTGACTAGTACATCTTCGAAGATGCTTGTTCAAATTTTTCTTCTAGAGATCAAGGTGACAATATGAGCATTTTGTCATAATTCTTTATACCTTCTACTACTATGAAGTTGTTTGAATATCTCTGGCATCTGACTTAGGAATAGGAATGCGTATGATGAGAGCAGAGGATACTGTAGCATGATTGCTAATGAGAAGGTCGTGTTCCATTGAATTTGAAATTTTCTTAGTTTGAATTTAATGATTAATCTAACCACTAGTTTTTGATCGTTAATTCTTGGAGCCATGACAGTTAGAACCTCAAAATCGTGATCTCTAAATCCGGAGGTCCTGGCACATTCTAGCACTCTTATGTAATTAAGCCATCCATATGAGATGCCACTTGAGTGATATTGATGAGTGTGAGAGTATTGGATGATAGAGCTGTACCATTGGAAAAGGTGAATATGTATTTATTTGCATATACTCCACTCATAGAGATAGGTATAGGATATACCCAATTTAGACATATTCACTGTTTTTGACACACTAGCACAGACATCCAAGGTACTTACCAAGCTTCCAATAGGCAAAGCATACACAATACCATGTATCTCAATTGCTGAGAAGGTCAGATGAATCATAAACCTTCGGATTAAGGTACCTGGATTTAAGGGTTCAGACCCTTGGAGCCGATGAAATTGATGTTAAATTAGTCCAAGACTGAACTAGTCTCTGCTTAAATCCGGAGTCCCTACTCATATCTCAACGTCTAATAGCAACTAGAGAGTCGGAGTAAGATATAAGCGCAATGTATGAGGAATGGTAGTGAAGAAGACTTGATCTTTGGACTTATCTAAGAATTTTTGAATAGTCTCAAATTCAAATATAAGTTCTTATTTGGCTTATGAAAGTCTATAATAATATTGACTAGTAGTCATCCCTACTCATTGACTCAGACATCTAATGATCTCATAGCACTCATATACCATAGTACCATCTAGCAGTAAAATTGGGAGCTGAAGATGAGTAGTGTGATTAAGAGTTATGTTGATGGTATTGGTGATCATCATGATTAGACTTGCCAGAGATCTTCATGTTTAACTGCCATTCATGGGTCATTGAACCTATCATTCACATTGATCAGTCTTAAGCCTATCACTCTAACAGTGAACTCTTAATCAACATAATACCAGATAACAGACACATCTATGACCCTATTAGCAACCTATGGTACTGTAATAGACAATACAGATAGTTATTCATTCTTCATATTTGAATTCTTAACAGTTAAATTCAAACTTCTTAATCATTAAGCCATTCATTGATTCATATGTTTAGAGTCCTTTCTTGTCACATACTTAGTGTTAATACCTCATATAGGTGCCATAAATGATCAACTGTCATAGTATAGACATACCAACAGCCATTAAAGGTATTGGATTGGTTGATGTTATGGTAGTGACAGGTATTGACTATAGATTGAGGTTAAATCATAGTTAGTGGTCTATGAGTTCCATTAAGTAAGCCTTCCTTATAATACTAATCTATCAACACTAAGATCATATGGCATGGGGTTTTGGGGTTTGACCAAAGGCCATATGATCTTAGTGTTGATAGATTAGTATTATAAGGAAGGCTTGGTCAAGGGAACTCATAGATAAGCCTTAATAATCAGCATCTAAGCTAAAAGTTAACATCAAATGATATAATATCAGTTATCATTAAGATAATGGAACAATCAACTATAGACTTCTCTAACCCTTCTCATGCATTAATGCCTCTCTTCCCTTAAGGCTATCTGTTTAAGATTGTAAGAGTTAATTAGAGTGACTGGTAATATATTATGCTTAATCCTTATAGCTAGGTATTTGCTGAGAACATGATAAGAAGCCTTAACCTTAGTAGTGACTCATGCAACATTGAGCACTTCAACTCTATATGTTACTCTTACCTGATTCAACTAAGTCTTAAGTATCCAGTGAACCTTGCTGAGCCTTGTTCTTAATTACTCATACTGATGATAAGACCTATTAGACTTGATAGATCGCCACCTATTAGTTTCACTTAGCAGTGTTAACAATCTTCTGAAGGAGTGTCAGTATTTGCTTGCTAATGCCTAGTATACATAGTCACACACAAAGGCATCTTATTCAACGGTGAAGACTTAATGAACAACTTGTACGAAGAGTTCTTGGCATGTGCCTCAGGCATAGAATTACTTGAGACTCCTACATCATTCGCCTTTGATCATACCTCTAAGATAACCAGAGTGGGTAAGCTAAGCAGAAGAATCATAGAGTTACTTTTCGGCTATAAGTAGAGGTTCCAGTTCAAATATACACGGATAGACTCAAACTCCTTGTGCTTATAGATAGGCACATTCATGGGTGCAGCAAGTGTGATAGGTGCAACTGTGAGATCAGTTCTTGGCAGCCTAGATGAGTTCAAGACTGAGAGATAGATGCCTTAGATAGAATCCCAAAACCCCATTAGACTATCAAGTGTGATGTATATTTGGAATTTAAATATATTAATAAGCTCTTAATCACTCAGTCAGGATGAAAAAGCAGCCTTGGAATGCATTAGGTATTGGCTTTTCAAAAGTGCGAAAATTGATCACTCTTCATAGTGTTTGAACTTGATCTTTTCAACAACTTTGATGATTCTGTGTAGGTCTGTGTTAGGCTCTTTCTTCTTGCTTAACATCACTTCATCTACTAATGTCAAGAGTTGCTTTGAAACACCTTTCTCCAACTTATGATTTCTTGCATAGTAGATAGCACCTTCTTCATCACCAGCATTTTTGAACTTTCCAACTGGCATATCACACTCTAGAATAATTGCAACCATTGACCAGAGATCCCACTTGATACTGCCATCTCTCCAGTCTTCTCTTTGAGGAAAGTAGCCTGGAGTACCTTTCACACTCCCAACTGTTGTTGCTTCTCTTGATACAGCTCTGTTAAAATCAATGATTTTAGCTTTGTAAGGTTTGGAACTAAGTACAATATTATCAGGTTTCAGATCTCTATGCACATAACCTAAGTCGTGTAACTCTTGCAGACTGAGTATTGTGTCTATTAGTATTGAGTTGAGTTCCTCTGGATCTCGGCTATAGTGCAGATAGTTTCTGAGATCCATCTTGAGCTTCTTGAATTTAAGTGCTATGTGATCTTTACCCAAGTAGCAAGCAATTAAAGGAAGCAAATATTTGCATTGCTTTTCAGCTATCATCTTTGTAATGTTGTACTCATTCATGAATTCTAGTTGACAGCTTTCCTTTCTTATAAAGAGCTGGAATGGAAATACCTTATAGACATATTGAAGATCTTGTTGGATATCTTGGCGACCTTGGCGTTGACACCTCAAGAAACTTTCAAAGCAATTCTACTAGTTGAAGTTTGATAGTATCGGTATTTTTGATTAGAGTACAAATGCATTCTATAGAGTTGATATCGTTACTGGTCTATCGATAGGAACAATCTCTGGTTGATCTTCTTCTGCCAGCACTGGCATCTCTTCATTAGCTTTGAATCTCTTAGCTCTCTTACTCATCAAAGCTTGCAACTCTGGATCATCTTTGTTTTCAAAATTATTCTAATGGTGTTTTAAAATATGGATCCTTAGATCTCTACTATGGCTGTAAGTCTTCTCGCAGAAGTGGCAGAGTACCTTTCCATCTTGTTTGGCATGAGTAATATACTTCTTCTTTTGTTTATCTTTATGTGTTTTGTTATGTCTATACAAGCTACTTGAATCTTGGAACTCCTTATTGCAGATATCACATTAGTAGTGCCCTGTAAATTGAATGCAGACATCATTGCATTCCTTATGTTAAACATACTTTTCTTCTTCAAAAAAACATTAGATACCAATGTCATCATAGAGCAGAGCACTAGCATCAATCTTAGGAATAACAATTGATATTGACAGCACTTACTCCTATGTAAGAGGAGCCTAAGATGTTGAAGCTTTCTAAGTAAAATCAATGATTGTTTGATGCTGTTTCAAAACCGCGTCAAATACGCGCTTATTTCTAATATTGCCGCTCATGTGAAATTATAAGATTCTAGGTGTCAGTTGATCTATAAATGGATGTCAACGAATAAGCTTACACTTAGATATCAGTTGATCAAGTTGTCATTATGGTACCAAGTTGCCATTTATCTTATATAGTAAGTATTATAAATCTTAGTTTAGGAGCATTAATTCTTGATTAGGAGCCTCCTAATTTGGTACATACTTGTTTAGGAGCACTCCTAATTTTGTCAGTGTATATTTAGGAGCCACCTAATTATGTACTAACCTCTTTAGGAGTGCTCCTAATTTTACCAGTACAGGTTTGGGAGCCTCCTAATTTAGTAGGTGCTCATTTAGGAGTGCTCCTAATCATGGTATAGTACTGAATTAGGAGCATTTTAATG
>QLAH01000656.1_pt1 | contig 14460 bp, 9 predicted proteins | sample 4693081 | NCBI WGS metagenome assembly QLAH01 (sample SAMN09425401, study PRJNA476045) | Lake water metagenome, whole genome shotgun sequencing project.
TGGCAGGATTCTTACCTAGTTTCGAGATCGCTTCGGTCGTGGTTCTCGGAAAGGAGCGACTCTCGACAGCGGTTCACGGAAACCACCGAATAACAAGTTAGGCTGCACAAAGCACTTCATCTTGCTTTCACGAAGAGGAATTCATGCCACGGCTCGACGAAGTCTTCAAAAAGTCGGGTGTACCGACGCACACCTTTGTCCCGCCACTGGAGTACGACCGGGTCACCGTCGCACTGCGAACACCTGGGAGGTGCATGATTGTTGAGGGACCTTCAGGCATCGGGAAGACGTCTTGCGTTAAGCGTGCGCTAGAGGACGAAGGCCTGTCTGATTCGTGTCTGTTTCTTTCTGCTCGCAAGGTAGCAGACATTGGACTGATAAAGGACCTCCATACGATGAATGGAATCGGCGTGGTGGTTGTTGACGATTTCCACCGACTTCCTCCGTCATCGAAGCAATCGTTGACGGACTTTGTAAAAGTGCTTGCGGACGAAGAAGACGAAACCAGCAAGGTTATTCTAATCGGCATCAACCAAGCTGGACAAACGCTGGTCGAGTATGCACCAGATGTGCTTCACCGAATAGAAGTCATCAAGGTCGGAAGGACTAACCTTGAGCGCATCATTCAGATGGTCAAGCTGGGCGAGGCCGCTCTGAATTGCCGCCTGGCCATAGCCGATGAGATCGCGCAAGAGGCGGAAGGCAGCTTCGCGATGGCGCAGGTTCTTTGTCATGAGGCTTGCCTGCAAGACAAGCTACTTGAAACGTGCGCCGACGCTGATCCGAAAGAGGTTGGCGTCAGCTTGCCCTGTATCCGTGAGGCGGTGCTTAGCGACCTAAGTCCCAGGTTCTTCCCGATCGCGCGCGAGTTCTCTACGGGCAACAAACTGCGCCGCGAAGGGAGGGCGCCGTATCTGAACCTTCTACGCTGGGTCTCTCAGACACCAGAAGGCGCGCTTGACACTAAAGACGCGATGGCTGCCAATCCGGCACTGAAGGGCAGCGTCTCGCAAGTGATTGAGAAGGGTCACCTTAATACACTCATCTCCGGCGGACATTCAATCGCCGAACTAATTCACTTCGAGCCGCAGACCGGCCTTCTCACGACAGAAGATCCAAAGTTCTTATACTTTACAAGGCATATGATTTGGTCGAAGTTTGCCCGGCAGATTGGCTATTTCAGCATTGACTTCAAAAGCAAGTTTGATTTTGCTCTTTCGTTCGCCGGCGAGAATCGAGATGTCGCGGAGGCGCTGACGAAAGCGCTTGAAGCGAAGGAGATCAGTGTGTTTTATGACAAGAATGAGCAACATAGAATACTTGCCAACGATGTTGAAGAATACTTGGCGCCCATCTATCGCAGCGAATCAAAGTTTGTGGTGCCACTACTGAGCAAGGACTACCCGAAGAAGATCTGGACAAAATTCGAGTCTGAGCAGTTCAAGCAGCGTTTCGGAACTGGGTCGATAATCCCGATCTGGTTCTCGGACGCGCCTCCTGGGTTGTTCGATGAGACACGGAAGTATGGTGGTCTCGCCTATGACGTAACCCTGGACATTGCCGATCAGATTCAAACAATAGCCGATGTGCTAGCCGAAAAACTAGCAGAGGATCGGCAAGCCGAAGCCCGCGCAGAGGCCGCCGAGGGTGGAGCCTAACCCCGCGATACACCAGAACCGCCACCATCAGACCCTCCTGTTGCAGCTGATGCACCTTGCGGCCAGGTGATCGCGAGCGTTAGGCCGTATTCAGATGTGGAGATGCTAGAGACAAGCATGCCTTGAGTGTGTTCAAGGGAGCGGGGAACGTAAGGCATCGGCAAGGCGCGGAAGATTTTGCTCTACGTCCTCGTCGCTCATCATCGGTAACCAGAGTTTGTAGCTGAGTCGCAAAGACAGTTCGCACGTTTCGCGCATCAATACCAACAGGCGCTCTTTTGCCTGTTCGAGTCCAAGCTGTTGGCTCAGGAGGTTTTCAAACTCTGTGAAAGTGCTCTGAAAATAGGCGGGTGTAGCAACGACAAGAGTATAGCGACTTTGCAACACCCCTCGCTCCATTTCCTTGATCAAAGGCGCTCCCAGCCTGAAATGTTGTACATCAATCATTGGCTTGACTTCGTATGCCTCAAGTCTAGGCACCAACACCTTGCGGACCCATGTCATTTCCGGGTCACGCTGGCGATAACTTATGAAGACGTCAAAGGCAAATCCATCAGTCGGAGCATCGGTTGACAAGGTCACGAAGCTTTGCAAAGAAGTTGTCGCTATTCATTCTATGGATAGCATCGCAGGCTGGTATCAGGTAGCTGAAATCATGGCTGATCAAAGTAGCAAGCGATACGACGTTTTCATTTCACACGCGGCTGCAGATGCTGCCTGGGTGGAAGGCTACCTACTCGATGCACTTCAGCAGGCTGGCCTTCGCTGTCTTTCAGAGTCATCCTTTGCACTCGGAGCTCCAAGACTTAGAGAGTTTGAGCGCGCAATTGAGCAAAGCACCTTTGTCCTGCTGGTCGTTACTCCGGCTTTTTTTGCGGATGATGTGAGTAATCTTGTTGACTTAATCGCACAAAGTTATGGCGGAAATACACAAACCTGGCCGGTCGTTCCGCTCATTCGAGACAAGACTGATCTTCCTCCACGCCTCGCCATGCTGGTGGGTTTGGATGCCACAACCCCTGCTGAGCAAGAAGCCGCTATTGAACGACTTTGCAATAACCTTCAACATCCCTACACCTCCAGAAACGAACAGACAACCTGCCCATACCCAGGCATGGTTCCCTACTCAGAGGCGAACCATGAACGTTTTTTTGGCAGAGAAGGCGAAACGCGCCAGATGCTCGAACGACTGCACGCTCATCCTCTGCTGACGGTCATTGGGCCTTCCGGCAGTGGGAAGTCATCCCTTGTCTTTGCAGGGCTGGTCCCCCAGCTTCGTCAGAGCTCCCTTTTTGCCGGAATCAACTGGAAGGTCCTCACGCTTCGGCCAGGATCCAATCCCATGAACCAGCTGGAATCCCTTCTGAAGCTTGATCATTTCCAGCCAGCCGAATCCGCTGATCTGTTGTTGTTGGACCAGGGTGCTAACAGCAAGCTACTACTCATCATTGATCAGTTTGAAGAACTCTTCTCGCTTGATAGTGACCCAGATGAAGTATTTCAGACAACTATCAAATCCCTCCTCAAGGCGAGTGATCTCTACCTCGTAATCACGGTCCGCGCCGACTTTTATGCAGAGCTCATGCGATCTCCTTTGTGGAATGAGATCCAGTCCAGCAGGCTAGAGATCACGCCACTCAAGGATTCTGGGCTTAGAGATGCGATAGAGAAGCCCGCAGAGTTGGTGGGTGTATTTGTAGAACCTGTGTTGGTCGAGCGTCTCATTGCTGATGCCGCTGGCGAGCCGGGTGCTCTGCCTCTCGTGCAGGAAACTCTTGTGCTGATGTGGGACAAAATAGAGAGACGCTATTTACCACTGCGTGCCTATGAGGCCCTCGTGATCTCGATGGGCGCCTATCGCAGTACGCAATCGGATGCACGGTCCGGGTTACAGGTTGCCATCGCTCTAAGAGCTGATGCGTGCATGGCTGGACTGACAGACAGTCCCAGCGAACAACAGGAAATCGTCCGTGCCATCTTGATGCGGCTAGTGCAGTTCGGTGAGGGACGTTCCGATACCCGCAGAAGACAATCCGAAGAAGACCTTGCCAGCACAACTCAGAAGCCCGATCTCTTTCAAATCACGCTTAATCAGCTGATCAGTTCTCGTCTGCTGACCTCTGATGTGGATACCCAAACTCTTGGCTTGAGAATGATCGATATTGCCCATGAAGCCCTGATCACTTGTTGGCCGAAGTTGAGACAGTGGATCAATGAATTCCGCGATGCCGAGATCGCGAGACGACGCCTCATCGAAAAAGCAAAGGAATGGCAACGGCTTGGGCAACGAGATGGTGGTCTTCTTGATGCCGTGGAGATCGGCGAGGCCAGACGCTGGCTTCCCGGAATCACTGCCAACGCTCCAGCTGCTGATCCCTTGCTCCAGGCCTTTCTGAGTACCAGCGAAGCCCATGTATCTCGCCTTAGGCAACGCCGACGAATGGCGATCGGGGGATTTGCAGGTTTGGGAGCCTTAACCACGGTAATCGTTGGCTTATTGCTGTTGAACAGGGCACAAACGGCTACATTCAAGAATATGCTTGACTTTCAACTTGGCAACGTCACACCCAGCAGCTATCGCCTGGTTGAGCCGGTTCTGGCCACCTATTTAGTCAACGCACGAAGATCTCTGGCCAGTGCGGAGAAAGCTGGTGGCTCAAACAATGCTCATTCCAAAAGCGAAGCGCAATATGAGGGCATCAGGAACGCGAGAGCCGTTTTGGATATCATCTTCCGCGTACAGAATGGCAACTATGATCTGAAGACGCTCTCCGCCTTCAAATCCGACATAGAGGGCAAGAAAAGCGAAGCGGAGGCAATCATTGAAAAGCTGATCCTTCCCTACAGCATTAATAGGATTACGGAGCGGCTAAAATCAGGTGACTTTGGCAGGATCACGTCCAGTACATATCTTGAATACCGCAGCAGGTTCAAGGGGAATGATCCCAATCAACCCAGTGCCCTGGCGGCCACTTATGAGGCGATCATGATCGATCTGGGTGCAGATATCAGCAGGGTTGGCACGCTGACCTACAACCAGGCAATGCGCATTCCTTGCAGTCTTTTGCTGGAGATTGAAAAGTCTTGGATGCAGTTCACTGACAATCGCTGCAGCTGGTATGGAGCAACTGATCGCAAGCAAGGTGGACCCTGTATTGCGCAATATGAAAACTCCAGTCTGATGGCTCTAGTCTTTCCAAAGATCAGTTATCCCTACGTTGAACGTCGCATGGATCAATGCAAGGTAATCCACGCCAAGGACATGGAACCGCTGCCACCAATCCGTGAACTCCAATGACAAGCCATAGAAGGATTCAGTTGAGCCAGCGGCTGATCGGATTAGGCCTGATCAGTTCTGGCCTTGCCGCTCTAACTCTGATCCCATTTGTGCCTTACAACGCGGCTAGTCGCGTCCAATGTTTTCCTTTCCTTGGTCGATCACCAATTCCAGGAGAGATGTCGATTGTTTCTGGCAACGGAGAAGTTCTTTCCAGTAGTCATCCGAAGGTATTGAAACCAGGATTTGGCAAAACATGGAAAATTTCTTCAGGAGGATACAATCCAAGCAAGAAACAGCTAATGGTTGTGATCAAAGATCGCTACTTTGGCCTCTTCCTTGAAAAGCCATTGTCAGAAGGTCAATCAATTAAGTTTCGGGCTGAGCCTTGCGGCGAGGTCAATGAATTCGGAATCTTAATCGGCGACATGATTCGCCCCGGCCTCTTCTTTAACTTTGGTAAACGACGGTTTGCAGGCACGCTCAAACGAACCGGAAACCGCCTTCAGGGCACGTTTATGGCCTCCGCCGGTTTTTATCTCTCTGACAAACCAGGTGAGGAAGGAATTGGCAATGCGAGAGGGCGGTTTACATTCCAACTCAAACCGGGAAAAGCCAGCCAATTCCCAGAGCCATCACCGGACGCCATCCGGGGGCTCTGGTAGTTGGCAGAGTCCGTTGCTCATGGCAACGGTTATTGGCCTGCGCAACCAAAGCCAAGCACACCGGGGGCCAGATGTCATCTCATCAGGTCATCTCCACCCCACAGGATAGGTGGATGGTTCACGCCTGATCTTGCGACTGTCCAGTCCTTGTGCACACCACCAGCCTGTTGGATGGACGCTATCACCACCCTTTTAGCTGTTTTGCCAGGTAAAAGTCTCAACGTGAAGAAGCAACTCTCACTGCCACGCTCATTGTAGTGTCCTAGAGTGGAAAGGAGATATCCCGATGATTATTTTTTCTATTAGAGCATCATCACAACAATGCCAAACGACATCATGCAGCCGATCCGATGCAAGGGAGCTGCAGGTTTGCGAGAGTGGCCGCGGGCGCGTGTTGATGCGCGTTATGTGGCATTCCTCGTCCGATAGCTACTATCGGACAGAAGTGGAAAAGCGGATGCTCTCCTAGACCTATCCCGACAGAGTGGCCCGTGTCGGGCACCCATTTCTTGGTGTCGCGCACGAGCACTTTCTTGAGGTCGATAGCAAGGCAAATCTCCGTAGGCTATTCGTCCAAGCGGTACGTTCTCATGCGGACGCGGGCTCGCATCTGTTTGCTGGGTAGACGCTGGATGGCAGCAGCCCTGGTGGTCCTCGCACTCTGGCTGTGGTCTGTCAATTCGGCCATGGCCGATGAGGCCGCCTCGCTGCGCACCCTGGCCAACGCTGCTCGAACGGCGCTGGCCGAGCGCACCGAGCTGTCCGCCTCCCGTCTTCCATTCCAGTGCATCGTGCGTTGGACCGAGACAGCGCCGATGCGCGAGTACCTCCTGCAGCAGCAGGCCGAAGCGATCGAGGAACTGGTTGCTTCGGCAAGCGCGCCGGCCGAAGCGCGGATCGTGCGCCGGCTCCTGGATAGGCTCCGGAGAAACGGCTACGCCCACGAAGCCGACGCCCGCCTCGCGAGCACGGCACCCGGCGGCGCCACCGGGCTGCGGCTTGCCGCGAGCCTCGGGGAGTTGCCAGCAGCGCTGAAAGAGCGCCTCGCCCCGCGCGACTGCGGGAGCACATACATTGGCCTGATGGGGCGCACGTCCGTGCCGCTCGGCACGCTGGCGCGCTCGGACTACAAGCGCCTCGTCGAGCTCGAGGCCGAAGATCCGTGGCACCCGCTGGTGCTCGCGTGGCTCGCTGGCGTCGAGGGCGAGCCCTCGCTGCAGCGCGCCCTGTCCGTCGCGCAGAAGTCGAGCGGCGACGAGGCTGTGCGCGTACAGGTTTTCACCTTGCAGCAACTGGCCTGGCTGCGGCGCCAGCAGGGTCGCGGCAGCGGTGCGGAGCAGGCCGCACGTGGGGCCATGCGCATCGCGGAAATGCGCCTTCGCAACGCGGGTGACGATCTAGCACAACCTGCGGTAGAGCAAGCGCTGCGCGACGTCGCGCAAACCGGCAGCACCCTCGCGCTAACGCTGGAAGACATCGGGCAGAAGACCGCCGCCTTCGACGCGCTCCAGGAGGTGGAGTCGAGACAGCGGAGGCTGATCGAGCTGCGGGCCGATGACGCGCCAATGAAGCTCGCGCTGGTCGACTCACTAGGCCGGCTGGCCGTGCTGCAGGACGCCGCCGGTCCGTCGGCGCCTGGGAGCTCGAAGCCCTACCACCAGGAAGCGATGTCGCTGTATCAGGAGCTCGTGCAGCGCACGCCCTACGCGCCGATGCTCACGTCCAGTGCCTGGCCGGGCATGCTGCTCACGGCTGCCGGCTTGGCAGGCGTGCTGACGCTCGTCGTCGGCTGGGTCCTGCTACGGCTCTACCGACGCCGCATCGCCGAACTCATGAAGGCCTCGGCACGCCCATCGACATCCCCGCCGCCGCTGGCTGGCGGAGCGCTTCCGCCACCCGCCGCCATGCCGGTCCGGCCGTGCAGCGAGACGATTGCCCCCGGCGCCTTGGTGGCGACGACCCTGCGCCGCGCCGCGCTCGTTCAGATCGCGGCCGGTCTTGCCTTCGGCGTCGCCGCCGCTTGGCTGGTGCTCCGTGCTGGCGATAGCGAGCCGACACCCATCCGCCTGGCGCTGATGAGCTGGACCTGGGGCTGGCCGACCGTGCTGGCGCTCGGGCTGGTGTGGGGCGGCGACCGTCAACGCAGCCGGCTCGCCTGGGGTGCGTACTTCGCCGTCCTGTTTCTCCTGTGCGCCGTCATCGCGCTGGGGGACACCCCGCCCTTGTCGATGTTCGGCCTGGCGATCCCTGCGTTCTTCGTGGGACTCGTGTACTGGGCGATGAGCCTGTCGCTCTCTCCGTTCCTGCTCCTGTTCCTCAATCGCGCGGTGCGCAGCATCGGCCCGGCGCTGCTTCTGATGCTGCTGGTGGCGATGCTGGGCGCTACGGCGGCGATGGTGGTGGCAAGTACACCGGTCGGCATGGCTGTGCTCGCATCCATAGCCGGGGCGATGGGTTTCGCCGGAGGAGGCGCGCTGCTCTTGCCTCCGCTCGCCGGCATGGTGGCCGCGGCGCCGCTCTCCTGGTGGCTCGGCCGGCGGCTGCGTGCCGCCTACGTCGCGAAGTGGATGAGCGACCAGAGCCTGATGATCGACGCGCTGTGGGGCTTCCAGGCCGTCCTGCTCGGCTCCCAGCTCGCGCTGGCGGTCGGTCCAGCGGGCTGGTTGGGTGCAGGTGTGTTCGCGATCCACAAGGCCGTCACGCTCGCCGGCATGGCGCCGGCGGCGCGTGCGGCTCGCCGGCGCAGGCCGTTGCAGCTCCTTCTGCTTCGGGTCTTCACCCGGCGCGACCGGCGTGGCCGCCTGCAGAGCCGACGGGCCGACGCAGAGCGACTGTTCGACGTGCTGGGTTCGCGCTGGCGCACCATCGGACCGATCGCGATGATCGGCGCTCCCGACCTCGCCAGCAGCACCATCGGTCCTGACAAGTTCCTCGACTTCCTTGCCGGCCGGCTGCGTGAGCTGTTCATCGTCGATCCAACCGACGTGCCCGGGCGCCTGGCTGCCATGGATGATCGCTGCGATAGCGATGGGCGCTGGCGCGTGACCGACCTCTTCTGCGGAAACGATGCCTGGCGCCCAGCCGTGCTGGGACTGATGACGCGAAGCGACCTGGTGGCCATGGACTTGCGCGACTTCGGGCCGGACAACCAGGGCTGCATCTTCGAGCTCCAGGCTGTGATCGATCTGGTCCCCGCCACCCGCGTGGCGCTCCTGGTCGACGACAGCACGCGCCAGGAGTTTCTCCAGGCCACGATCGCCGCCTGTGTCGCCCGCGTACCACTCACTTCGCCCAACGCGCATGCCGGCGTCAAGCCGGTGCTCGTCGACGTCGCCCTCGGCGAGGAGGCTGCTGTGGACCAGTTGATACGCATGAGTGCGTCTCAGGGCTGACCCCATGTCCCTCAAGGGGACCCTCAGGGCTCTCAGCGACGAATCCAGCCACCGTCGTTGGTGTGCTTCTCTTGCGATTCGCTCGGCAGCGACTCAGCGGCCGCGCTGAACGACAACTCTTCGTTGAACGTGGAGAACCAGTCGCTGCGTCAACCAAAATGCCGCATCGCATCAAGAATCAGCGGACGGGAGTAAGGATCCCTTGCTGATGCCGAACCTCTTCCCGCCGCAGATCTTGGCGATAGAAGGATCAGGGTCTGACCATGGTCTGCGTGGGGGCGTTCGCCTTTGGGCACCGGCAGGGGCAGGAGAAGGCGGCGGTGGAGGCGCGGAAGTGGTTGGAGCTGGATCGGTAGGGGGGGGAGGGCAAAGGATCGCAGCCGCGAAGGGTCAGGGACGGCTCGTCACTCGGAAGTGCGTCTTCCGGGTGCCCCAGTTGTCTGTGGATTTGGTTCAGCCTTTTCAGGGCACGGTCGAGACTGTCCTGGAAGGCAGGATTCTTCTCCACTAAATGACGGTAGATCTCCACGGCCTCGATGGTGGGTGGCAGCGCCTCGGAAGGGCGGCCGAGCTCACTGAGGGAGATGCCTTGATTGAGCAGGGAACGGGCCAACGCTGCGAGGTAGTCAGAGTCGCTCGCCACCAGTTGGCGGTAGATGGTCACTGCTTCCAGGAAGAAAGGGAGCGCTTTCGCTGAATCCCCTGAGTTCCCCTGATCGGCACCCAGGTTGTCGAGGGCATGGGCCAGGTCGCCCCTTAACCGGGGTGTCTCTGCCGCCAGTTGGCGGTAGAGCTCTACCGCCTCGATCGTGGGAGGGATCGCATCTCTTGGGCGATCCAGTTCGCTGTAGAAACTGCCGAGGTTGCCGAGAGCACGAGCCAAATCCTCCCGAAATGAGGCGTTGCTTTTCACCTGCGTGCGGTAGAGCGCCACCGCTTCAAGGCTGGGCGAAAGAGATTCCGCAGTGCGTCCCAATGCATTGTAGCGCAAGCTCAAGTTATAGAGCGATAGGGCCAGATCAGCCTGGAATGTGGCGTCTTGCTGCGCGAGGGCTCGAAAGATCTTCTCCGCTTCCAGGCTTGGAGGAAGGGCCTCTTTGTGGCGTCCAAGATCACTGAGGCTGTTTCCTATGTTGCCCAATGCGCTGGCAAGGCCGCTGATGTGGTCGGGGTTGACTGCAGATACTCTTCGGTAGATCGAAATCGCTTCGATCTGTGCTGGCAGTGCTTCAGAAGGATGTCCCATCTCCCTATGGATGCTGCCCAGCTGATGAAGAGCAGCGCTTAGCAGGCTCTGCATGTCGGGGTCGCTACTGGACAATCTGCGCACGATCTGGACCGTTTCCAGGCTCAATGGCAGGGCCTCCGAGGGGCGCCCGAGTTCGCGGTAAACCGTGACCAGGGTATCGAGGGTGGCTGCCAGATCTCCAAGGGAGGCAGGATCGCTTGGGGCCAGCCTTCTGTGGATTTCCGAGGCTTCCAGATACGATGTGATGGCGTCTTCGGTACGACCGAGTTCGCCGTAGCGGTTTCCCAGATCATCCAGGGCATGGGCCAGATTGGACATCTCCTCTGGATCCTTGAGGGCCAGTGACCGACGGATCGTTACCGCCTCGATGGTGGGTGGCAGCGCCTCGGAAGGGCGGCTGACCGCGGCGTAGAGAAGTCCCAGGATGTTCAGGGAACGGGCAAACTCAGTCGTCATGCCGGAGTCGCGCACTGCCAGTCGGCGATGGATCGCCACCGCTTCCAGGATGGGGGTAAGCGTATCCATGCTGCGCCCCACAGCTGCATAGAGAATGGCTTCCAGTCGCAGTGACGCTGCCAGATCCGCTGCGGCATCGCTGGTGATTTCACCAAGCCTACGGCGCAGCTTCACGGCCTCTTCGACTGGACCAAGTGCCTCAATGGGCTTGTCGTTCTTCCAGAGCAGCCGCCCGAAGGCATGGAGAATTTCGGCTTTGGTGGCGTCGTCTTGCTGGGGATTCGCGCGTAGCCAGTCCACCACCTTCTGCTGCAGGTTCAGGGCCTCGCGGATGGCTCCTTTATCTTCCAGTGCCTTGGCCTGGCGGATCCAAGCGCTCACCTCCGGCGGCCGCTGGTTGTCCGTCGGTGGCGGTGCCTGGGAGCTCCAGGTGTCGCCCGCAGAAGCGGCGAACTGTTGTAAGTCGGCCATGGCGGGCGTGGGTGTCCCGATGGCATGGCCCAGCAGTAGGGCAAGCACGGGAACGCTTCGGCTGACCCACGGACTGACCACGGCAAGCACGGCGGCTTGATTTCAAGCTAGGCACCAGGGGTTTGGCCGACGCGGACGGGTGATGCTTTGTCTTGTTGCCTATGGGGGCTTCAGCCATTCGAGGCCTGCAGCTGGGTGGCAGGGCCTCCGCATCATCAAGGAACTCCAGATTCTTCAGGACGTGATCACCACCTTGATCTGCATCCCTGTCCTCAACCGCGGGCCGCGCGGTGTCTGCAGCCTTGCGAATAAGCTGTCGCCTTGGCGGTGATTCTCGGATCCGTGAATCACGCACGGCCAAGGCTCGCGATTTCTGACCATGGTTCACGGAATCCATCGAAGGACCAGTTGGCTGTACGGAAAGGCTGACGCGGCTATCTTTTGTCTGATGATGACCGACTCGGATGCCGACAATCCTCAGGAGCGGGCCCTTGCAGGTTCGGCTTCTACAGTCACGAGCTCAATGAGCTTCCCACATTCACGTTGACCGAGATCAGAATTCCTGCAAAGTGTGGCTCACGCCAGCCTCACTTCTCACAAGTCATGGCTTTAGCGCGAGGGAGCTTCGAGAGATTGAACGGCCTGTCAGCATGATCAGAGCTATCCTGTTGAAAGCATGGGAAGAGTTTCATGGCTAACTCCGGCGTGCGTGTCACAGAAGTTGCCTGCACAGAGGACAAGCTGATCGTGGACCTCGCCGACGGCCGCTCCATCTCTGTGCCTCTGGCTTGGTACCCACGCCTCCTGCACGCCACCCCTCGGGAGCGTGACAATTGGCAATTGGCTGGCGCTGGCTTTGGAATGCACTGGCCAGACATTGATGAGGACCTCAGCGTGGAAGGCCTTCTTCGGGGGGCGCTGTCTCCACGCGTCAAGGCGGTAAGCAGCTAGCACCCCCATACACCAGAACCGCCGCCGGATCGGTGGCCTCTCAATCTCAGTCTCCCTGCGGCCCGGTGATCGCGAACGTTGAGCTGCCTTTCAGATGTGTTGTTTTTCGTGGTGGGATGCCAGACGGGATCGTCAGTGGTTCGGAATTGAGTCGATCGAGGGCCATGAGGCACCTGCGGCCGCTATCTGGTCATGCTGAGCCGCTGAGAGGCTGTAGGGCATCACGCAGTTCCACTCCTCCAGCAGGGTGTTCATCTCCTTCAAACTCATGGCCTGGGCAGCTTTCCCCTAGCCATGGGATTTGGAGGCCGAACTGTTGTCGCTGAGCACCCGTCGGCATTTGTAGCCCTTGGCTTCCGCGCAACGGTCCCCCTGGCCGTTGCACCAGGTGATGATCCCGTGGACCTTTCCGTACCCAGCCCCCGTAGATCAGCCTCGACGCCGGTCTTCGGCGATTCGCTGCCCAACACGATGGAGCCTGACCGGCGGCTCGATGTTGCGGTGGAGTCTGTCGCCGGGCCGCCCCCTTGAGACCGCTGCAGCGGCAGTTTCGCATCCAGGTTTCGCAGCTGCTTAACTCCCAGCCCCCCTGTCCGCCTGAACGAGCGCGTGCATGCTCAGCACGGTCGCGACCCGGGTTGAGCCTTGGGACGTGGCTGCCTGGGGTGCGGGGTCTTGGGCTGTTGGGTCGCACCAAAGGACTGTCGTCCTCGCACAGGATCGCCGCACAGCAGTGGCAGAACAGGTGTGTCGGTGCTCGGACGCTGCCTGCCATGGCGCAGCACGCAAGCCGTCAACGACGGATGGCCCCACGGCTTGGTGCCGGGGGAAGCCCCGGTTTTCGCACCAGGTTGGACTGCCCGACGCCATGGCTAGTCGCAACTGGCTTCAGTGCAGGAGGTTGTCAGCGGTCATGGGCTGGGGTGGCAACGGGGCGGCCGCAGTTGCGGATGGGACTGGCTCGGCTAGATCGGCTTGGCCGGCGACTTCTGTCGCTGCCTGTGGCGGTTGACCAGGAAGGCCAGGCGTCCTGACCGCCGCCGGGAAGCCTTGAGGAGGACATGCAGGCGTCAGCCTTTATCCAGAGCTGGCCAATCCCTCCCCCCATCGTTAGGTTCTCAACGTGCTGCTCCTGATTCCAGAGAAGCCAGCCGATGGCAACAGCGCCTTCGTGCACCATGGCTTCCGCCCGATCGGCCCCACCGCCTTTGAAGAGACTCCAATGGCATTTGTCAACGAAGTGGTCTCGGATGAAGACATCGTTAAGTACAACCTGCCTTTCAAGCCGGGCTCAGGGCGCTACTGGACGCGAGACAAGGAACGCGATTGTTATCTGTGGGGCGGGATCAATGAGAACTATGCCTTTGGATATGACCCAGAAGGCCGATTCTGGTTCTTTTATGGCGGGAGCCTCATGGATGTTTCACTTAATCTGGCGACTCTTATTAGGCAATCGCATGATAGTTCTCCAACTGTCGTTTGGAAAGAGGTGTCACATATACAACCGCGGAATCTAGCTGGAGTAGACGAGAAGGAGCTTACTTCTATTCTCAAAGAGGCCTTGCTTGTCTTCGGCCTCACTGGCGAAAGTGATCAGTCGATCTCTAGGCCGATCGTGGTATTTCAATTCTAAATCGCTTTTCACGGTGCTTGAGGTAATTGGTCATGACGATTACTGCGGAGCAGGCGAATGCCTTGCTTGATGGAGTTGAAACCAAAGAGGAGCTCCTTGACTTAATTCAGCGAGTTGACCACAGGGTTAGTGGATCTGTGACTGTATTGTATAGCGGAGTCACGGGGAGATTCGCTTCCATAGGAGACAAGACTGTCCACTCTGGCGCAATGGCCGAGGCATTATATGAATCGGGCAACGACGTCCGGACTATCGACCAGTCAGAGGTTGGCAAGTTTTTAAACTTGACTAGAAACTCAAGTAACTACAATCAAAAGTTTGCAACAAAGCTTGGGCAGTTTTTTGGTGGCGATCAAGATGCTCTGCAGAGTTTCATGAATGGCGACGTTGTTGATGGATCCAGAGTGAATAATGGCGTTTGGGATCAAGTCGCCGCTCGATTTGTTGCGGATGCAGTTGGTGAGGTAGTTACTTTTACTGGAGGAGCATCTGCTGATCGCGTATTCTTTCAAACAGAGCTTCCTCTGATTCTTGCTAACCCAAGGGTGACAAGTATTGATGGAATTCCGAAGGAGGCGTTTTATGGAATGAGTATTGATGAGGCGTATTCGGTGATTAAAGCTGCCTCTGACGAAAGAGCTTCCAGGCTGTCGATAGCGGTCGACGAGGCAGGAAGTCCACTGGTAGTTGATAGACACTACCTTCTCG
>QLAH01000657.1_pt1 | contig 14398 bp, 12 predicted proteins | sample 4693081 | NCBI WGS metagenome assembly QLAH01 (sample SAMN09425401, study PRJNA476045) | Lake water metagenome, whole genome shotgun sequencing project.
GCCCCTTTGAACAACTCAACGGTTTCCGCTATCACGATAACTGGGTGCGCAATCTGCTGATTGCTTCATCGTTGAATGGCAGAAGGCCCTTGCCCAAGGAGGCCGACACAAAATAAGTTGGAACTAGGCTCAGTCTGGGCGGGATCAGCGTTTGAATCAGGGGTAAGCAACCAGGATTTGGTAGCAGTCGGTTAACGGTTGCTAGCAATAAAAAAGGCTCATCTACTCAGATGAGCCTTTTTATTATCGAGTCAGCTTACTGCCCTACAGTTGGGGTACAAACTGTTGCTTATCGGGAACAACCGTGTATTCCGAAACGATTTGGCGGAACTCGTCGCCATCGATGGTTTCCCGTTCCACCAGCAGATCCACTAGACGGTCAATTAGCGCCCGGTTGTCACGCATGATGCGTTTGGCTTCTTCGTAGCACTGGTCTACGATAACGCGCACCTGGGCGTCGATGCGGGAGGACACTTCCTCAGAGTATTCCGAACGGGAGAGCCAGTCGCGACCGAGGAACACTTCACCTTGAGAACTTTCTAAGGACAGCGGCCCCAGGTCAGACATGCCGAAGCGGGTGACCATTTGGCGGGCCATGTTAGACACCTGCTGAAGGTCGTTTCCGGCCCCGGTGGTTACTTCAGCATCGCCAAAGATCACATCCTCAGCGGCGCGACCGCCCAAGGCTCCGGTAATGCGGGCCAAAATTTGGGCGCGGGAGATCAGCATTTGCTCTTCGCTGGGGGTAAACCAGGTGAGACCCTGGGCCTGTCCGCGAGGAATCAGCGTCACCTTCTGCACGGGGTCGTGATCCTTCACCAGCGTACCCACAATGGCGTGGCCCACTTCGTGGTACGCAATCAGGCGCTTGCTCTTGCTGTCTACCAGGGGCGTGCCTTCCATCCCGGCGATCACTCGATCCACCGCATCGTCAATTTCGGCCATGGTGATGGCGTCCTTGCGGCGACGGGCGGTGAGGATAGCCGCTTCGTTCAGCAGGTTGGCTAGGTCGGCCCCGGTGAACCCCGGAGTGCGGCGGGCGATGGCCTCCAGGGAAATGTCCTCGGCCAGCTTTTTGTTGCGGGCGTGGACTTCCAGCACCTCTACCCGACCCTTGATATCGGGGGGATCCACCGTCACCTGACGGTCAAAACGGCCTGGACGTAGTAGGGCGGAGTCCAGCACATCCACTCGGTTGGTGGCGGCGATGATGATGATTCCTGTGTTGCCCTCGAAGCCGTCCATTTCGGTCAGCAGTTGGTTGAGGGTTTGTTCGCGTTCGTCGTTGCCGCCGCCGATGCCTGCGCCCCGCTGACGACCTACGGCGTCAATTTCATCAATAAAGATGATGCAAGGGGCGTTGTCCTTGGCCTTTTTGAACAGGTCGCGGACGCGGGAGGCACCCACCCCCACAAACATTTCCACAAACTCAGAACCAGAGATCGAGAAGAAAGGTACCCCAGCTTCCCCAGCGATGGCCTTAGCCAGCAGGGTTTTCCCGGTTCCGGGAGGGCCAACCAGCAGCACACCCTTGGGAATGCGGGCACCGATGGCGGTGAAGCGTTCGGGCTTCTTCAGGAAGGTAACGACCTCTTGCAGTTCTTCCTTGGCTTCGTCAATCCCGGCCACATCGTCGAACATGACCCCGGTTTTGGCTTCCATCATGAAGCGGGCCTTAGATTTGCCGAAGTTCATGGCTTGGCCAGGGCCGCCTGCCCCCCCGCCAGAGCGACGGAACAAAAAGAATAATCCACCAATCAACAGGATGGGGAACAGCAGATTGCCTAGGGCACCCACCAGCGCCCCATCGTTGCGGGGGGGGTGAGAATCCAGGCTGATGTTGGCTTCCCGCAGACGGCTGACCAGATCGGGGGAGTTGCCGGGGAGATCCACCCGCCAGCGCTGCACCCGGTTGTCTAGCTCAGGATCTACGGCTTCGATGATGGCGGTGCGGCCCCCATCATAGAGATCGACCGCTGTTACCCGTCCGGCATCCAGATAGTCTAGAAAGCGGCCATAGGTCATGCGGGTGCTGGCCGCGTTGCGACCCATGTCGGCGGGAGCGCCGGAAAAGGCTCCCTGCCACAGAAAGAACCCCACAACCAACAGCGGCAGGGTCCAGAGTAGGACGACTCGCCAAGAAAGTTTCATAACCAATGGCCTCTATTCACGACTTGCAATGATTCGGCTTGTACAGATTTGACTTGCACAGATTTATCGGCGTTGACTAAATCAAAGTATGAGACGAAATCTTTACTTAATTTAACGTAAGCTGCGGGGCTGGGGCAAACGACGGGCTAGATTCTGCAACTCCTTCGGCGGATTCTACCTCTGTGGGACGGGTGCGGATGGCCGAAACCCGAGTCCCGCTATGGTGGAAGCCATACGCTAGAAGCTTGCGTGATACCCCAGCCGAATGGCCCCCCTAAACGAATTCAGGCTTCGACAAGATCAGCCTGAGCGGGATCAGCGTTTGAATCGGGGGTAAGCAACCGGGATTTGGCATGGGGCATAGACCCCTTTCTATAGTTGCCAATCTTCTTTGTAGCCTGAGTTTAGGATAAACCTAGAACTTCAGTCGTTGGAAACCTGCTTCCGGCCCCGATGCTGGCCCTCACTCCCAGTCCCTCTCCCACGGGGAGAGGGACTGGGAGCCTTTCTAGCTCCCCTCTCCTCGCGGGAGAGGGGCTGGGGGTGTAGCTTGCTTCCCGCCGGGTGGGCTTCCAGAGCACAGGGCCACTGAGCTTACCCCGAACTGAGGTTTTGTAGCCTGCTTAGCCCTGGGGGAAAGCTGACAGGGCAGGGGGAGGCCTTCTTAGTCGGGCAGACGGTAGTCTAAAAACATGCCGTCGTAGGGGGCGTGACGCAAGCCATGGAGAGTTTGGTCGGCCTGGGTGACTTCGGTGACCTCCACCGTTAGGGGAGAACGGGCGGGGCACGGCAGATCGCCATGCGATCCACTTCGCTGAAGCGCCATTGTAGGCAACGCTTCCCTTAGATCAATCTGCCCGAGGGGAGACTCTGGTGGCCCCCAGCGGAGAGAGGTGCGGCAGGGTAGATCGGAGGGATTGGGGATGGATTCCGGCTCGATGGGCGGCGATCAGGCCGAGGGCTTCAAGGTAGGATGTGGCGGTAACAGGATGTCTCCCCAGGGCCGTAAGGGGGACATCCAGGGTGGTAGTATTGTCGGCCACAGCGATCACTAGGGTTTTGGTGCGGCTGAGGCTAAGGACGGCGCTGCCCCCACAGGCACTAGCGGGCACCAGAATGGCATCAACCTGGTCGGCCCAGAGGTCGCCCTTTGCCGTTGAACTCGGGGGGCTGGAGCCAGCAACAAACTGGGGGGCACGGCTCAATCCGGCCAGCACACAGGGTAGGAACGTATAGCCAATTTCCTCGGCGGCAGATTTGGGCGCAACCGAGGGATCGAAGGGCAGGGGGCTGAGGGCAGGGGCATGGGCACAGGGAACCTGGAGGGCGCGCACCACCAGATGGCTAATCACCGCCTCGGCCCCCGCGAGGGGATCGACGCCCTGGCCCTGGCGGTAGTCTTGCAGAACTTGGGCCGATCCTTCGTCCTCGTCCTCCGGGAAGCGAGCCACCACGGCAATGGCCTCGGCCCCAGCGGCGACGGCCTTTTCCGCCGCTCGCAAGAGGCTATCGGGCCGATCTAGCGTGCCCCAGGTGGCTCCCGACTCGGCCCGCCGTAGGGTGACGCCGAGGGGGGCATCGGTCATGACATAGTCCTGCAAATCTAGGCCCAGGGTGGCGCGGGTGGCCTCGGCGGCTTGCAGATGCCGCCCGCGCAGGTCGGGTTCAATGGCGGCATCCAGCACCAGCCCGATGCGGTTGCGATGCACCGGACGTAGCCCCCAGCGCCCCGCCGCAAACTGATCCAGCCCAAACCCTTCTACATAGAGGGCATTGGGCAGCGGCCAATACAACTGTGCCCCGTTCATCACATTGGGGTGGGTGATGAGGCAATCTACCACTGAGGCCACCGCCCGCGCCACAGGCAGGGCATCTCCGGCATAGCCGCCAATGGCTGCCCCTACCCCCGTGGGCACCACCAGCATGGCCGTATAGGGACGGGCTGTACCGCCATAGAACGCACTCGCCATCGAACCAGACTCTCCCGAAGGGAATAGGACAGACTTCTATACACAGACTTCTATACTAGGGGGAGTTCGGTGCACAAGCCTGGGAATTAACCCCGTACCTCATCTGTCGCCAGTCATGGCCTACAAACCATGGCCTACAAACAACTGTCCACAGACGACTGTCCACAGACTACCGTCCACCAACGCCTAAGTGGGGACCATGAAACGCCGCACTTTTCTACGCACCGCCACGGGATGACGACTCGCCACCTAGAACGTCCATCCTGCCCCCTAGGAAGACATCCCGTCCATCGAAGACGCTAACTAACCTGAGTTCGGGATAAGCCAGCCGCTGCAATCTTGAGAAACCTGCTTCCAGCTTGCGCTTTAGACCTCACCCTAAATCCCTCTCCCCAAGGGAGAGGGACTTTGAGCCTTTCTAGCTCCCCTCTCCTCGGGGGAGAGGGGCTGGGGGTGAGGTCTACCAGGGGGTCTGGTCACTATATCTAACCCGAACTGAGGTTAACTAGCTGACGGTGCAGGGGGATCGACCGGATGGCGAACCACAGCACCTTTTGGCCCTTTGGCGGCTTGTTCAACCACCCAAACCAGTCCAAAGCTGCCTACTATCGACTCCAAACCCTCAAAACCGCCTGGGGGCTGTAGCCGAAGCCAGAAACGGGAACCGCGCACTGCGGTGAGGGTCTTCAGCGACCACCAAAGCGCCCATGGATACATCGAATACCATTGCAAAAACGAACTCCCAATTATGATGGGACAGCCTAGGATAGGGCCAACCACCGTCCGCCAGTGGTCGGGTGCCCGAAATCTTTAGCCCCCTTTGAGTAACGGATGCGAACTAGCTCCTTTCGGCGTGTCGTCATTGGGATTGTCTTTTTTTCGCTGACCATTGTGTTGGCGGTGGCGGGCTATATGTTGGCGGGCTGGGGCTTCCTCGATGCCACTTATATGGTGGTCATCACCGTCTTTGGGGTGGGCTATGGCGAAGTCAAACCCATCGCCTCGCCCATCCTTAAATTGTTCACGATTTTTGTGATTGTGGCGGGGGCGCTGTCGGTGGCCTATATCGTCTCAGGCTTCGTGCAACTCATCACCGAGGGAGAAATCCGTCGTGCCCTCAACCTCAAACGTATGACCCAGGAAATTGAGCGCCTCGAACAGCACGTCATCATCTGCGGTTTTGGCCGCATTGGCCAACTGGTGGCCCGCAAACTCAAGGCCGATCACCAGGTGTTTATTGTGGTCGATAGCGATCCTACCAGGGCCAGCCTCGCCCAGGAACAGGGCTATCTCATGTATCAGGGCAACGCCACCGACGAAGCCGTGCTAGAGGCCGTGGGCATCTATCGGGCCAAGTCCCTCGCCACGGTGCTACCCAACGATGCCGTCAATGTGTTTATCACCCTCACCGCCCGCGAAATGAACCCCACCCTGATGATTTTGGCACGGGGTGAAATGCCCTCCACCGAAAAAAAACTGCGCCTTGCTGGAGCCAACCATGTGGTGCTGCCCGCCAGCATTAGCGCTCTACGCATGGCCCATTTAATTACCCATCCGGCGGCGGTCGATTTTCTTTCCCAAACCAACGGCCATCAAGGGCTCAACGAATTTTTGGCAGAGCTCGACATTCAGCTCAACCAAATCCTGATCGAAGCCAACTCCTCCCTCATCGGCGGTACCGTTGGCGATATTGAAGTGAAGGGCCAAGGCACCTTTATCATCGTGGCCCTGCGGCGGGCCGATGGTGAAGTGATCATCCATCCCCACCGGGCCACCTACCTAGCCCTGGGCGATTCGGTCATTTTGATGGGCCACCAAGGGGATATGCCAAGTTTCGTGCAGCAAAACGTTCTCAAACGAGAAATGCGCTATCGAGGCGCAAAATTGCGGTAACGCCTCTGGTTTATTACAGACGATTGCTACGATAAGCAAATCCTTTCGTTGGTGTGTCCGCAGATATGGGATAACAATAAAGCTGACGATCTGTTCTAGGATGGCCGACTCGCGCCGGGACAGCGTCCATAAGGGGATTGTGTATAGGGGATGACGGGAAAACCATGGAAAAGCTGTTGCGAGGGCTGCGGGAATTTCAGGAGAATTACATTCCGGCCCGCCAAGAACTGATTCAGGAATTGGCGAAGGGACAGCATCCTAGGGTTCTCTTCATTGGCTGTTCCGACTCGCGGGTAGACCCTACCATCATCACCCAGTCTGAAATGGGGGATTTGTTTATTATTCGCAACGCTGGCAACATTGTGCCCCCCTACGAAGCCACCAATGGCGGCGAAGGAGCCACCATTGAATATGCCATTGAAGCGCTCAACATTCGGCAAATCATTATTTGTGGTCATACCCAATGCGGGGCGATGAAGGGGCTGCTGCAATTAGGGGAACTAGAGACCAAAATGCCCCTCGTCTACGACTGGTTGCGCCACACCGAAGCGACCCGAAAGCTGGTGTTTGACCACTATGGCGACCGCGACAAGAACGAAAAGCTAAACCTACTGGTGGCCCAAAACGTCCTCACCCAGATGGATAACCTGCGTACCTATCCGTCTATCCACTCGCGGATGCACAAGGGCGAACTGTCTATCCACGGCTGGATTTATCACATTGAAAACGGCCAAATTCTGGCCTATGACGAAGAGGCCAACGACTTTTTGCCCCCCCACAGCAAAATTAACGCCTACGCCGAGACCGCCCAAGTGGTGAAGGCGGGTGGGTTATCGAAGCATCCTGCCGAAGTTAAGACCACCTTGCATGAACCCGTCCAGCCCTACTGGCCAGGGGCAAACCGTCTCAGCCCAGAACAATCGGCCCGTCTATACCGAGGCACCCCCGTCTAGGTGCCGTTTGTGCAATGTTCTAGTGCCTACATGGCTGTCGCCAGCCTTGAGTTAGATCGCCTGGTAGCCTTCTACACGACCCTGCTTGGCCAAGCCCCTCAGCCCCACTGGCCCCAGCGCTACGCTGAATTTAACCACGGTGGCCTAAAGCTAGGCCTGTTTAAGCCCCAGGCGAGTCAGGCTACCGAGTTTGCCGCCCATTCCCCCGGAGCGATCAGCCTGTGTTTGGAAGTGGCGGATTTAGACCAGGCGATCCTCCATCTAACGGCGCTCGGCTATCCTCCCCCCGGCCCGGTTTTCACCGCCTCCCACGGACGGGAACTCTACGCCTACGATCCTGACGGCAACCGCTTGATTTTGCACCAGTCGCCGGATCGGGGGAGAGGCGATGCCCCAGCCTGAGGCTTCACCCTTGCGGTACACGGGGCGTCATTCGCCCTGGCGGCTAGGGGACGACGGTCTGCACCGGGGCGGGGAACCTAGGACGCTTGTTTGTTGAGCAGCTTTCCCATCACGGCCTTCAGGCGTTCGGGTTGGCAGGGCTTCGTGAGATAGCCAGACGCTCCAGCTAGACGGGCTTCTTCCCTGTCTTGCTGGGTATCGCGGGACGTGACCATCACGATAGGGATATTTTTGAAGCGGGGTAGGCTGCGTACGGTGCGACATAGCTCAAAGCCGTCGATGCCGGGCATGGAGATATCGAGGAGCAGGGCTTTTATGGAGGTTTCCTGATAAATCACGGAGAGGGCATCCACCGCGTTATCGGCCAGCAGCACTCGATAGCTGGAGTCGAGCGCCCGCTTAATCATTTGCTGGCTGATCAAGCTGTCGTCTACCGATAAAACGGTTTCTCTGGTCGCAGCATCGGTGGACATAGTGGGCAACCTCTTGGGGCTAATAGACAGACATTGGAGCGCTCAATGCCAGAAAAACTCACTTTTTGAGCCTTTATGACCTACCAAGGAAACGATCCAACCGCTTCCACCTAGATCATTCCCCATTCTATTTTCAGGGGCTGCAAATGTTATGGTTTTTAACTCATCGCTATCCCACTATTCTAGTGGTAAGCAGCGGGTGGGGAACAGCGTGGCCACCTGGGTGAGCTAATCCTGCCGCAGCCGTCTCTGTATGAGGTCAAATCAGGTGGTGAACATAGCCCTTTTGGCGCTGGGCCTAATCCTGGTTTTGGGGATGGCCCTAGAACTATTTTTGCGACTGCGCTATGGTCTGGGCAATCCGCCCCTCTATGTGGCCGATAGCCGCACGGGGTATCGTCTTGCCCCCAACCAGACCCTGCGGCGGCGGGGCAATCGCATTGCGATTAACGAATATTCCATGCGGGGGCCAAGCCTGCACCCCCAGCGTCCAGCCCCCACCCTGCGGGTGCTGCTGTTGGGAGATTCCATTGTCAACGGCGGCTGGTGGACGGATCAGGCGGAGTTGCTGTCTGTGAAGATGCAGACGTTCCTCGATGATTACCTCGCCCAGGCCGAAACCCCAGCCCCAGCCCTGACCCAGGCCGAAGTGCTGAATGCGTCGGCCAATTCCTGGGGGCCGCGCAACGAATTGGGCTATGTGCTGCGCTTTGGCACCTTCGAGTCGCAGGTGGTGATGCTGGTGATTAACACCGACGATCTGTTTGCCATTGCCCCCAACAGCTACGAACTGGGCCGCCATCCCTCCTACCCGACCCGCCGCCCGCTGCTGGCGCTGGGGGAGGCCATCGGTCGCCGCCAGTCCTTGCCGCCCAACCCCGACCTCCAGGCCCTCTACGACCAACCGGGCGACCGGGTGGGGGTGAACCTAGAGGCCATCCGCCAGCTTAAATCCCAGGTGAATGCCGCCCAGGGGCGGTTGCTATTGGCGATGACCCCCCTGCGCCGAGAACTGGACGATGGCCCTAGGGACTATGAACAGGTAGCCCGCCAGCGGTTGATCGACGTTGCCGCCGCCGAGGGCATCCCCTATCTGGATTTTCTGCCCCGATTCCAAGCCCTCAACCATGCCGATCTCTACTTCGACCACATTCACCTCAGTGGCCAGGGCAACCAGGTGGTGGGCCAAGCCCTGGCGAAGTGGGTAATGGAGTACGGCCTAGTTGCCCCTGCAATCCCTCAGCCTGACGATCGTGGGCCGAGCGGGGATGAGCAGGGGCCTAGGGCAGGAAGTCAGACGTTAGGGGTAGAGGACGACGTGGCTGACCCCTGGTAATTGGTTTGTGCCCAGCGACATTGCCAAACCTAGGGCCATCCTCATCACCCAAACATTACGAGACATGACCGGGGCCAGCGGCGTGATCGTTTCTCCGGGAGATTGCGGAATACTAACCAAGAAGCCTGCACCTTTGCCCCCGCAAACTTGGGTTTGTTCTATGGATTGTCACCGTGCCGCACCCGCCGTGTTTAAGCATTGGCCCCACCTTCGCCGCGAACGTTTTCAGGATCTCCGTGCCCCCCGTCGGCTGCACCTACGCGATGCTTTAACTTGGTCGAGCCAGCGGGGGCTGGTGCTGATGATCGGAGATGTGTTGGCCCTCGCCCTGTCGTGGCGCATCGCCCGGTCACTGAACCAGCTTTTCTCACCGATTCCGCCCCAGTTGGTGTGGTGGACGTGGCTGGGTCTACCAAGCCTATTTTGGGTGATGGTTGCCTGCACGTTGGGCCTGTTTTGCTACGCAGGGCTATACCGATCTACCCACCACATCAAAAACTACCTCCAGGCGGGCAAGCTGGTCAGCATGGTCTACCTCGCCTTCCTGGTGGTGATCTATTTCTACGACCCCAAGCTCGATTTGCCCCGGTCCCTGTTCTTCTCGGCCTGGGTGAGCAGCGTGGGGCTAGTGGTGATGGCTCGCGTGGTGGCCACCCTGGCGCTCCGCCCCCTAGAAAAGGCCCACACCCCTACTCGGGTGTTTTTGATTGCCCCTGCCCAGCGCCTCAAACGGTTGGCAGATATTTTGGATCAGCGGGCCAAGGTGCCTGTGATTGGGGCAGCCCTAGCTTCAACGGCCAATTCCAACGCCACCTACCAAGCCATCCTGGCTTCTAAGGCAACTCTGGTGCTGGTGGAAAGTGTCCCCTCTGCTGATCTGGCCTCAGAACTGTACTGGAAACTGCGCCGGGCTGGGGTACCCATGCAGCTTCTCCCCACCAGCCGCGATATGCTCTACCGCCGAGGTCAGCCCGAAACCGTGGCCGGATTGCCCACCCTGCGCCTCGATGCTCCCCTGGTGGGCGGCTGGGATTATCGGCTCAAACGCTGGATGGACTACCTGGGGGCTGGGCTGGGCGTGCTCATCCTTGCTCCAGTGTTCCTGGCGATTGCGGCGGCCATTCGACTAGATTCTCCTGGCTCGGTGTTTTTCCGCCAAGAGCGGGTGGGCCTCCATGGCAACATCTTTCGGGTGTGGAAGTTTCGCACCATGGCCGCCGATGCCCCCCAACGACAGGCCCAGCTAGAGCAGCAAAACGAAACCGCCGACGGCATTTTGTTCAAGGTCAAGCACGACCCTAGGGTGACGCGGGTAGGGGCTTTTTTGCGCCGCACCAGCTTGGATGAACTGCCCCAACTGTTCAATGTTCTCTGGGGCCAAATGAGCCTAGTTGGCCCCCGCCCCCTGCCCGTGCGGGATGTGGCCAAATTCGACGGCTGGCACAACATTCGTCACCAAGTGCTGCCGGGGGTGACGGGGCTGTGGCAAATCTCTGGCCGTTCCGACATCGACACCTTCGACGATGTGGCCCGCCTCGACCTCCACTACATCGATAACTGGTCGATCAACCTTGACCTAGAAATTCTCACCGAAACCGTCGGCATTGTGTTTCTCGGTAAAGGAGCCTACTAAAACGATTGACGATTACCACACAGCATGGGTCAAGGATTTGACAAGGCCTACCCATCATCTCCCCTCTAAAATTGCTTTACGAAATATTTATTTCCAAGAAGATTTTTAATCAATAGAGTGTTCTTAACTTGGATGTCATAGTACGCTGCGGTATAAAAGTTTTGTGATACAGCGCGGATTTTACTCGGGTGAAATACATTGCGATGATCCCCCTGCCCCCCGTGATCAGGGGGTGCAGCGTGAAACTTAGGCAGCTAAGCACTGGGGGATCTAGAACTCAGTGAGGGGGTAGATCACGCTATTGAGAACCGCTATAGAACCTAGGCTGGGTTTATCACATTGTGGTATTTGTTTGTCAGGAGATAATCCAATGGGACTGTTTGATGCTTTTCGTCAAAGCGGTGTTCAAAAGAGCCAAGTTTCCCTAGGGCCAGCGGAGGGTTTTGTTGCACTGATGCTCCTCGTTGTTGCCTCAGATGGGTATTTGGCTGATGATGAGATCCGTCTCCTCAATACAACATTTAGCCGAATGAAACTGTTTCGGAGTTATTCAGAGGATGTAATGCGGCGGATGATCGATAATCTCTGCGGTATTCTCCGTCGCGATGGCAGCCAAGTTCTTTTTGACGCTGCGATCTCCACGCTGCCTCATGATCTATACGATACAGCCTTTGCCATTGCCACTGATTTAGTGCTTGCAGACGGACAAGTGACCGAAGAAGAGGAAGATCTCCTTGGTAGTTTGTGTCGCGCCTTAGATCTGTCAGATAGTCTCGTCAACCAAATCATTCAAACTATGCTGATTAAAAACAAGGGATAACTTATCCCATCAATGCCAGTTTTAGAGAGTGGCAGAGAAATGCTCTAGACGTGCTAGCTTGACAGAAGTAGCCTCTGGAAGCAGTGCTAGGTTTAGGTGTTGAAACTACCTACTAGCCATATACAGCAATTCCTCTGCCCGTGAGCTGTGAATCAGCACCTAGAACTGACCCATACAGCGTTCCTTGATCTAGCAAGACATGTTGTTTTACGGGCTAGATTGGGTGACCTTAGCAGAGGCTATGACGCCAGTCTCGAACATGTCGGAGATCCCTTTTACCCCATTTCCAAGGCCAGCCAGTCCATCACCTGATGGCCCAAACGCACATTGTTGAGACGGTCGATTTCCCGCACTCCGGTGGGGCTGGTGACGTTGACCTCTGTGAGGTAGCCACCGATGATATCGATGCCGACGAAGTAGAGGCCATCCCGGCGCAGGGTGGGGGCCAGTTGGCGGCAGATGTCCTGCTCTCGGTCGGTGATCTCCACCTGGGCGACCCGACCGCCGACCGCCATATTGCCACGAAATTCGCTACCCGTGGGGATGCGGTTGACCGCCCCAATGGGGTCCCCGTTGAGCAGAATGATCCGCTTATCGCCCTCCTTGGCGGCGGGCAGGTAGGTTTGAATCATCACGGGTTCTTGGCCCTGGCGGGTGCTAATTTCTACCATAGAGTTGAGGTTGCGATCCCCCGCTTGCAGGAACAAAATGCCCTCCCCCGCCTTGCCGCCTAGGGGTTTCAGCACCGCCGCACCCCAGCGCTCCACGGTTTCGCGAATCACCGCCTTGTTTTGGCTCACGATGGTTTCGGGGATGGCCTCGGCAAATTGCAGGGCATACATCTTTTCGTTGGCGGCTCGAATGCCCTTGGGCGAGTTGATGACGCGGGTTTTGGCGGGGTCGATGTAGTCCAAAATGTAGGTGGCATAGAGGTAGGGCACCGTCACAGGCGGATCCGTCCGCATGAACACCACGTCCATCTCCTCCAGGGGTCGCAGTTCCACCTCGTCCACCTCATACCAGCGCTCATCGGCCACCCAATGGCCATCCACCAGGCTCACGGGGGTGAGTTCCACCCGCCGCAACAGCCCGTAGGCCTTGCCACCCACCACGCTCAGGAAGGGCGCTTCGGTGATCCAAACCTGGTGCCCCTTTTCCTGGGCCGCTTCCATCAGGGCAATGCTGGTGTCGTGGCCGGGGTCGAGGCGTTCGATGGGGTCGATAATAAAGGCGATGTTCACAGGGTCGGTTCCTTCGGGATCAAGTTTCTGCTTCTCCAGATCCTATGTCCTAAAATGTCACAGGGACAAATGTTCCAAGGCTCTTCGCCCTCACCCCTGCCCCTCTCCCTGGGGGAGAGGGGTTCTGAATCTGGCTCCCCTTCTCCCTAGGGAGAAGGGGTTAGGGGATGAGGGTTTAGCATGGATACGTACTGAGTTGGCATCCTCCTAGACCGTAAACCGTTATCAAGAGAACCAGGCAACACGACATGACACAGGCGGGACAGGACATCCTCGTGGTGGGCGGGGGCATTATGGGGTTGGCCATTGCCCTAGAACTGCGCCAGCAGGGGGCTAGCGTGGCCGTCCTCAGCCGCGATTTTGCCGCCGCCGCCAGCCATGCCGCCGCCGGGATGTTGGCCCCCCGTGCCGAGGGCATTCCCCCTGGCCCCATGCTGGATTTGTGCTTGGCCAGCTTGGAACGCTATCCCGACTGGGTGGGCAAAATTGAAGCCCTCACCGGGCAATCCGTGGGCTACTGGCCCAGCGGCATTTTGGCCCCTCGGTTTCAGGTGCCGAATGGAGCGCATCCCTCAGCGGATCAGCAATCGCAGACGGATCAGGCTGTTCAAGAATCTGTCCAGGCATCCGCCCAAGGGCAATGGTTAACCGCCGCAGCCCTCGCCCACTACCAGCCCGGACTGGGTGCTGGGGTGAAGGGGTCCTTTTGGTATCCCGAAGATGGCCAAGTCAACAACCAAGCCCTGGTGAAAGCCCTTCGTGACGCCGTCCTAGACCTGGGCGTTACCATTCACGAAGGGGTTGGAGCCACCGCACTGCGCCAAGCCCAAGGCCGCATCGAGCGCGTCTGCACCGCCCAGGCCGGAGACTTCCATGCCGATCACATCGTCCTCGCCGCCGGAGCCTGGAGCCACGACCTGCTGCCTGTGCCCGTCTTCCCTAAAAAGGGTGAGATGGCCAGTTTGCGGGTTCCCCCCGCCCTGGGCACCGGGCAACCCCTGCAACGGGTGCTGTTTGGGGAAAACATCTACATCGTGCCCCGTCAGGATGGCCGCATCGTGTTGGGGGCCACCAGCCAAGAGGTTGGCTTTGCCCCCTGCAACACCGCCGCCGGAGTCAACCAGCTCTTGGCCAACGCCATCGCCCTGCTGCCCTGGCTGGCCAACTGCACCCTCGAACAAACCTGGTGGGGCTACCGCCCCGCCACCCCCGACGAAATGCCCCTGCTCGGCCCCGGCCCCGCCGCCAACCTCACCCTCGCCACCGGACACTACCGCAATGGCATCCTCCTCGCCCCCATCACCGCCCACCTGATCAGCGAAACCCTCGCCGGACGCACCCCCGACCTCATCCTCCCCTTTTCCCACCAGCGTTTTAACCGCCCCCCAAATCCCGATGATTTGGGGACGGGGGAACCCCGCCCCTATCGCGATGATTTGGGGACGGGGGAACCCCGCCCCTACCCAACTCCCGACTCCCGACTCCCGACTCCCGACTACCTACCCAAATCCACCATGACCCTAACC
>QLAH01000659.1_pt1 | contig 14315 bp, 15 predicted proteins | sample 4693081 | NCBI WGS metagenome assembly QLAH01 (sample SAMN09425401, study PRJNA476045) | Lake water metagenome, whole genome shotgun sequencing project.
CGATGGTCACGCGGCCGCCGACCTCGCCTCGGACCTTTCTCGACCACGAACGGCTCGAAGAACGCCCATTCTTCGTCCGACATCAACCCGCGAACCAACGCCGCTCTCCGCAAAGAACAGCCTTGAACCAGTCAGCTGCTGATTTGGGAATCCTCTTTGTCCACACGGCCTAGGGCATTCTCCGCTGTGAAAAATGGTGCTGCAAGAGAGGATTGAACCCGGTGGGGTTGCTTCTCAAACGCCAGTTTTCTGGCACTTTCGACGGTTCTTGGCAACACTCTGTGCATCACCGACGTGTCTCACCGGTCTTTGCATTCTCGCGACCAGGGACGCCGGACGTTCTTTCAACCTCCAACTAAAAAAGTTGGGGGGTCTGCCAGTCTCTGTTGAAGTCTCGGAGGGGGCCGGGCACCCCTGAAATGTTCGCCACATCCAGCCGACTTCACCTGCTGAGCTGGCGAAGCGCTCAACACCAAGTTCTGATCGGTATAGGCGCAGCATGGCCTTCTGGCGGCGCTGATATAAATCGCGTCGATCAGCATGGTCGGGGCCCAACTCGCCTTCGTATTCCAGCGGGAAGGCTTTGAGCAGCATCACGGAGACCCGATTGCCGAACTCGCTCAGCAGGTACTCTCCGAGCCTACGAAGTGCCTTTCGATCAACATCGGCGGCTGTGTCGATGGCTAGGCGGTCGAATAGAACGAGGTCACCGTACTCAGACGGCATATCCTGCCCAACCCAATGCGAGTTCACCATGTCGGCTAGGTCGGCATCAACATGGCTCAACCGGTCCGCGTAGTACCAGAACTCGTTGGGGTCGGCCATTGCTGGAAGCCGCCATTGTCTCAGCTTGGCAGCGCCGAGAGTTAGGGTGGATTTCGTGACAGTCACCACCACATGCCGCACACGAAAGCTTCCTTCGCTCTCGCCTTCCGACGCGTCAAAAAAACCCGATCGGAAGGACCGGAACTCGTAGCTGTCAATTGTTCGTGCGAGCTAGGGGCGTTTGCTTCGCGCCGCTCCGAGTCTCACAATCGCTTCGGCCGCTGTCCGGCGCCTCGCTGCCAACCTTTCCCACTTCTATCTACGTCCCATACCTGCTTACCCGCCGGGTCGACCACTCAGATAAGTGCTTGGTGGGACAACCGAAAGTTTGGAGCCTTATATCGAAGACTCTGGGGCAATGGCAAACGACGCGCTAACGATCCGTACGATGGATTAAGCAGTTCGCGGGGGTGGGCACCGTACTTTCCGGATCAGGTTACGATCTCGTGATCGGCAACCTCGACGGTCCTTGGGCGCTTCAAATGGACTACTTTTGGCCAAGGATCGTCTGCATTCGCTCAACAAGCTTGGTCGTCAGTTCAGTACGCCCCTCCCCATTGTTCAGGTAATGGATGTACCGCAAGTGCTGCAGGTCAAAGGGGACGTCGTCTTTGCTCTGGGTGATCAAAATCGTCTGGCGGCCCAGCGCGTGAGCCACGCCGGTCTCGTAGAACACATTGGCGTTACGCGCAGATAGATCGCAAACGACGATCCGGGAGCGATCTATGAGAGCTGCGATATCCTGCACCAGGACGTCGTGTTGCCAAAACGTTGTCCGCTCTGTTGAGCTGCAACCCGACGAGGTTTGCGGCCGCCCAAGTTGCTTCATAGACGGGAGTGAAAGAACCCTCGAACGGCATCATAGCCGAAATCTGAACCGGCGAAATCGTTGGCGGCGACGTTACTGTGAAGACCGAAGGGGTATTGCCGCTGTTTGCAATTAGCCGGATGACTGCTCTGAACAGGTCGCCATCAACCACACGCCACGATGTGTGTGTCCACGAAAACCCCTTGGGCGGCCATGGAAGAGCGAGTTCTGCGGCGATTTCGGTAAGCTTCGCCTGGCTAATCGGCGGGATACCAAGATCGAACTGGTAGTGTAGCCTCACACTCAATTTGTCTCCGCCCACCACCGTCAGCGTCCCTAGTCGAGCTACGTCAGCGGGCCCCATCCCCTCGTTCATGAAGATCGTGGGGAGGCTCCCCAACGCGGCAAAATCCAGGCGTCCGTCCGGCAATGTGAAAGTCGGTCGCAGATGGTCCGGGATATAAGCGCCGCCTGTGCGGTCCCTCGGAGAATCGATGCCCCCCTCAGCCGCGTCCGGCACCCCTGCGCCCAGCATAATCCGGTTGAACACCATCAATCATATCCCTTCACGCGGACCATCATAGCGAAGGGCAAACAGGGCACCACCGCCTTGTGACGGCACACCTAGCCGTTCTTTCTAGGCCATCAGGAGTGACTTGTGTGTTTCGGTGTACTTTGGCCCAACCGTGTACTGAGGCAGATCTAGCAGGGGGTCCGGCATGGAAGTGGTGAAAATAACCTGATGCTCAACGTCTGTCGCTTCGCTAAGGCGTAGAATGAGGCGCTGGAAGTTTTGGCTCCTCGCGGGCGTCATCCCCTTGTCTTCAATGTTGTCCAATAGCAAAAATTTTGGGTATTTCATTCTCGTGTCTGCGCACGAAGCAAACAACATGGCCAAATGAAACGCATTTTTTATAACCGTGCGAGAACTAGCGGAGTACCCTCGCTTCTCGTTCACCACGATCTCATTGTCCCCGAAGTCAAACCGAACGCCCTCCTGATCCACGGGCTCAATGTCACTGGGCAAATCCTGCGAGAGGATTTCGGCGGTCACTCGAGAAATAAGTCCGTATATAGTCGACTGTCTATGTTCCTTGGCGGAAATCCACAGCGCGATGTTCCTCCGCAAGCCGTTTAGCTCATCATTTAGTTGCTGCTTACGTGTGGCCAGCTCTGTCACCTCGACTGCCAACCGACGTTCCCTATCCAAGTCAACTAGCTCACGGTCAAAATATCCTACAGAACGGGTCAACGCCTCGATCTTGGCGTCTGCCTCCGTCAAATAATGCCTGGACCGATCAAGCAATTCGTCAGACAGCAAACTCCGGACGCGTTGCAGCCCGCCCAGCTGATCTTCGAGCGCCGCCCTGTCCTTTAAGCGCACCTGTTGTAGAGCGCGTGACTCCTTAAGTTGCATCTCCAGCTCGTTTCGGAGGCGAGCGTAGCGAGACACGCCCTGGGCTTCATCGATTTCCGATTTGCACAGATGGCAATGGTGTCCATCTGACGCTGCCGCAACAGGCGTGAGGCAACTAGGACAGAACGAGAAGACAAGCGACCCCATTAATTCGCCAGTTGCTTGCGCTTGGCCGATTTGTACGAGGTTTTTCTCAAGGTCAGTTAGGAGAAGAGCAGCGTCCTCCATCGACAGAAAGAGGCGGTCAAGGTCACGTTGCACGGTAACGATGTCTCGGCTCACCCTGTCGAGGTCGCGGCGCAAAATCTCCAGAACCTCTGAGGTGTCGGATTGGCTTTGGCCCGCAGAGTATCTCGACGTCCGAAGTGCCTCAATTTCCTCTAGGGCCTGCTTTCGAGAGTTCTCGGTGGCGGTGACCTTGCTTAGGAGGTCAGAGAAATCGAGGCCACCATCAACCCTGCGGAGTACCCGCATTAGCCCGGAGAACTGGCTCGTCACCTCGGCATACTCTCGATCGATTTGACGTGCGCGTATCTGACTAGGGTAAATCCGGTCATCTAAAACGCCACAAAGGAGGTCCCCAACCGCCTGTCGCCTATTTGGGGAGTCTCTATCCTCCATTCGAAAGATAGCACTTACAGGGGTCATCTGGTCCACGTACATCAGTCGAAGAAGCTGGTGCATCGTGATGTTAGCGTCATCAGAGGGAACTTCGGGCATTCCCAACAATCTAAACAGTACCTGACTGAACCCCTCCCTGTCACCGAAACGACCATAAGAGAGCTTGCTCCAGCCCTCTACAGCATTAGCGTCTGCTTCCACAAAGGGGCCGAAGTAGACCCACATGGGCAACTGGGTCGCCGTTCGAGAAATTTCGCGTCGAAGAGTCACCACCGACCCGTTGAGTGCAACTTCGGCAAATGTTTGGTCGCAAATGCCAGCCTCGTCCTTCCACTCCGTGAGATCGCCACCAAGAGCAAAGAAAATCAGGTCAGCGATAGTCGACTTGCCGCGACTGTTTCCTTCGCTTCGGATCATATTAACGCCAGAGTGGAACGCCTCGTCATACGCGCGTCTGCCCGACTTGGTAACTACAAGGCGCAGGAGTTTCAGTGAGGGGTCACGTCGGATCATAGCGAAACTCCATCAGGTTCGAACGGTCCTTCAGGCCGCGTTTGCCGAGCAACGGGACAGCGGCAATCGTACTCCCTAGGTAATTCGCCAACTCGTTGTCTTGTGCGGTTGCCCGGTCGAGTAGTCCGGCGGGGACTTGCTTGTCTGTGCGCGAAACGGTTCCCTCTCTCAAATCCTCGATGGAAATCATCTCCTGCCCGGCGAGTGCCGCCGTCACCAAGCTGTGGAGGCCCTTTACCTGGGTCAGAAATACTCGGGGAGATGGAAGGGTGTTAAAACGCGAACGAGTGCCAGCTAGTTTTCGGCCCTTTGCTCCGGCCCCCTTTGGGAAGTCCAAGTCCGCCAGGAGATAGGGGAACAGGAAATAGAGGTCCACTATGCGCAAGGTGTCCACAGGCATAGACCTACTGGGCGTTTTTTCAAGAAGCAGAATTGCCCTAAAAATTCCGTGATATATGTCAAATGCGGGATGGTAGACGAGCATTCAATCCCACCTAATATGGCAATTTCCGGTCAGAAAAAACAACATCCCGCGCACATAATCGAGAGAAACGTCTCCAAACTGAGGACAATCATCAAGTTCATTGGAAATGGGAAGTGTTATCTGCTCTGATACCATCTTGTCGATGTGCGCACTGTCTACTCCTGCCTTTATTAGTGGACGTATATTGGTATCAAAACGCTCGTGAACTTTCGACATAAGGGTCGCGACAATTAGCTGATAGGTAGGTGAAAAGATGTTCGCCTTGATGTCTGCATAGACGTTTTCTTTCAGGGCTCTCGCAATGGTAAGCTGATGTTGTCTATTTCCCAGCCGTAGCTTTTCTTCCAGCCCGATAACTTCCTCATTTTCAACGCGCCGGGTGTAAACCTCCAACTGACGAATGTAAGAGGTGAGGACCCTGTCTTCCTCAGCCTCGCTCTCCAGCTTAGCAAAGAGCTTACGGAACGGGTTGGGAGGGGCGGATGGCGGTGGCGGAGTGACGAATACGTGCCCGTCGTTAGCGTAGACGTTTACGTCTCGTCCGCCCATATGTCCTTGTACCGCGTTTCCACTTTGAGTGGTCGTGAGCGCGGTTGCTGGGGGATGTGTTGGAATAAGTGCAGTGCCTGAAGTGGGCTGCGTTCCTTCAGAGCGCGGCGGTGTCGCCGTCAATCCCGCGTCACGTTCACGTCTCGGCCGGACATATGCCCGCCGACACTGTTTCCGTTTTGATTGACGGCGCCCTGACTATTACTCGCGACATGGGTGTTGGATGTCGTACTTTTGCTCGCGTCAAGTCGGATCTTAACGACGACACCTGTCCCCAAGCCCGCCAGAAAGGTCAGTACGTACAAAAGCGCGTCGAGCATACCTCGTCCCCCGTTATCATGTCGGACTACCATTATTGTGTTTCTGCTGCAACGCACTACCGGAGTGGCGCGGCCAAGAGCAAACATTCGCCGAAAAGAAAGTGAAGTCGCCTGATCGGGGGCTAGGGATTGTCATCCGCGAAGAGTGGCGGTCAGCCAGGGGCGGCGTAGGGACCTCATTGAGGACATTGGCGGGGGGCAGCGTACGCGCTGCGCTTCTTCCTGCGGCCCCCTACCTGCCGAGGGTCCGGCTAAAATTCTCCGGTAGATTTACGAGGGCATGCATTTCCGGCGCAAGTCACCAGCGCCCCCATACCCCCCCACGAACGTAAGCGTCGCGCATTCACTCCTGCCGTCTGGTCTTGACCAGAGTCATCGTGGCCAGACGAGAAATTCCCATAGTTCAGAGGAACGGTCCTGGGCGCTGCGCCAGCGCGTACCCTCTGGTGTACATTCTGGCACACCACATTTGGCGCGTACTGTTTGCGTCCACTAACAGGATGGACACTGAAGTCTGAGGCATGGGGGTACACGCATGTTTGTGGTTGTCCGCCGGCGCCGCCAGTAGCGGACATTCCTCGTGGCTAGCCTGAACTTCCGCTCCCGACCCCATTTGTGACGTCCGGAGCGGCCCGCCGTCTCCCCGAGCGCGGAAAGAGCGCCGCTTTTCACTGCCGCCGCTCGATGTGGCCGCCGCCGCCAAGAACGTCAGCATCAAGAGAACGGCCAAAGCGACCACGGTTGTCATGGTCGTCGCGCAACTGCCAGTTGCCGACCATAGCTATGCTTCCAAGAGAATCTGTTTGAGGTCGGGAACTGGCCAGATTAACTAGGAACAACCTTATCCTGATGCTCTGGGAGGCACGGGCTCATGAATATTTTTTGGTCGTGGCAGAGCGACACCCCGGCCGATACCGGCCGATATTTCGTTCGGGACGTCCTCAAGCAAGTTGCAAAGCAACTCAACGTGCCACAGACCGACGAGGCTGATCGACCGGAAGACCCCGTCGGCGGTACGCCTTTGCCACGCGTGGAGGTCGATCACGACACCAAGGGCGTCGGCGGCTCACCTCCGATCGCGGAAACGATACTGAAAAAGATTGCCGACGCCGGCGTGTTCGTAGCCGACGTTACTCCAATTTGCGTAACCGTTGCAGGCAAACACGTACCCAATCCAAATGTCATGATCGAGCTCGGCTACGCCCTCAGGGTGTTGGATCACCAGCGGATCGTTCTCGTCATGAATGAGGCGCAAGGCGCCAGCCTCGCCCAATTGCCGTTCGACCTTCGCCACTGGCGTGGCCCTGTGACATACCGTTTGGCTGGGGGTGCGACGAGGGGTGTCCTGCTCGAAGAGAGCAAGAGGCTGGCCGACGAATTGCTGCTTCGCATCAAGCCTGGCCTCGTACTAGCCCAGCATATCCGTCAGCAGAACGATCGGATTCTCAACCGGCGGCCAGAGCTCAGCCTGCGTCACACTTTAGGGAGCGAGCCGCCTCACCTGGTCGTTTCGAGCACCCCTGAGGTGGCGGTCAGGCCGCTGGAGGAAATCAAGAGCGAGACACCCCTCCTAGATTTACCCAAGTTCGATCCACCGGTCTCTGCCCTAGGGTTTCCAAGGGGAGGAATTTACGCTCAATTCGCGCCGCCTAAACCCGTGTCGCAATGGACCCGTGAAGAGACCGCCGGCTACAATAGCTTTGTGAAGGCGTACTACTCGGCCTACGAAGGCTACCTGAAACAGGAAGCGGGTTATCAAGCGCTGCTGGCGAGGACCTTCGAAGTCCAACTCATCCTTGACAATCGCGGGACGCTATCGGCCACCAAAATTGATGCACAGGTCCTGTTTCCGGATGGCATCGTCATCTACGAAAATGAAGACACTTTTCCTTCACGTCCTAAACCTCCCAGCCCACCCGCGCTCAGACCGGCTTCTTCCTCGTTCGCCCATGCCGAGCCAACTCCATTCGATTCTTCCGCGCTCTCGGCTTATCGGCCGAGATCAACTTATGTGTATCCCGAGGAAAGGCGCGTAGAGTTCACCAGTGATGAACTGAAGCACAATCACTCTGCAGCGTTTGACACATTCGTGGTTTCCTTCGCGACCGAAGCAGACACCAGGTCATTCGAAGCGTCATACTCTATCACGGCAAAGGAGCCGATCGACCCGATCAAGGGTACGGTACGGTTCGTTGTTGAAACGCGGCAGGCGTGACCGTGGGCGCAGAACGGCAACCCAGCCCAGCAGTTGAGCGAACCGGCGGCCTCCAGCGCCGATGGGCTGGTGGTAATAATGAGGGAGTCGCCGAAGCTAGTTCCAGTCTTAAGTGATGAAAGGGCGAACGCGCCTTTCAGTCCCCAACGATCCTGGACACCTTGGCTGGAAGGTGATGGCCAGACCCTTTTGCGTGTTGGCAATTGGCGCTTTCGATTTGAAATGGCTGCGTTGCCGCACTGGCTAGTTGATGTTTTTGAGGCGTTTTTCGCAGCATAGCTGCCCGAAACCTGCCATTCCGCTACCCACCCATCTCAGACTAGCCCCCCAGTTATGCGATGTCCGACTTCCGCTTTCCACGCACAAACTCACTTGCGATCAGCAGCCGGTCCATACATTTGGGCCAGAACCGGTCCCCACGCCCTGACTTAGGCCCGGCACCAACCCTCGTCCGGCGCCCCCTTGAGGTACACCCGTCGGCATCCTCTCGGGTGCCGTGACGGATGCGCATCGGAAACTTGCAATCTGACACATCCCTGTTCCTCCCGAGCGGTGGGAGGCCCGTAAACTGCGGCAGGGGAGCCATCAGGTCGTCCTTCGGGTCCCGCCGCCCTCTGATGCTCGTCTCTGGGATGGGGAATATCCCCATCACCGTGCTAGGGACGCTCCTCCCGCCATCTTGTTGAATAGACCTAGGGTTCTAGAGGGCACAAGAAATAGGGACCACCGGAGACGACCAGATTGCCTGGGGTTTGACCTTACGATGGCAAGGGGCGGGGACTAAAAATTGTAGCGAGATTTACGAAGAAATGTCTCCCCCCGCGCGAGCCGCCCGCCCCCTGGCCCCCCATAGAAGTTAGAGACATGCTCGGTTAGGCGTCGCGCAGCCGACCGCTCGTCCAAACTATTGTTCCCGCCCCGCGCTGCCGTGCTGTGACCTCTACGCCCATACCGAAATCCCGGCAGAAATCCGCCCACGACGGCCCTTGATTCTGCGGCACTTTCGGGCTCCCTTGACATCATACCGAAATCACATGTTATCGGTATGTTATCGCAACGACATCTGGAGCAGCGGCACATGGGCAAACGCGTTGGTATCTACCTCCGGGTATCCACAAAGGAGCAGACAACGGAGAACCAGCTGCGTGAGCTTCGGCAGGTGGCGGAGCGTGCAGGTTGGGATGTTGTGCGGGTATTCGAGGATGCTGGCATTTCAGGTGCCAAGGGCCGCGACAAGCGCCCCGAGTTCGACGCCCTGCTCAAGGCCGTGGTGCGGCGAGAGATCGACATGGTGGCCGCGTGGTCGGTTGATCGGCTCGGCCGGTCCATGCAGGACTTGGTCGCCTTCCTCAGTGACCTGCAGGGGCACGGGGCAGACCTCTACCTCCATCAGCAGGCACTAGATACTTCCACGCCATCGGGCCGCGCCCTGTTCGGGATGCTGGCAGTATTCGCTGAGTTCGAGCGGGAGATGATCCGGGATCGCGTCAACGCGGGTCTGTCTCGAGCCAAGTCCAAGGGCAAACGCCTCGGGCGCCCATCGCTTCCCGACGCCACAGCGAACCGGGTGCGGGAACTTCGCGCCTCTGGAATGGGCATCCTCAAGGTCGCCTCGACGCTGGGGATCGGAGTTTCGGCGGTGCAGCGGATCGACAAGGATACCAAGGTAGAGCCGGTTGCCTGACCCGTCCCCTCGAGGCCCGCCACGGCCCCGCAGATGACTCCAGACGGGCAGGAGGCGCCCTCGCGCTATGACCCTACCAGCACCGCAAGGCGAGTCGCTGCGGACCACTTACAGGCGCGGCTAGGAGGCGATTTGTTTCGTCCTCTTGATCTGAGCGCTCTCTCTCCGCCCCCGGCTCGATATACATTAAGACAGACATAACGATATCGGCACGGTGCCCTATCGAGGGCGTTCCGATTGAACCCGCATACGGGGATGGGGATGGGGATACCCCATCATGAAGACGAGACATCAGGGGTAACGGGCAGACCTAGGCCCACCTGATGGAAACGAAACGCCCGCCGTTTTGGGGGCGACCCGAAGATACCGCGTGGTTTTGCCGTTGAAGCGCGGTCCCCGGTAGTCGCTATCGCGCCCAGCCTTCACCGCTTTGGCAGCAGTGGCATCCCAAACTCGTCCAGCCCCAGGGCGTGTCGAACGGCCTTCCGAACGCGCTCCGCCAATCGTAGAACCTCATCAATTGGTAGGTCTTCCTCGGTCTCGACCACCATGTACCGAACGCGTACGTAGTCGTTCTGGCCTACCACTCCTGTGATGGCCCTTTGGGCTTGCCGTGAGGGTAGGAGGCCCTTTGCCTTGGCGCTTTCGAGCATCTTGCCGAGGTCGTGCCCGTAGGCCCGCAGGACGTCCATGTCCTCCCCCCGCTCGCGCAGGAACGCCTTCAGGAACAACTCGCAGGCGTGGTAGCAAAGCAACCGGGTTGGCCCGTCTGTCATCTTGCGGTGCGTCTTGGCGGTGTCCCGCGCCGCATCGAGAAATCCGTCGCCCAGCAGGAAGATGCCCACTGGTGTCGCGCCACTCGCTTCCGAGATCATCAGCTCCCTTCCTGACACCTGCATTTCGACCGACCATAGCGCCACCGCAGGATGCCCGCCACGGCCGGCAGATGACTCAGTTTGGCCAAGGCGCCGGCTGCGCCGGTCAGACACCAGCGCAAAAGGTTGAGTCGCTGGGGGCCTCCTGCAGGCCGAGCCGAGACGCTGAGGGAGTTCACCCTGGGCGCTGCTGAAGCGTCGGGCCGGGGACATGCCCGCCGCGAGACCGCAGGGCGCCTTAGCGCAAGCCAGCCTGCCGCGTCTCCAAGGAAACCGGGCGTCTGCGGGCAGGGACCATTTTACAGACCCTCCAGAACCCCAGTCGGTCCAATAGGTAGGAGGCATCGCCCATTTTCTATGCCCTATTGAAGCCCACCCCCCCGCCCCCGTTCAGATATACCTTAAGGTAGACATTGCGATCACGGGCAGTGCACCTAACGAGGACGGTATGGCCGCGCGTAACGTTCGCGTCCCGCACCACGACGGAACGGCTTGGTTCCTGATCAAAGACCTGGTGCCGCCCTCGGGGTCCATTGCGAACCCTCGAACACCACGTTCGCCACCTGTCCGACGAGGACAAGCGCCACCCGCCACGCCCCTCGCGCCTGCCTCCGTACATCATCATCGGCAACTCCGGGCTGCACTGCGTGTCGCTCGCTGGCTCGTCTCGCTGCTCTTGCGGACGGATGGTGCTGCCGCTTCGGCGTTCCACGGCCAGAGCTGCAAATTCGTCCTGCTGCCGATGTGGGAAGCGGTGTCGGGGCGTAGGTCCTCTGAGGCGGGGCGCCCTTCACGGACACCCAAGTTGGCCCAAGAGGGCCGGTGCGACCCTCCCTGAGATCACCCCACATGCATTGCCCTTGGCGTCCCTTCAACCTTCCTATGGCAAAGTCGGAGGTTTAGTGACCCCTTCAGCGTCTGGCTGACGGACCGCCCCTCGACAGCCAGCTTTATGGCGCGAACCGTTTTTTCACATAGATGCGAACGGAGGCTGCCCGGTGCTTGCACATTGATGGAAATGCCGTTCAACTGCGGGCATTTGAGGGATGCAGTGTAGTTAGATGAACAAAATTTCAGGGCGGTCGGCTGATGCCACTCCGCACGCAGCCTCACTTATTGAAGGGCTGCGGGACATAGGTTACTCGCTGGAAACGGCGCTGGCTGATATCATTGATAACTCTATCACAGCGACAGCGAGCAACGTAGAGCTTCTGTCGGACACCTCACGTGATGAACCGGCGATCGGAATTCTTGATAACGGCTCAGGCATGTCTGAAGCCACGCTCGTATCGGCAATGCGCCCTGGCAGTCAGAATCCCCTGCATACTCGGAGAGGAAGCGACCTCGGTCGTTTTGGTCTCGGCCTAAAAAGCGCCAGCTTCTCGCAATGTCGCAGACTGACCGTCGTTACGAGGCGAGATGGTGTATTGTCGGGCGCCTCTTGGGACCTGGATTGGGTAGCTAGTCAGAACAAATGGGAAATCCAGATACTGGATTACCCAAATTCGGTAATGTGGGCTGACCGCCTTGGTAAGAGTGGGACCTTGGTACTGTGGGAGAAGCTGGATCGATTGCAAGGGGGAACGGCTGCCGATAGCTCCCGGCATCCAGAGATGCTTAACCGCCGTCTAGCACTTGCGGAAAGACACCTTAGACTGGTCTTTCACAGATTCATGGGGACAGCGAAGGGATCGCTTCGGCTATTTTTGAATGGGCGGCCGCTCAAGCCCATCGATCCATTCGCTACCGCTCATTCAGCTTCTATCTTTGACCCAGAAGACACACTTCACCTTCCCGGCGGCGATGTCGTCATTCAGAGCGTCACGCTACCGCATCACAAGCAAATGAGTCTCCTGGCTTGGGACGAGTTGGGTGGACCTGAGGGCCATCTGAAATCCCAGGGCATTTATCTGTATCGGGGGCGGCGGCTGATAATATACGGCACATGGTTCGGCCTTTGCCGTCAGTCTGAACTTACGAAGCTCTGCCGGGTAAGGGTCGACATACCCAACAGTATGGACGCCGAATGGGCGATCGATGTGAAAAAGTCCTCGGCTCAGCTCCCTCACATAGTCCGGGAGCGGCTCAAGAAAGTGCTGGAACGTATTTCCGAAGGGTCCCGTCGGACCTACAGGAGACGCGGGCAACGGCTAGTTGACCAGAACCGATTGCCCCTTTGGCACCGCGAGCAAGCGGGAGAGACGATCCGCTATCGGCCCAACGTCGATCATCCAGCGTTTGCAGAGTTTGCTGAGAGTCTCCCTGAAGATCGACGACAGAGTTTTTTCAACTGCATTGCCTTAGTTGGCGCGTCCCTTCCACTCGACGCACTACATGCGGATATGGCCGGCGCCGCGGAGCAGATAGTTCACGATGCGGTGGATGAGGAGGCATTATTGCAGGCTGTCGAAGCGACGATGGGCAGGCTGCAAAGGCGCGGACTCGTCGCCGCAGTCATCGTCGACATGCTTAAAGATATTGAGCCGTTCCGATCCGAATGGGAAGCCACGGAGAAGGCGATAGCGAAGGTATTGGGGGGGACGACCAACCATGAATAACGAGCTTCAGAAGCTTGAGGACATAGTCTCAGCTCAACTCGCAGGAGAAGAGCGGCCAACCGCTGCAACTATCAGAGAGATCATAGCAGAGTTCCGGGACATGCGACTCTACCGGGGCAAAATCAATGACGAGGAGGCCGAGCAGCTCGCTAAGTTGCTTGAAGAGAAGCACGGCATCTCCATGGGGCTGGGCGCCATTGTCGATGCAACGGATTTCAAGCCATGGCTGAATGATGCCAAGATCAATGGGCATATCGAGCCATACTATTGGACCCGATACCGCCAGCTGCTTCTCCAAAAGGGGCTATCTCCGAACGTTATCCGCGCAACGGATGAGGTCACCGACAAAATCCTGGACAGGTTAGGTAACCCCAGGGACGTAAGCAGTTGGAGTAGGCGCGGAATGGTTGTTGGCCACGTCCAAAGTGGCAAGACTGCGAACTATACCGGGTTGGTGTGCAAAGCCGCTGACGCAGGCTATCGCCTCATCGTCGTCATCGCGGGAATTCACAACAACCTCAGGAACCAGACTCAGAGCAGAATTGACGAAGGCTTTATTGGCCGTGACACCGCGCGTCTTGCATCTGTCGACAAGGGTCGAAAACAGAAAATCATCGGAGTTGGAACGTTCGATCAGCGTCATTTTCCGGTTTCGCTAACGAACAGCATCAGGGACTTCAACAAGGCAACGGCGACGACGAACACAAGTCAGATAGGTTCGTACAACGTGCCGGTTATCCTAGTGATCAAGAAAAATGCGAGCACTCTAAAAAATCTGGTTGAGTGGCTCCGGGAGCACTCTGTATCGTCGGGCTCCCAAATGGTGGAACAACCGATGCTCCTCATTGACGATGAAGCAGACAATGCTTCCATCAACATAAAGCATGGAAAGGACGAAGTCGCCCGAATAAACGGTCAAATTCGTGAGCTACTTGGCCTGTTTGGACGCAGTTGTTACGTCGGTTATACTGCAACACCATTCGCAAATATATTTATCGACCCGGATCGCGAGGATGAGGTGTTCAAACAGGACCTGTTCCCGAGGCATTTTATAATCGGGCTCGATGCCCCCTCCAACTACTTTGGGGCGCACAAAATTTTCATCGAAAACAGGGATCGCCACATCCGGTATATCGGTGACAATGACGCGACCCTGCCGGTCGCACATTCGATCGGACACCAACTGGAGGAACTGCCGCCAAGCCTAGTCAAGGCGATCCGAACGTTCGTGGTCGCGAGGGCGCTTCGAAACATTCGAGGGCAGCAGGCCCAACACGCCTCCATGCTAGTCAATGCGTCCCGCTTCACGGGCATTCAGACCCGCCTGAGAGCCTGTTGCAGAATTGGGGCCTCGGCGATCGGGATCCCGTTGCGGCTTGCTGTCTCTCGGTTGACGGTCCTGGGTCTGCGTGATTCCGTTTGCGTCAGTTTCCATTGAGGGATCGC
>QLAH01000660.1_pt1 | contig 14309 bp, 10 predicted proteins | sample 4693081 | NCBI WGS metagenome assembly QLAH01 (sample SAMN09425401, study PRJNA476045) | Lake water metagenome, whole genome shotgun sequencing project.
GCTACGAACTCTGGACGGCGCGCCGCGAAACCTGGCTGCCGCCCTTCCCGCTCGCCCACCACCACACCGGTAACCGCCCGGGCACCGGTCGCCACGAGGACTAGAACTCTTGCCGCCGCGTATGAGGGCAGCTCCGGCCCCCTGGCGGACCTCTTCACATCCCGATCACGGAAATGTCGCAGTCACTTCCCCTTGGACCGCGCGTTGGGTCACTACATGTCACTGGCGGCGACCGGCCAGTCGGCAGCAAAACCTAGAACGCCACGAAAAGGATGATCCCATGAGAGCCGCCATCACCCTCGCCGCGGCGCTGATCTTCCTCCGCCTGCCGAAGTTCGCCAGCATGAACAGCCACCGCACGCAAGGCGAAGCGGCGGAGTAGCTATTCGCGGTCGGGCGGGCGGTTGCCTTTGAAGCCGCGGGCCAGCAGATAGGTCTCGGCGGATTCGGCGCGGCTCGCCTTGGGCTTGGCATGGATGGTGGTGTCGAAGTGCTGCTTCAGCATGGCGAGCAGTTCATGCTCGGTCCCGCCCTTGAACACCTTGGTCACAAAGGTACCGCCCGGCGCCAGCACACGGATGGCGAAGTCGGCCGCCAGCTCGACCAGTTGCATGATCCGGATATGGTCGGTCGCCCGGTGGCCGGTTGTTGGCGCTGCCATGTCGGACAGGACCACGTTCACCTGATGCCCGCCCATCGCGTCGATCAGCGCCTGCGGGGCGTCGGCGTCGTTGAAATCCTTCTTGAGGATGATGACGCCGTCGAGCGGATCCACATCGAGATAGTCGATGCCGACGATCAGCGGGTTGGCATTGGTTGACCCCACGATCGGTGCCGCCACCTGCGACCAGCCGCCCGGTGCAATCCCCAGGTCGACGATACGCTGCCCCTTCTTGAACAGGTGATAGCGCTCGTCGAGTTCCATGATCTTGAACGCGGCGCGCGACCGGTAGCCCTCGGCCCGGGCACGCGCCACATAAGGATCGTTGAGCTGCCGCTGCAGCCACAGCGTCGAGCCGATCTTCCGACCCTTGGCGGTCTTCACCCGCACCTTGAGATCGGTGCCGGAACGCCGGCCGACCCCCTGTCCCGTGCCTTTTACCTTCACGGTCAGCCCTTTCCGCCGCGGCCGGCGCGCTCAGCGCGGTCCGCATCGATCAATGAAATGAGAATGCCCTCACGGAGGCCGCGATCGGCGACCCTCACCCGCTCGGTCGGCCATTCACGGCGAATGGCCTCGAAAATGGCGCAGCCGGGCAGCACCAGGTCGGCGCGGTCCCGGCCGATGCAGGGGTGGGCGACGCGGCGGTCGAAGGTCATGCCGAGCAGCGCCGACATCGTCGCATCGATTTCCTCGCGCTTCATCCACAGGCCATCGACCTTCTGCCGCTCGTAGCGCTCGAGCCCGAGGTGCAAGCCGGCGAGCGTGGTGACGGTGCCCGAGGTGCCGATCAGGTGCACCGGATGCTCGGCTATCATCTGCCGCAACTTCTCGCGGCCGCGGAACTGTCGCAGGTGCCCGGCGACAAAGGCCACCATCGCCTCGAACGAATCCGGCGTCACGTCGACGCCGCCGAATTTTTCGGCGATCGACACGACACCCACCGGCAACGACTGCCAGGAGCGGATCGAGGCCGCCATGCGCCCGGTACGCCGCGGCCGGCCCCCGCGAAAGTCGAGCCAGGCAAGCTCCGACGAGCCGCCGCCGATGTCGAACATCAGGGCGCCGGAGGAGCTCTCCTCGATCAGGTCGGCACAGCCGGTGACTGCCAGCGAGGCCTCGGTCTGACGGTCGACGATCTCCAGCTTCAGCCCGAGGTCGCGCTCTACCCGGGCGATGAACTCCTCGCCGTTCGCGGCGGCGCGGCACGCTTCGGTGGCGATCAGCCGCATCCGGGTCGGCTCATGCTCGCGCAGCTTGTTGCGGCAGAGGCGCAGCGCCTCCATCGTCCGCTCCATCGCCGCGTCGGACAGGCGGCCGGTGGTCGACAGTCCCTCCCCCAGCCGGACGATGCGGGTGAAGCCATCGAGCACGCGAAAGCTCGACTCGTGCGGCCGGGCGATCAGCAGGCGACAATTGTTGGTGCCAAGGTCCAGCGCCGCATAAAGCGGGCCACGCGACCGGCGCGGGGGATTTCCAGCGGGGTAGGTCCGCCGCTCCGACCCGCCTGATTCCGGTTGCCCCCCGGCCCTTGCGGTCTTCTGGGCCGGGCCCTGGCCCTGCCCGTCACGGTGCCGCTCGACCCCATCGGGCTCGGATACGGCGGCGGACCGATCGGAATCGGTCAACCTTCAACTCCATCTCCCGCGCGGTCGCACCTGCCGGCCTCGGCCGGGGGCGCCCGCAAACGGGTCTATTTCAGTTGAGGTTGAAGGTAGAGGAAGGCAGCGGCAAGCGCAACGCCACAATTGGCCCGCGCCCTCCCTCGGATGCGGCGCAGCTTGAGCGGCCGGCAGAACGCGCCAGAGCAGCGTTTCAGCTCCGTCGCATCCCCCATCAGGCATGCCGTCGCTGCGAAAGGTCGCCGCTGGACAAATATCCTTGGCCCAACCGTCACAAGAGGTGTTGATCCCGCCGAAGTTTGTCGCTAGAAGGCGCACCGAACGCGATGAGCCACGGCTACCGCGTTTCCAGGCCAGCGCTTGGGGAATAGTTCAATGGTAGAACTACGGACTCTGACTCCGTCAATCTTGGTTCGAATCCAGGTTCCCCAGCCAGTCTCAAATCATCAGTGATTTCAATAACTTAAAAAATCACCGTAGCATAGAATCGTAGCACCTTTTCGTAGCGACGCCGCGGGCTGATCTACCTCCGGCGACAGCCACAAAAGATCCGTATGCAGCCGGATCTCCGCTCTGGTGCGGCTGTCGGCATCGCCAAGCCAGGACGGCATTGCTAAACTGGTGAACACGCACCTCGATAAATGAGACATGGCAAGGCGACGTCAGCGGCGGATCGCACCAAGATTCGGACGCACCTTCGAGGAGCAGTGAAACCCTCCGTGCGTCCACCGGGCTTCCACCCGCCTGCGTCTCGGCGATTGGGCAGGCTATCGAACAGGCTATTGCGCGGCAGCGCCCAATTTTCCAGGGAGTGCGTCACATTGAGCCCCGATGAACTACTCCTGCAGTTCAATTCTCAAGCCGCCACGTTTTTTGCGTATCAATGACTCGGGCGCATTCCCCTAAGCGGCTCGAGCCTCCGTGTCGAACCGTGAGACGGGACTGAAGATGTGCCATTTTTCCTGCCGCACGGTCACACTCGCAAGGAGCCGGCCGGCACTCAAGGACTGAGCGCTACGGGCAGCTGCCGCAGGGGACGCTGCAGAAGCGGGTGACGATGATCGAGGCGGCGGCGTATCCGGGCATGGTGCTCACGCCATTCGTGCTATTGCAGTCAACGGACCTTCCAACGCCAGAACAGGTCACCCCTTGAGATATATTCTTGATGCCAACGCAATCATGAATGCTGCATTCGTAGCCGGAAGTTATTCAGAAATGGCTGTAAAGTCACTTATGGAAGCAGGACACAGCATTATCATTGATGACTACACTTGGAATGAATCTATTTCCGTATTGAGGAGAAAGAGTCGCACTCTAGGGCTCATTTATAGCCCCATAAATGTTATGGAAGCTTATTGGGCAAACTTAGGCGCCCTGCATGTTCCTCCACATATTGATGCAACACTGCGTGGAATCGTCAATCGGTCCGACAGACAGGTGGTTGCCGCCGCTCGTGCGAATGGCGCAACACTGTTGACTGACGATCACCCGCTTCTTCTACAGGCGCAAAAAGCCGGGGTGAAGGCCGTCAATGCATTGCAGGCCGTAGCGGGCAATCACCCCAACGTGCTTGATCCCCAACAAGCAATACACTTTGGCACGCCACAGGTGGCCCGTCCATATGCGGCTGGACACGTCTACTTTCAGGTCTCACTGCCCCACTCGCCGTTTCCAGCAGGCCATAAGTTCACCGTTTTTTATCTCATTGGGCGCGTCTGGGTTTACTTTGACACTGACCAGGGGGCATGGATTGCAGAAGTTGACGGCCTGAAAAGGCTCAGCGTTATGTTGAATTTCGGTGCGAATGAGCGTGTGCTGGGATGCTTTTCCTATCGCGCGGGCAGTTCTCTGGCGTCAAGACCGACCTATAGCCTCGCGGTCGGCACGAATAAAGATAACAAAGGACGAGATTACAACAAAACTTTGAAATCAATTTGGCTTAAGGGCGGCGTTACGCAGCTAAACATTGGCAGGTCGCGCTTTGATGCGGACTACCTCGACGGTCATATCTTTCAATTACTTCCGGGCCACGGGGAGATTGGGGAAAAGGTATGGAATGCGCTTTTGGCCGACGCCAGCGTGCCACCCAGCGTGTTCGACGCGAACCTCCTCGACACCGCACTGCTCCGGGTCTCTGTGCCAAGGGTTGGCGATATCGTTCGTCCATCACCATTTGACCTGATGTAGCGCTGCAATCCATTCCAATTTGCTTGGCGGCGCCCAAGGTCCTCAGAGGGGCTAGGGAGTATGCTGCGCCCTGCGTTACGTAACGCCCGGCGAGCTGGACATCCCCAAGAACCTCGCGGGCCCCCACGGGCCGTTCGCAATCGACGTGAACATTTCGGAATCTGATTGCGAACGGAACGGGATGAAACCTGCCCCAGGAGCCGGTGACGTTTTCAGACAACGGGTTCTTGTGGTGTCGTGCTAACTCCGAGGCCCAAAGCGGCGGACGTTTGAACCGCCAATCCGCCAGTCCAGGGGTTCGGTCCACTGCGAGGCCAACGCTGACGAAGTCAGCACGCTGCGGGGAACGGCGCCGCTGCCGTGCGTCCCTGTGTAGGTCGCAGGCCGTGTCTTCCAGCCCAGCCGGAAAGTCGGGCGGCGCTTTCCGCAAGCCGAGCAGTAGACGATACCTGCCAGCTCCCCTTGCCGGGCATAGAAATCGAAGTCCCCGCCCAACCGCTGGATGGCCAGCTCGATCCGAAGCGGCCCGGTGTGCGAGCAGACCCAGTAGTTCGAGCAGTCGCAGTCGATGACTTGGTCACTGTCCAGGAACTGCCGTAAGTTGCGGACTTCTAGGGTGCCCATGATGGCGCCTTAGTGAAAGTTGCGTCCCGACGGCAGGGCGTCGCGGATGCGCTTTCGCTCGGCTTCGAGGTCGTGGTGCTTGTCGCCGCCCCGGGCGCTGCCGTGCGGGCCGGACTTGCCCTCATCGGCGTTGGCGATCATGGCCTCGCCGATGTCGGCACCGCCGGCTAGCTCCAGCAGCAGCGGCGTCGTGTCGTAGACCTGGCGGGCAATGACGTGGACGACAATGCCTTCCTTCTGCACCTCGCCGCGGACCGCCATCATGCGGGAGCCCAGCGCCACTGCGCGGTTCGCCTCGAAGACCTTGGGCCAGATGATGATGTTGGCGAGCCCGGTCTCGTCCTCGAGACTGGCGAATATGACGCCGCTGGCGGTGGACGGCCGTTGCCGCACCAGCACCAGCCCGGCGACCGTGACGATGCGTCCGGCGGGGATGTCGCGCAGCGAGTCGGCCGGAACGATCCGTTTGGCGGTGAGTGTCTGGCGCAGGAAGCTGAGGGGATGCCCCTTTAGCGACAGGCTCAAGGTCCGGTAGTCGTAGATGATCTGCTCGCCCGGCGGCATAGGTGGCAGGTCGGCGTCTACCTCGGGGTGCTGGTCAGGACGACCGGCGGCGACGAACAGTGGGAGGTTCTCGGCGCCTTCCCCACCGCGGAGTCCGCCGACGGCCCACCTGGCAACGCGTCGGTCCATTCCCAACGAGCCGAAGGCGTCGGCGTCGGCCAGCTTCTCCAGGGTGGCCTGAGGCAGGCCAGTGCGCAGCCACAGATCGCGGACACTGTCATAGCCACGGCCGCGCCGGGCGACGATCAGGTTGGCCTCGTCATCCTTGAGCCCGTGGACGAAGCCCAGCCCGAGCCGGATGGCGTTGGTAGACCGGATGTCACCGCGCATGTCGGTGTGCTGTCGCCAGATGCGGTGGTCGCCGGGGGTGCCGGGTTCGAGCACCGACACCAGGTCGGAGCGGTTGATGTCGACGTTGCGAACCTCGACGCCATGCTCCTCGGCATCGCGGACGATCTGACTGGGGGCGTAGAAGCCCATCGGCTGGCTGTTGAGCAAGGCGCAGGCGAAGGCGTCGGGAAAGTGGCACTTGAGCCAGCAGGACACGTAGACCAGCAGCGCGAACGACGCGGCGTGGCTCTCCGGGAAGCCGTATGAGCCGAACCCCTCGATCTGCTTGAAGCAGGCCTCGGCGAACTCGCGCTGGTAGCCGTTCTTCAGCATGCCGTCGATGAAGTCGGCCTTGAACTTGCCGACGCCACCGGTGCGCTTGAAGGTAGCCATGGAGCGGCGGAGCTGGTCGGCAGCGCCCGGCGAGAAGCCGGCACCCACGATGGCGATCTTCATCGCCTGCTCCTGGAACAGCGGGACGCCGTAGGTCTTTTTCAGCACCGCTTCCAGCTCGGGAGAAGGGTAGCTCACCGGTTCCAGCCCTAGCCGGCGTTTCAGGTAAGGATGGACCATGCCACCCTGGATCGGTCCGGGCCGGACAATGGCGACCTCGATGATCAGGTCGTAGAACTTGGCGGGCTTTAGCCGCGGCAGCATCGACATCTGCGCCCGGCTCTCGATCTGGAACACCCCGATGGTGTCGGCCCGCTGGATCATGGCGTAGGTCCGCGGGTCTTCCGACGGCACCGTGGCCAAGGTCAGGTCGGTGCCATAGTGGATGTGCATGAGTTCGAAAGCACGGCGGATGCAGCTCAGCATGCCTAGCGCCAGGACATCGACCTTGAGGATGCCAAGGGCGTCGATGTCGTCCTTGTCCCACTCGATGGTGGTGCGCTCTGCCATGGCGGCATTCATGATCGGCACGATGGTGTCGAGCCGGTCGCGGGTGATGACAAAGCCGCCAACGTGCTGACCGAGGTGGCGCGGGAAACCCATTAGCACGCTCACCACGGTCATCACCTGGTTCAGCGTAACGTCGTCAGGGTCGAAGCCGTTCTGCCGCAATCGCTCGGGCGTGACGCCGGTGTCGCTCCAGCCCCAATTCATGCCGTTGAGCCGTTGGATCACGTCGTCCGACAGGCCGAAGACCTTGGCCACCTCGCGAATTGCCCCCTTGGCCCTGTAGGTCGTGACGGTGGCGGTGAGGGCGCAGCGGTGCCGACCATACTTGGCGTAGAGGTATTGCATCACCTCCTCGCGGCGCTCGTGCTCGAAATCCACGTCGATGTCGGGTGGCTCGTCCCGCTCGGTCGAGACGAAGCGCTCGAACAGCAGGTCCACTAGCATCGGATCTACTTCGGTCACCCCGAGACAAAAGCAGACGACAGAGTTGGCTGCCGAACCTCGGCCCTGACAGAGGATGCCCCTCTCCTCTCGCGCGAACCTCACCAGGTCGTGCACGGTGAGGAAGTAGGCGGCGTAGCGCATCTGCTCGATCAGCTGGAGTTCATGGACCAGACCCTGCTGCACCCGGTCGGGGACACCGTCGGGGTAGCGGCGGGCAGCGCCGTCCCACGACAGCCGCTCCAGCGTCTGCTGGGCCGTCTCGCCGTTGCCGATGGTCTCGTCGGGGTAGTTGTATTTCAGCTCGTCTAGCGAGAAGTGGATCAGGCTGGCGAAGCGCCCAGTTTCCGCCAAGGCGTCGGGGTGATCCTCGAAGAGCTGCCGCATCTGGCCTTCATGCTTGATGTAGCGCTCGGCGTTCTGCTGCAACCGGCGGCCTGCGGTTTCCAGGGTGAAGTGCTGTTTGATGCATGTCAGCACGTCCTGGAGCACGCGGCGGTCGTAGTGGTGGAACAAGACATCGTTTGTCGCCAAGAGCCGCACGCTGTGCCGGCGGGCAAGGTCTGCCGCCCGCGCAAGGTTGGCGCGGTCGCGTCCATTGAACTCGCAGCGCGCCGCGATCCAGACCCGACCCGGCGCCATGGCTGAGAGCAGGGCAAGCTTCTGCTCGTCGGCGGGCTGGCCCATCGTGGCCATGAAGATGAAGAGTTGCCCCTCGGCGAACGCCTCGAGGTCATTGAAGCGGAGGTGGCAGTCACCCTTTGGCGCCCGGCGGTTGCCGGTGGTCAGGAGCTGGCAGAGCCGGCCATAGGCGGCGCGGTCGGTTGGGTAGGCGACGATGTCGTGCGTGCCGTCCATGAACGCCAACCGCACACCAACCAGGTAGTGGAAGTTTGGATCTGCCTGCCACACCTCGCGCGCCGCTAGGTGACCGCGCACCACGCCTGCAAACGAGTTGCGGTCGCATAAGCCAATGCCGCCCAGACCCATTGCCGCGGCCTGCAGCACCAGCTCGCCGGGATGCGAGGCGCCATACAGGAAGGTGAAATTGCTGGCGGTGACGGTTTCGACGTAGACCATGGTGGACTCGCTGAGGGCTCTCTACCAAACAAGAACGAAGAGAGAACGCAAGCCACTAGGGATCGTGGTTGGCCCCATTGCAGATGACTAACGGCGAGGTCAGGTTTGGAGGTGCTGATCCGGCGGGGATGGGGAAACGCCCGAACGTGTCCCTCACACTGATGCGCAGGTTTCCGATGCGCAATCGCCCGTTCGACCTGCCGGGAAAGGCGGTTGGAACAGCGACACAGCGGGCAAGAAAAGGCGTCGGCGCATGGGCGTTAGCCCTAACAGTGGTGCGGCAGCCGAGTTCTAGAAACTCCAGGAACCGGTAGCGTTCCGCAGTCGAAGTCCTAGGTCGCCCCTGACGGGCGCAAGGGGATGGGCAGGGTGTCCGACCAGTCCCCCGTGCCGGAACCTCCTCTGCGAGAGGATCGGCCTGCCGCGACGATCCGCACTATTGCGATTCGCTGGGGCTCGGCTCTCGAGCTGTCCAGATCACTCGGCCCGATATCAGAGGGTGGGCAATGGCTCTCTACGAGAAGCACCTATTCGGTGATCGTTGGCCGGATGCGGGCGTGTCCGCCCCCCGTATAGTGAGCGGCCGGTCGCTGTCGGGCGTGAGGAGCACCTGGTGGCTACCTCACTAGTGCCCCCGATTTGACTCAGTCGGCTTGTCCCCCCTAGCGCTATTGCTGCTGACTGAGCGCCCGTCTAAGTCGTCGAATTGACCAGAAGTGGAACTGGGGTGTCGACCAATCCAATGCCCACGAGTCCGCCAACGTTGGAGCTAGTGTTCAGATTGGGCCCTTCTTTCTTTCAACCTCTTTCTCCGTTTCGGGTCGGAACTTGTTGCGGGGTTTGAAGGCGGATGGGGTGGCTTCGCGCGGGTTGCGCACCCAAAGCTCGCGGTTCGGGTGCAGGCCCGCACCACGTCTCGCCGGAAGCGCCATGTGCCTCGCTCGGTGAAGAAGACGCGTATCGGCTGTTCCAGAGCTTGGGTGGACGCCGCCGTTGTCAGCAACCACCCGATCCCACGCAGCCCTGCGCGAATGGAGGACGGCGGGATCTCGGAGAGCGGAACAGTTGATTTCGTTGCTGTTGAGATCGACCACGATCTCGTCGCCGTTCTCAACGAGCGCGATAGGTCCTCCGAGTGCTGCTTCTGGTCCCACGTGGCCGATCACCAGGCCGACCGAGCCGCCGGAGAAGCGTGCGTCCGTCATCAGGGCGACTACAATACCGCGCTCGCGGCACAGTGTGGTAATGCGCGAGGTGGGGTCGAGCATTTCTGGCATGCCGGGCGCGCCGCTTGGCCCTTCATACCGAACGATGATCATATCGTTGTTCTCGAAGCTGTCCGGGGCCTGGTCCAACATTTCGAGGAGGGCCTTCTGGCCATCAAAAACGCGTGCTTTGCCGCGGAACAGATTGTCTGCAAGCCCGCCTTCAACCCCCGCCAGCTTCAGGATGGCCGAAAACTCGGGGGAGAGATTGCCGCCGAGCATACGCAAGCCGCCAGTTGGCTTGTAGGGTGCTTCCGTTGAATGGATGACCTTGCCATCGGCCGGTTTGGTGCCCAGACGGGCCACCTGCTCTCCCAGCGTTTCGCCAGTGCAGGTCAGCACATCGCCGTTGAGCAGACCCGCGTCCAACAATTCGCGCACGATGACCTGCACCCCCCCTACCTGGTCGATATCTACCATCGAATAATCGCCGTAGGGCCGCGCGTTGGTCAGCACGGGCACGACGTGTTGCGAAAGGTAGTTGAACTCTTCAGGGGAGATGATGTCCTTCCAGAAGTCGACATAGCCTGCAGCGCGAGCGATCTCTGGCGCGTGCAATAGAGCGTTTGTAGAACCACCGATTGCCATGGCGACAATCGTCGCGTTGCGTAAAGAGTCCCGGACGACGATATCTCGCGGCTTAAGGTCCGTTTCTATCAGCCGGGCCAACAGCGTGACCAATTCCTCGGGAAACTCGTTCAGCCGGCGCGGATCGTCGGAACTTGGTGCCACCATGTGCAAGGGTTGCATCCCAAGCACGCCCATAAAGGTCTGCATGGTGTTGTAAGTGAACATGCCGCCGCAGCTTCCGAACCCTGGACAGGCGTGGCAGGCGACATGGTGTCGGTATTCGGGATCCGGATGGCCTGCGACCTGAAAGGCGCTGACGATATCGAGCCTTTCTCCGGTCGCGGGGTCAGTGCCTGGATGGATGGGGCCATCTGACATAATTATGCTCGGCAGGTTGTGCTCCAGCATGGCAGCGAGCGTGCCGACAGGTGGTTTATCGCAAGCGACCACCGCTATCGTGCCGGCGAGACCCGATGCGCTGAGGTGTTCGCACAGCGCATCGTGCGTTACCTCGCGGCCGATGAGCGAATAGCGCATCTCGGGCGTGCCATTACGTATCCCGTCAGACGTGGCAATCGTGTATTCGGGCTGAACCAGGCGGAACCGTAGTTGGCCCTGTTGGGTGCCGATGCGGCGTTTGAGGGCCAAGTGAATCGCTTCGACCTTTGACATCACGCCGAGGTAGCACTGGCTATCCCCCTTGGTTCCAACAACGCCAACGGAGGGCTCGTGGATAAGGGCCGGGTCGGTGCCAATCTCACGAGCGAGGCCTATGGTCTGGGTCGATCGGCCAGGATGGCGGTCGATGCGAACGATGTCCGGGTTGGTCATAGCGTATTCTTTCTGATTGTTGGGTCGCAGGCAGGAACCGATCTTCAGTCGTCTCAGAGAGGGTAGAAATGCGTTGTCGAGTCCCCAATTGGATCATGGATTGCATTGCTGACAGTGGGCTGGGTCCGCTTCGAGCATGCCATCCCGACGTGGCGAGCGCTCTTGCACTTCACATGCGGTGCAGCCAAACAGTTCGAATTGGACAAGCGCGGTCGGTTCACCGCAGCTCGAGCAGGGCAGGCCTGACTCGACACTTAGGAGCCCCCAACCGAAGGCTGTGCAAGACGGGCAAGTTCGCCTCAGTCTTCCTGCAAGCTGGGATGCGGCAGCGCCAATCATCTGCATGCGACGCGGGTTATGGTTGGCGCGCATGTCGGTTTGCACCAGCGCACGGCCGTCGTGCGACCGCGCGATAACCTTAGCGATCACTGCCTGAAGTTCAGAAGCGGATCGGACTCCTTTCGTGCTAATGCCTCCCGGCTGGGTGGGAGACACGACGAGGCTTGTCCGCGGGAAGTCCATGCGAGCCAGCATCGCGTCTAGGTCCTCGTAGCCGGCGACTGTGCAACTTACAAAGCATGGCTCTTGGTCAACCACCTGCTCAACGATCGCGCGTTCTCGCACATTGTCCCAGAACAGCAGAACCTCCCGCCCCAAAGGCAGGATAGGGATTGCAGGGTGCGGTCCGAAACTCCCTTCGCTGCCAATACCGAACGCGAGGCCCGTCATCTCGCAGGCCGCCTGCGCCTTGGCCCGCGCGGCATCCAGCATAGACCCCCTCCTTGATGTCTCGCCGGTGAAGGTGCCAAACGCGTCGGTGTTTAAGTCAGGTGGAACTGTGAGCGAGATGCCTATAGAGCCAAGCGGCGGCGCGATCGCTGCCTCTTTCCCATGCATGGTGCCGAGAGCCACCTTGTCAGGCAAATTCATGCCGCCACCTCATTGCAGGCCTTCATGGCCTCCCAACTCAGACTACCTCGGTAGCGAGTCTTAATCGTATTGCCGTCCAGACTCAGCAGGTGCATCCAGCCACCGTCGAAGAGCTCGCGAACGGACTGATGGCGAGCGAGAGCCTCGGTGATTGCAGCCGTTGGAGCATCGATCAGCATCGATAGCCGCAAAGGCTCGTGGACGAATGCGCTGCCATTGTGGACTGCCTGAAGCGGGCAGGCCGGTGCGCAGCGTTCCTCCGTGGCCCTCAGCCACCCCGAGCCCCCCGACGACATTGCGGATGAGCTTGTGGCCGGCGCCAAAGACCTCAGGCGCAATGGTGGAGCCGTAGTATTGGAGGCTGATCTAGCTGGCGACTGCGACAGGTGCAGTAGGGATGAGCTCGAGCGTCTTGAAGCCCTCATCGGCCCGCCAGTCGTAGCTGTGTAGGAAGCTGCGACCACTCACGTCGCGGCCACGGGTCCATAAACGGTTGAAGGCCGGCGATATCGGCTTGTGCGGCAATGTCGAGCCATTGAGACTCGCGCGCAGCTCGACGACAGGGCGAGCGCGCAAAGATGTCGGATTCGTGAGGGCGGGGTTTCTTCATGTGCATCTCCTCCTGACGTCAAATACGAGGGGACGCTGCCATCGGATGATGGAATGTGAGAACTGCCCCTGCGGTGAACCGACATCGTGGGCTGAGGGTGGTCCTCAACCGCACCAGAGGGGCCCGGTCACGAGGGATCAGATGGTGCGCCGTCCGGCCCCTTCAAGCCCCAGCGTCAACAAACTCCGACGGTCCAGTTTCCTCCACGACCATACTCAGCTTTGGGAATAGAGCAAAGAACAGTGAGTATCTGGCAACGGCTCCATCAGGGCGGGGTTTCGAGGTCCCTTGCTGCCCCGGACACGGTGCCGAAAACAAGCCTACGAGACGCTTCTCGCGTCGGGCGCTGTGGCCCGCCCCACGAAAAGTAGTCCTCGGTAAAGTCTGGCTTCCGAGCCGCGAAGAGGAGACGGGACCGTGAGCACGTGCGCCAAGGCGATAGTGGATATCGGCCGTTGGGGATGGTCGCTTGCGGTCCGCAGTCTAGCCCCCGCTTATCTATGAGGATATCTGATCGGCCAAAGTCGGGAGAAATCAATGCTGTCCGCCTACCGATGCAACGCCGGACTCTTGGCCGCGACCGAGTTCCCGGGGCCTGCCGAAGAATTGTCAACGCTGGTCTGGATCGATCTGCTGAACCCCAACGCGGAGGAAGACAGAGCGGTAGAAGAAGCGCTCGGCATTTCGATCCCCTCACAGGACGAGATGCAGGAGATCGAACTCTCGTCTCGGCTCTATGCCGAGAACGGCGCCGAGTTCCTTACCATGACAGCGCTGGCCAACCTCGACAGCGATGAGGCGGTCAAGACGCCGATAACATTCATCCTCAAACGCAGCGTGCTTGTCACGGTCCGCTGGTCGGATCCACGACCGTTCACGGCCTACCGGATGCGCGCGGCGCGTCAGAAGGAGGCGTTATCGGGCTCAGGCGAGCAGGTCATGATGGGCCTGTTGGAGGCGCTGGTCGATCGGACGGCTGACGCTCTCGAGCGAGTTGGTAATGAGATCGATGCCATCTCGCGGGCGGTTTTCGGCAACAAGGCGCGGAAGGTAAATAAGAAGACGCACGACCTTCAGGCGGTTATCGAGCAGTTAGGGAGAAAATCGGAACTGTTGACCATGGTGCAGGAGAGCCTCGTGAGTTTGGGCCGGTTGACGGCATATCACGTGGCGCTGGAACAGGTATCGAGGCCGACGCCATCCGCACGCGAGACGAAGAGCATGCTCAAGATGATTCAGCGCGATGCGGTCTCCTTGGGCGAGCATGCCCGAGGCCTTATCGGGCGCATCAACTTCCTGCTCGACGCGACGCTTGGGCTGATCAATCTGGAGCAGAACCAGATTATCAAGATCTTCTCGGTGGCAGCGGTGGTGTTCCTGCCTCCCACCCTGGTTGCCTCGATTTACGGCATGAACTTCGAGTTTATGCCAGAGCTGGTATGGCCATTCGGCTACCCATTCGCAGTTGCGCTTATGGTGCTCTCGGCGGCCCTTCCCTACTTGTTCTTTAAGCGCAAGGGGTGGCTGTAGGCGCCGAAGTTGGAGAGGCACTTCCGACGCCCATACGGTTAGGGCCAAATCACGTAGACGTAGGCGAGGTAACCGACGAGCAGCACCGCGCCCTCCCATCGCGCGATCTTGCGCCCCGTCCATGCGAAAGCAACAAGCGCCAGAGACACGAGGACCATCAC
>QLAH01000661.1_pt1 | contig 14304 bp, 15 predicted proteins | sample 4693081 | NCBI WGS metagenome assembly QLAH01 (sample SAMN09425401, study PRJNA476045) | Lake water metagenome, whole genome shotgun sequencing project.
CCCCAAAACCCCAAAACCCCTTTAACATTCATAAGTAACTGAATAGATAATGTAAAGTAAAAGATTTAACATATTTGAATATCAATAGGCGTTTAATCATCATTTCCTAACTTTCTTCTGGAATTTAGAAGCTTGATCTGGCTTCTTCTCAACTCGTGACTCTGGTTTTTCAACTTTTATTTGCTCCATCTAAGGCTTCTATGGTACGGCTGCTGGCTATACTTATTTGTTTTCTCTTTTGCTTATTTGAGCAAGGAAGTCATCCTCATGGTCTTAAACAAGAAGTTATGAACTCTTTACCATGCTCTTCAATGTCTAATTGGCGTCTTCCTTACGAGATGCAGCTTCAATAAGTTCTCTATTTCTTCTCTCTTTTTCCATAGCTTCTCTCTCAGCCATCAGCTCTTCCTCCTTCTTGTTTCTGATACGATTGGCTATACTGTGGTAGGTCTCGTAAGCCTAGCCGATGGTGATCAAGCTGTAGGTAAACATCTCCTTCAGCCGAGCAAGGTCAGGTTTCAAGCCCACTCCAAACAGGTTCTCATTCATATCGTCAAAAAGCAAGGGGAAGAGACGCCCTTAGTCATCATAAGTTTATTCTTAGAGCTGCCGAATGCAGAATCTAGCTAAAGCGTCTCTTAGGGCCTCAGAGATGTCTGCATTAATGTCGATGATGGCAATTAAGGTGAGATATTCATCATCGGAGATAAGGTTTTTGAACTTAGTATGAGTTTTTTCGATAAGTTCAACATGAAGACTAGTTTCTAGCTCTTCATAGAAGTGCAAAACATGCTTAAGTTTTATAGCATGACTTAAGTTCTGAGTGAATCTTGAGATTTTGAAGGAATTCATGAAATTAGCTAGAGGGAAATCTGACTTACCTCCAGTTTACTCTAGGAAATTCAGAGTAGTTTTCAAGTCAAAGAGGAGGTTAGATTTATCTTCCTTAGTTCTCAGCTATTCTATAATGCTGAAAGCTATTGGGAATCTCTCTTAAGGAATTTTATCGCTAATCTCATCGAATTGATAGTAAATACTTCCGATGTTTTGGAATTCAAAGTTTACTTTTTGCTCTAAATCTATCATGACTTTGTGGCTCAGGAATATTTGTTTTAGTTTGTCATAGATTAAATCATCGCAGTATATAATCTCTCTTCCTTTGCCATACTCAATATTACTGAATGAATTAGATTTAATAAGCTCTTCTATCTTATCAATGGTTAGATCAGATGATATTATCTGATGAGGCTTTAGCTTCATAAATATCTCTTTCTCGATGATAGTATCTTTGAAAGACTTAAGTGATTTTATCTTTTCAAGCACTTTATTTTGCTTATTGAGTAAGTATTTAAGCACAATACTGGTTATAAAGCCAGTTGAATCTTTCTTTGTAGTTGTAATGCAACTATTTAGGAATCTGCAATTCAAACTCATCTCACTAAGGTTGATTTCATCGCATTCTTCCATCATTGGTATTCCTTGGTCTTTAATTGTATTCCAACAATAAGCAAATGCTTCAAATAAAGCTAGAGCCTCTTCATTGTCTCTTTTGTCTTTGAAGAACATATCAATTGCAGTTTTAGTAGACATATTCATTGCATCTTCGAATTTTATGCGCCCATTAAGTCTGTTGAACACGAAAACTACCCAAGTAAGGATTGGTTCAATTAGAGTTATGTTCTCAAGGGAGGTTTTGACTTCTAAGATGCACTTTATGAATTCAGTGAGGTCATTATTCTAAGTAGCTATGTAATGTTGATATCCTTAAATAGATGGCTAGCTTTGTACTCTTAATAGTGGGAATAGGTATAACTCCTGCTTTTCTTCGAATTCATCTTCTTCTATTCTCTCTTCCAAATGCTTAATCAACTAGTTGGTGATCTTAGCTACCTTTGTATTTTGGAAGAAACCTGCAAATTAATCATGATGAGCAGGCACACATTCTTGGAAGTAGAAGTTTTCGAATTACTTTCTTCCATCTATGGTCTAAAATGCTTAGTATTGGAATCTCTAGTCTTCGCTCTTAATAGTCAGTGCTAGCATGACATATTGTATTATCATTTGAAGTTTATCATCATTGATATTAAGATTTTGTTTAAGCCAATCCCAAGCTCCAGTAATTTGACCCAACACAGTCTGAATTGTGCTATCTCTGAGATCTGTCTTATCTTTCCTCTGAGGTGCAACAATCTGCCAGATCTAAGTGATTGTGTTGTCATCTTGGAACATTAAGCTGAGAAGGAGGACTGAATGCAAGACGACAGAGCCTATGGATCTACTGATTGAGGAAAGTGCACGAATTTCTGTTTCTTAAGCATTATCAGGCAGTTGATAGAGATAAGACTTGATTGCATCATTATCAGTATTAAGTTTGCCAGGATTTTTCTAGGCATCAATCCTTTGCGAATTAGGAACTCCTCTTGGTCCCATTCCTATTGGTTTTTGGCATCCTTCACATTTGGCTTCATATACTCTGTGACCTTCAGTTGCGTAAAGATTCCCACAATCCATTACACAAAAGATCTTTTGGCAACTAGCACATCTCCATCTCGTAAAAGCACCATGGACTCTGAACTGTTCTTAGTACATAAGATCTTCTTTGACATTAGGCATGAATGGAACAAACACATTAGTCATAGACATAGGATCAGTAAATATTCTAGTCAGTAATGCATCAGTACTGCTTGAAGTCATGCATATGCTGGTAAAGGAGAGCAGTTCATTCAGATAACCATGATTATCAATAAGAAGTCTTTGCTAATTAGTAAAATCACGAGTAAGCATAGATTTCAAGTGCTTTTAAAGGAAAGGATTTGCCTGCATTGTAATTATTTCATCTGAAATATTGAGCCTATCTTGAGTTTTATTTAAGTAAAACTCGATCATTGCTGCTTGGTTAATTAAGACCTTATTAAAGATCATACCTTATGCTAGCTTGATCAGTTCTCTACAAGCATTTTTATCTTACATTTAGAATATTATTCCGCTTATCTTTTCTTCATTTGCTAGAATCTTATATGATTTCACTTAATCATCGTCATATATTTTGACCTTTCTTAGCCATGGTAATTATTTCTCTAATGTTAAACTTATAGTCTGTAGGTTAAGAGAACTCATCAGATTTTTAATCAAAAATATCTCTAATGGCTCAAATTCCTTAGTCCTTTGATAAAATATGTCATTGATAATGTCTAAACAACGATTGCTTCGTTTCATGCTCATATTTATATTATCATGCTTGACCTCTTCATCATAAAAGTTATCAACTGGATCTGCTTGCTATATGTATTCTTTGTCCAAAAGTAATTTAACTTGAACTTTGATCATTTTCCTCATGAAAGCTAGAGATATTATCCTTTATAACATCGCTGCTTCTTGATCTAAGCACACTTCTAGATGTCTTTGAGTTGCTTCGGCAATACGTTCAGAGTTAAGATCTTTGTAAGATATTTCAATAGCACTTTCAATCGAGTCGCATAGGATAACTGAATTAACACTAGTTATTTTTTCTTTCATTTCTGCAGCTTCTTCATTTTCATCATCATCTTTGCTTTCTTTCATGCTAAAAGCTTCATCAAGCATTTGCAATGTAAAATTAGTATCTATGGCTCCTTTGAAATTGTTTACTGCTTAAAGTGTGAATATATCCTTATCATACTTGCAAGCATGCCTGACTACTTTCCTTAAAAATCCAGATTTAGTTTTATCATTGAAGCAAGGCTTATATCTATATATGTCAAAGTATTGTGTTATGCTATTATCAAGGACTTCTTTCTCTATTTATTCATCTAGTTATGAGTCTAGCTAGTCTTGAATGTAAGAAAATATGAATTCACACAATATTTGCTCTTAATCTTCATCATCTGAACCTCCCATTTCAAATAAGTTTGCAATAACAATGCATGGATCAGTTATATCTTCTATCTTTTCTACTATTTAGTTTAGATTCTTAGATCCTACTTTCTCAGCATAGTGAATCAAAAATTCAAACTTCTTGATATATTGATTCACTTAGCTTTAGTTCATAGTGTATAGATCTTTAAGTATGATCTTAGCTCTCTCTAGCCATTTGATATTTTGTTTTTCCAATCTTAGAAGTAATTCTTCATGAGGCAAGAAGCAATCATGAATAGCTTGAATCAAGACTGAAAACAGTTACTAAGGTGCTGGCATTTGCCCATTGAGGCTATCAATAATATCTTGAACACCTTAGTCAACTTTTTAGATTAGTTAAGGCATGTCAATGCATTTGCCTTACTCTTTAATGGTGTTTATCATTTTCTAAATGAATTCCTCATAAAGCCAATAGATAGCATAAATATCTGGAATAGAATCAATCTACCTGATAAAAGTTCTCATAAAGTTCATTATAAACTAATGAACATTCTTATTTTTCTCATCAGCTATAACTATCAAGCTAAAGTCTTTGACATATAATTCAACTTAGCTTCTAAGAATATTGGACTTTAAGAAATTTTCTGGTAGCAGAGATTAAGCTAGTTCTAATAAGCTTTTGACTTAGTCATAGATTAACTAAGAAACTTGTTGAATTCTGGCTTAAATTTCTTGGTTCATATCATTTTAGTCTGCTTAATGCATATGATCTTGATTTCTAACACCTGTATCTATTTACATAGGTTGCTCATCTTCATCATAAAAATTATCTTTATTTTCTTCTTATTCTTCTTTCTCATGATTCTGAGCTTTCTTAATGAGTCTTTAATAACTTTCATATTCATTTTTAACTTGGGCTAAAGTTCTTTCCATGCTCTATTCAAATGGATTCCTCATTTATTGCATGTACTTATTGATTACTGAACTAAATGGGTAATCTGAAGAAGTTAAATCTAGAGACAGATTATATCCAGCTAGAATTTCAGACTTAGGAATTATTTATTCTGTCATCAGAGTATTGAAAAGATCTAAAAGCGATTCTTGATGCGTTTTTGAACTTAACGATAATGCAAGATTTTCTTTCTCAATTTCATAGAAGATTAAAGAATAGTGCTTAGCAATCAGGTTTTTGAAGAAATAGATAGCAGCACTATGGAAAGATAAGTTTAGACTCATTAGTTATTAGTTCTTGGCCACATAGATCTACCATTCCTATTCTAAGAGTTCGAATTTTTCATGTTTTCTAAGCAACTAAATGAATAAGTCTAGCAGGACATTGTAGATTTTAGGATGCTTTGTGACTAAGTTGCTAATTCTTTCTATTCTTTCTCTAATTACCTCCTCTTGCAGTTCATACTTAATTTTACTCATGGTATCAGTTAGAGAATCGTTTAATAACTAGCCAAAAATAGCTTTATTGTTTATGATCTCCATGAAGTTTAGGTTTATAAGCTATTCTTGAGTGATATCTGTCAAGCTTTTTCCATTTAGTATATCAATTTAAGCTTCTCTCCATCCAACTTAAAAGCACATATTAGCTTCATAGTTTCCATAAATCTTAACAATTAGTACGAAATGCTTTTCAATTTTATAATTCTTATTGTTAAAATTATCAGTACTAGCTTTTATCAATCCTTGATTTATGATGCTCTTTACCAAGCTCAATCTATCAATAGAGTCTTTTAAACTATCAGCCAACATTATAAGAAGTTAGTTCTTATTTTTTGAACTGTCAAGGAAATCATAAACTTTATTTTAGAATTCTATTTTTGAGTGGATATTCTACAGATATATAAGTTTTTCACAATCTATAAAGTTAAGCTCTTTTTGATAATCGGCGATACTTGAATGGAATGTATAGATTGTATGACAGGTGCCAAAATTACAGTCTCTAAATTATTCATCATTTCTCCAAACTGCTAACGATCTTTCCAAATAGTCTCTAAGTGAATTATGATTATGGGCTTCTTAGTATATTTTGGTGAACTATTCATGGTCATAGGCTCTTGATTCCTTGCTTCTAATTATTCCTGATTGAGTTGACAATTGAATTAATGCTCTCTTGCAAAAGTCTTCTCTAGTTTCTCTATCATCTTCCAGTTCAGTTACATGTTTTGAGAGTGTAACAAGCGAATTCATGGCGTACAAGTGAGAATTCTCATCTGAGTGAATGGCAGGGAACATTGAATCAAGATCGAAGCCATCAACATGCGAGATATCAATGAGCCAGTCATTAACACCATCCCTTATTTCCTAATCTAACTAGCTTAAGCCTTCAAAACTTCTGTAAATTTACTTTTCGAATCTATTCAAAAGAGGAGCATCCATATCCTTGATTTTCTTCTAATCAACAATGAGGATACATTTGAAATCATTATGCACTAGGCAGCGACTACTATCTGGCCCAATAGCTACCTTGCAATACTTCTATCCATTCTAAATCATGTAATTTTAGTTCAACATGTCATAGAAAGATTGGTATATGCTGTCTAAATTAAGTAAAATACAGATGTCTCCTCTCTCCATACACAAGATAATATCATTGATTTGCTTGTAAGCAGATTGTTCATTTTTATCATCTTCGAAATCACTTCCCTAGAAAACTTCATAACTTTTCTTTAGCCTTCGCAGTTCTTCCTCAATAAATCTTAAGGTATTAGATTCTTAATGTTCTGAAATGATCATTAGGTTCCTTGCAGATAAGTCTTAAATGTTATCGCTTATTAGCAATGAAGAGTTTGTTGGCACAAAGTTTTGCATTTTTTGATTATGAGGGAAAGCTTAACCGAAGCAGGCAACTACTTCATTTGTATCAATACCTCCAAAGTTTCTTTCAATTGCTCTGAGGATATGCTGATTTATATTGACCAAACTATTTTGTGCTTTAATTTTGTTACTAATCTGGACTATCATTGAGTAGAAATCTCTAAGTCCATGGAAGTTCTGTTTTTTCTGCTAATTGAAATAAATGAGGTAACCATTAACTAACTTTTCTAGACATTTTATTAGTACTTAATCTCTTCCCAGGTAATTTTAGTTTATTTCCTATGAAATAGAAATTGCTGATTGAAGCAGATCTTCCTCATCTGGTTCTGGTTTAGAAAGAGTTATGCCTCTGTTTTGCTTAGATGCATCTAAAGCCCAGTTAGATATTCCAACAAAAGCAACTTTTGGAGGCTCAAGGAATGAATGCAAGACTTTTAAAGGATTATGTGGAGATATTTCAGCCAAACCGATTTCATCAATTACAACTGTGACTATAGGTTTGATTTTGCCTTCTGCTTAATTAGCTTCAACGCATTTAAATGCTCTTTCGAATACTTTCACTATTCCTTAAGATGTTGACTATACTGAGCCTTAGTAAGGGAAAGCCAGCACTTAAGGCATGCTCTTGAAGAATTAAGTTAAAGATCCAGTACCCTTCATGCTCTTAATTATGAGATTCATTGCTAATGTTTTTGAGCTTCCAGGTTTGCCTGTTATGAATAAAGGAATCATGTTTCTTATACAAGTAGAGATGACAAATATATTTTCTTTAAGAGATTAATTTTTGCCTATACCAGGATGCATTTCAATATTCTTAAGATACATTTAATACTCTGATTCAAGAATATTATCCATATCAGTTAAGCCTAATAAAAGATTGTCTTAGTAAAATATATTTCTGATATTATTTTTGTATATTTGTCTTTTCTCTCTGCTACTAAGTCTAAATATATAGCAAAATGCCAATGTCAAGTATAATATAGTTCTGAATTTTTCATGTTAATAATTATACTCAACTTTCAAAGAGTTATTCTGTTCAAAATAGAGGAATAATTATCTAAATCTTGCCACATCTCTTAAACTTACAGACCAAAATGCTTCATTAGTTTTTATAAAACGCTGTGAGTAATGAACTGCTTTTACTATTGTAGTAATCTATTTATGGTCTAATTTAGTTATGGATGAAACATTAATAGTCTCCACAATTTTTGCAATATACTTGAATTCTTCATCTTCATTAAGAGAACCATAATCCCAGATATATGAAAAAACACTTTCAGGTAATGGATGTACTCTATACACTAACTTGCTAGCTTTCTAGTTCATTCTACTATGTTTAATTCCAGCAGTCATAGCTTAGTCTTCCATTGAGCTTGACTTTATTACATAAGGATTGCAAGCTGCAACTATACTTATCCTATCATCTAAGCTTTTTCCAAAGTAATGCCTATCTATAAGTATTTCTTTTAGTACACCTGACACATTTACATTTGTGTTAATCTCATCAAAGAAGAGAATGACATTTTGATTAAAGTTTGTTGCAATATTAGTAGCAGATTCAACAAAATCTATAATCTCCTTTTCAGTAACACCTTCATGCATGTTTAAAGTCAAAAACTTTCTATCTAGAACATCACTTAGGTAGGATACAATTGCTGTTTTACCTATACCAGTTTCACCCATAATAATTACTGGCTACTGAGCTCTTAATCTCATGTAAATCAAAGCAAGTTTTAGGAAATTGTCTTGTGTAAATACAATCCTATTAACATCAAACTCAGTCCTCTCAATAACTTCTTGTGTATTTCTAGATATTTCCAATTAATACTTTTCTATTGATTAACCGCATATTTTGAAGACTTTGTCTATTAATTCGTATTGATTCATATCTCCAAACGCCAGTTTTTCAGGAGTTTTTTGCCTATTCATCTAGTTCATGTGTGCAATAAATGCTTGAATAGCTTCAGGAACATCAGTTTTCTGTCTATATACAGGTGTGATTTCTCCTTCCTCATTAATAATTGTCATATCTAACTAAGAATTCTGCCATTTGTTGGTTTGAATCATTTGCATTTACATTTTATCTGAGCTTTTATCCTAAAGTGCTTCAGATTGTTCAGATCGACTCATGCTTTGTTATGAGAGTTTTTTAGCAACATCTAAAATTACTGAAACAATATTTTGATAGAATAAAAGGCCTTTGTTTCCATGTTCCTTAACTGAAAATTAGAATTCTAACATCTCATTGCACATGAAGTAAGGACTTCTATATAGTTTGGTAATTTAGCTCTCTGAAAATGCAATAAAAGCATTTAAGAAGTAAAAGTTAGGATTCTACAAATCTTTGAGATAATAGTTGAAAAGAGCAGTGATGCATTCATTGTCAGATAAAGGTACTTCGCTGTTCATAAGAGCATCGATATCAAAAGCTTGCTATCTATTTTAGAAAGCATTAATGTATCTGGATACAATTTAAATCGGTGATTTCGGGTCTGTTGATACATCGATAGATTTTAAATCCCACTTAAGATCCATTTTTGAAGGAATGTATTTGAAGAAATAGTTCTTTTCATGATCTCTAGTTATGTCATAAGCTATTTCTATGTAATAACTAGAATTTTAAGGAATGTGATAGACTCCATAATCTCCATTGTTGATACAGTTGAAATAAAGCAACTCAAACATAAAAATGTTGAGATCCTCATTAAATGTTGGTCTTATGTCATAATGGATCGCTTAATCGGTTAATGAGTGAATGTCCTTGCTCATGTGCAGCTTTATTTGAGAGGATCTTGTTAAGTTTCCTTGGATGGGAATACGCTAGTAATAGGAGTCTTAGGCTTGCTTTTTAATATATGAGCTTTTACCTAGTCCTGCTGATGCAGATGATGTCACTAGAGTTGCTTTTACATCTTCAAAGAACTTTTAGACATACTATTCATCAATAAGATGAGCTTCAAAGGATTAAGCATCTCTTACTTCTTCAATCATTAAATCATCACCACCTTTTTCTTTTACCAGCATAATAACAAGTTAATGTTGCCTATCAGGGTAAGCTTCTTCTTATTTTCTTAGGAAAGCAAAGGCTTCTATTTAAGTTTGTAGAGTCAATTTCTGAAAGTTGGATATCAAGAATACCTTTTCTCGATTAGCAAAGTTTCTATGAGCATTAATGGCTCTCATTATAAAACTTTCAACTTCATAGAGCTTTGTCTTCTTTGAGCAAAACATTATTTCAGAAAGTTCAGGATAAAACTTTGTAGTGCAGTAGATAGAAGCTATTGAATGGATGAGCTCCAAGCTAGAATTTACAGAGTATATCTTACATTCTCCAGGCTTTATTATGTCCTTCTTTCTACTTCTTAGCTTTTGCAAAAACAGTTCTTTGCCTGGTCTTATATGAGTTTTCATGAATTAATTGATCTTTTCGGAGGCATTTTTAATTAGATCTTCATTCGTAATTCCTTTAATTTTGCCAATTTGAAGAGTTCTTATTTAATCAAAAGAGATGTCAGCATTAAAGTACTAAAAGATTGGGAGAATTTCATCAAGATTATCTGTATCTTGACTCCTCATGAAATTCACTAGATTTCCAAGCTTACTGTTATTGATGTAAGTCATGAAATAATACTCTTATCTGATATTGTAAAGATCATCTTTCCATTTTTTTGCAGCTTTTTCAATTTCTTCCTTGTATTTTTTAAGCTCCTCTATTATTTAGTACTTCTAAGGTCTAGTTTGATTCCTTGGAGACTACTGCATCATCTCGAATTCTTCTATCTCTAATTAAGTAAAGTGAGGCTCCATTGTAATGACTAAATTGTGTTCAAAGTCTTTCTAAAATTAGAGATGGCCATTTTAGTATAGATCATTTAATATTATTCTGATTTCTTGACTAAGATCTACAACCTTGCTAAATACTTCTATTTTCTTATTTTGCTCTATGTTTTCTTTCTAATCTTCTTTTCTAGAATGAGATAGAAGCATCGCTCTACTGCAATGCTAGTTTATCTAGTCATTATTAAGAATCTTTTCTCCATATTAAAATACCAGGACAAACTAGTCATTTGCACCTTAAGGTAAATGCCATCTTATAAGTCCATTTGTGACACATTCAGTTACTATCTAAATAGTATTTTCTGTTACATTCAACTGACTATTGATAGATTTTACTGCTTAGACCTAATTAATGCAGTTGTTCATCTTTTGCCCAAATATCTTATCATTCTTAGCCATTTCAATAAGCTAACAGCTGAGATATTGAACTACTTTGAAATAGTCATCAATTTCATGTTAATTTGATATGTGATTTTGTACTTTAGTAAAGAATTGTGTCATCAAATTCATCTCAGATAGGGTTGAGCTGCTAAGAAGACTTGGATCATCGAGTCGTTCCATTAAGTCACTGAAGTTTTAATCTTTGTTTTCCAAACAGAAAATGAAGAGCTCATGAGTTTTACTAAGTTCACGTAAAGGCTCTACTTCTACTTAGAAGAATTCTCTCAGATTAGAGATTATATTTTGGACACCTTAACTTTGCTTCTATATTTGGCTTAGCATTGTTTTAAGATTGATAGAAGAGTAGAACTATTCAAAATCTTCCATTAATACTTGCTGCTCACAAGCATCAAGTCCTTTAGCGCTTAAGAAATGCTTCAAATTCGCTAATATTCTAACTTTTTCACTGGTTTCTCTCATCTTACAAAAAGATTGAATAGCATTTTGCAAATCTTCAGAAAATTGAACTTTGACTTAGCTAAAGTCTTGTGTAAAGTGTTCAAATATCTAAAGTTCACCTTTTACATTATCTCCATTAATACCTCTCCAGTAGCTAGTCATTGCCCCATAACTCTAATCTATTTATGGATACTTTGATAGTTGTACTATATACTAGGTGAATTCACCTTGCATGAAAGTCAATAAAAACTGATCGAATTGCTTGAAATTCAGCTTGTTCCCATTGTTATTCAGTTAGACCATCAGATTTGCAGCATTAGGATCTTTTTCTTCTTCTTGCTATTGCAGGTTCAATACTTTCTGTTATTTTTCAAAGTACTCTCCTAGCATATTATCAAATACATAGGACTCTTTTAAAGAGTAGCAATGATCAAGTGAAGTGATCAAGTATTTTTCAAAGAATTCATCAGGCTACAATATATCTCTTATGAGTGACATGCCTCTATTATTCTTTTTATCCTCTAACTCATTTGCAAATGTTCCAATGTCTACCATATTTTGAGCTTTCTAGGACTTAGCTAAGAATGTCTCATACTTTCTTATCAAAGAATTGTAGTCTTCAATCCTTTTCCTCAGATTCTCAATAACTTCTGCATCATAATTTTCTACTCCAATCTCAAGCATAAGTTCCATATTCTTTGGAGGTTGTGTAAGTATTTGCTAAGCCTCATCATAGGTAATTTCGAAGTTTGCTAGTTTATCATAGAACTGCTAGATACTTTTGCATAGATCTTTCAAGGCAAAGTCAGGGTTATTTTATCCTACTTTTAATAGCTTGAGGAGAAGTTCTGACTCAAAGATTTTATTCTAGTCATAATTTTGATAGATTTCTTCTGCCTTACTCAGTAAGAGCTTAAATAGAGGGAGATATTATTCATTACGCAACATCAGATGAAGATCAAACAAAGAATTCAGGATTTAGAGGATAGAATTTTCACTCTTTAACTTGCCATCTAAATGGCCCTCAACTAAATGCATGAATTTGATATCTTTGTGAGCACTTTCTTTGATAGAATTGAGTATTTCTTCAATAGTGATCTTGCAAATCAATCCCATATGCTAGTTTATTACATACTTTTAAAGATCTTACTATATCGTTTGTGCATCTTAGTCTTTAAGTGCGCCTTGCATACGCAATTGGTTAACATAACCACACATATCTTTAAGATGAGAGTCTATAACAGGCATAACTCTGATATTGCCAAGTTTGTGTTTGAGAATGTTGCACATGATTTGAGAGAATTGATGTATAGAGAAGTTCTAACGCTGATAAGCAATTGAAAGCATTTAAAGTATTTGATTGACATCATCTTTATTGCTAAGTGAGTTAGATCTATGAGTAAGAATATCTAAAGTTATGAATTCAGGGTTTTTTATTAACTGCGATTCTTGGAATTGTGTCATTTTTTTATTGATGACTATGTCTTTATAGAAAGTTTGAATCTACTAGTACAAGATTCGCTTGATTAGTTCTTACGATAAAGCCAAGTCTATGTGAATTCTGAGGAAATCCATTATTTCTTTTTGTCCGAATCTTTTGTTGTTTAAGAAACCTTCGAAGTAAGTTTTAAGATCTTCAGCTTTGTAGAGCATTTTTAGGTCCTTAGCTTTATCAAAGAATCCATAAATACTGTGCTGAGAGTCAAACATACTTTGGATTAAGTTTTTTCTAGCTTTTTCTGAAAGGTTTAACTTGGGATCATTGAAAATTCTGAGCATGGCTTCCATACTCATAGACTATTAGTAAGAAACTTCTCTAATCAATCGATCTTTATCTGATACTAAAGACTTATTATCCAAGAACTAGAATCCAAGAAGTGGAAATGCTTTGATCAAAATAGTAATTCCTGAAATGAGAGCTTCATTCTCGGGTTTAGGCAGCTTCCCTTAGTAAGTGTATACAATGGATTAAAGCATGTCATTTGGAAGTTCAATAAATGCTTAAGCTAACTCTTGAAATTCTTTTACGCCTTAAAAACTATCGAGAACTGACAAGGATTATACCACAAAGAGAAGTAAATCTCTTTCCATAGGGTTTTATTTGATGAAAGCATTTACTCGAGGTAACAAGTTGTAGTTCCATAAGTTACCATTGCTTCTCACAAAAGTCATGAACTCTTTCAATACTTGAAGATTAGCATGCTCTTTATAGCCAAGAATCGCTGCATTTAAGATTGACATATAAACTTCAGTAAAGTAATATGTTGGAGTTTCAGAACATTTAATTTCTTTCCCCCTAGATTTCCAAGTCCAACTTACAGAAAATGACTGTGGAGTATCAAAGTAAATCTTCTAAGTTTGTAAAAATTACTTGCTCCTACTAATTAACTGTGTAGAGTAAACTGTTTTATCTTTTGTTCCATAAAATGTATATTGAAATTCTCTTGACATATCAAATTTTGAATGAGAAATAGGAACCTTTGCATACAACAAATTTTGTAAAACAAGAGTCATTTCAAAATGCTTTTTAATAAAAGGAGATGAAAACTTAAGCTCAACCTTATTGAATTCCGAAGCTTTAGAAAAGTATAGATAGAACTCTCGATAGTGATACTAAGTATTCATATTTTTCTTAGCTTTAGGTTAAGTATTTATGACTAATCTTGCAGCATTTTAAGCTTATATCTAAGTCATGTCTAGTTTATCATCAAGGAAGTATTTTTGATCAAAATTTTCCCAACCTTATTTAGGCTTTTCAACTTGTTATATAGGCATACCACCTTCATCGTAATAGATCTCTACCTAGACTGGTTGCTAGTTAGGGAGGCTTGGTATGCTTGTCTCAGGTGGTATCTCTGAGTCATCTTGTTCCTAATAGAAGTTTGACATATTCAACTACTACTTAATATTTAATTATAGTTTAATCGGAAAATGATTCCTTTAATAAGGGGTTTTGGGGTTTTGGGG
>QLAH01000662.1_pt1 | contig 14288 bp, 20 predicted proteins | sample 4693081 | NCBI WGS metagenome assembly QLAH01 (sample SAMN09425401, study PRJNA476045) | Lake water metagenome, whole genome shotgun sequencing project.
AATACCTTGAGACAATAACTCAAGAAAATAACACTCAACCCATTTCTCCAAGGTTAAAAAAATTAATAGGTGCAGTTAAATTGCCAAAGGACTTCGATGAAAAGAAGGAGCTTCAGAACTATTTGGAGAAAAAACATTTATGAAAAAAATTTTCTTAGACACTAACATTTTGGTGGACCTTTTAGCCGATCGAAAGCCCTTCAGCAAATATGCTGTTGAAATTTTCAACGCGGCGGAGAACAAAAAAGTAAAACTTTTTACATCATCTCATTCTATAGCAACAACCTATTATTTATTAAAAAAGTTTATAGATGATAGCTCTCTTCGCAAAACTCTTTTAAGCTTAATTGAGTATATGACAATAATTTCAGTTGATACAGAAGTACTTACAAAAGGCTTAAGATCAAAGCAAAAGGATTTTGAAGATTCTGTACAGGTTTATTGCGCAACAACTATTGATAAAATCGACTGTATTGTAACTCGAAATGTAAAAGACTTTAAAGGGTGTGAAGTACTTGTTTTGACACCAGACGAACTTTGTTCTAAACTCTAATTGGCCTGCCTATAACAAAAGGCTTTACTCAAGTTGGGCTTTCAGCAATAGCCTATTAGCTTTGGTATTTCAAATGAGCTTCAGTAATTTGGCTTTAGCTAATCGCGTCAGTAGTGGCCAAGCCATCAGCGGGAACAATCCTTCCCACCCTACGTAAAGCCTGAACGTTATGCGGCAAAAAAAATTTTTCTTGATTATCAAAATACTTATCTTCTGCGTAAGTACCTAAATCAACTGGTATGATTCTTTCTTTTGGCACTACGGATACACAGAAAATTTGGGACGGTGAAAGGTTCAAGAAAATACCAAATTCGATTCAGGAGATATCTAGGCGCAAGCTAAGAATGCTTAATAACTCACAGGATCTTTTGGATTTACAGATACCCCCATCTAATAAGTTGGAGAAACTAAAGGGTAAACTAAAGGAATTTTACTCAATTCTGATAAATGACCAATGGCGAATCATTTTTAAATGGGAATCTGGTAATTCTTCTGAAGTTGAAATAATAGATTATCATTAAAAGCAGAAAATGAAACCTCTAAAGAATATCCATCCAGGTGAAATTTTACAAGAAGAATTTCTAATTCCTCTTGGTATATCTGCGTATAGGCTCTGCAAGGATGTAGGTATTCCACAGACAAGGATTTCTGCAATCATTAAAGGCAATCGAAGAATTACAGCAGATACTGCGCTAAGACTCTCTTAGTATTTTGGGACTTCAGCTAAATTTTGGCTAGGCTTGCAAGATGACTTTGATATCGAAGAAGAGAAATATACACTGAAATCTGAGTTAGCTTCTATATCCAGATACAGTAATACAGCCGCATAACAAAAGGCTTTCAGCAATGGCCCATCAGCTTTGGTATTTCAAATGAGCTTCAGTAATTTGGCTTTAGCTAATCGAGTTTTTAATGGCCAAGCCAGCAGAGGGAACAATCCTTCCCCACCCTGCGTAAAGCCTCGGCCGTTAGCCACAATTAAAGCCAATGAATTTAAACGAAAATAAATATTTTGGGATTACCACAGAATCATTACGAACAGAGAATTTTACAATCTCAATAACCAGTCATTCGGCAAACTCAAATATCTCTTTACACGCTCACAATAAACCATATTTATGTTTACTAGTTTCTGGTACTTATAAAGAAGAGAGCAATACATCAGATATTATATCTCAAGGAGATGTTCTTTATAGAGTAGCTAACTATGAGCATTCAAATAGTTTTTCAGACAAAGGTGGCTTTTGTTTAAATATTGAAATGAACGATTATGAACAATTTATGACACTAAATGAGCTTCACTTACCTATTAAAGTATCAAAGCAAAAAGGAGTAATAGAACTATATAAATTGCTTTATGGTATAAAACAAAGTTTGCCAAATGATGTAATCAATATATATTGTTACGAATCAATGATTGCATTAATAAATATATTCAATGGCAAAGGTGATCTTAATTGGGTAAAAAAAGTAAAAGAACGTATAAATGATAATCCATTAGAAACTATTTCACTTGAAAAATTGAGTATTGAATATACGCTTCATCCTAATTACATTGTTCGAAAGTTTAAAGAAGTTACAGGTTTTAAGCTTTCAGAATATCTAACTAAAATAAGATTAGAACATTCAATGAAATACTTATTATCAAATGAACAAAATATCACCTCTATAGCTTTAGAAAGTGGCTTTTATGATCAAAGCCATTTTAATAAGAACTTTAAAAAGCATATAGATACTACTCCAAATCATTTTAGAAAAGTCATTAAAGGTTAGTCTCGTACTATTTTAACCAGTTGCCAAAAGCTAAATTTGTGATTTAAATCTAAAATGAAACAATTGTGATTATTACTAACAAAACCAGAAACATTTTACTTATTACACTAGCACTATTAGTGGTTCTATTCATTTATGGAAGACATAATTTTGGCAACGATAGACAAAGTTTTAGAGAAATCGTATCATTAGCAGGTGTTGGAGATGTAAGTACTGTTTTTATCAAAATGGAAGAAAGAAAAAGTTTCTCAAATCCGATAGTGAATTATATTTATCGAGGATGGAAGAAAAAAATGTATGCTCGTTTTGTTTCAAAAGAAGAATTGTTTGAAAATACCTCTGGAAACAAAATAGTTAATGATATTTCAAATATTTACCGAGAATATTGGCGAGTGGAACTGATGAAACCCAAGCCAGAAATCAGAACAGACTCCACACTTTATAATAATATTAATGATTATATAATATCCAACAAGTTAACAACATTATCAAAAGATAGCTTACGAAAGAATATTAAAGACGACTCTGTTTTAAAAAAAATTATTGAGAAAGAAGGGTTTAAAGTAAATTTTAATTTTCGAAATGGTTTTCAAGAGTTATTTATTTGGAATAAAGAAAGTACAGAAAAGTATGAAGTGATTTTGCCGAAAGATACCGTAAAAACTACGGTTGTGTTTATTGAAAGCTATCATATAAACGGTTATGATGAATTTGCAACTTTTGGCGATTCTCAAGTGGGTGGATGGGCAACAAAAGATTCAACAAAGCTTTATTGTAATAAAGAAACTTATGATTTAAATTCAGAGAAATTTAAAGTTTCTTATTTAAAACATGAAAGTTTACATTTTACTGATTTAAATAATTACCCAAACTTAAGTTCTGCTGATTTGGAATATAGGGCTAAGATTATTGAATTGATGTACTGTACCAAAGCAACTATTTATGACCGAATATCAGAATTTGTGACAGGAGCCAATAAAGCAGATAGGGATAATGCCCATCCTTACGCCAATTTTATTTTGATTCAAAATCTATCGAAATTGATATTCAATTCCGATTTCAACCCAGATATTAAACAATGGAAAAAAGTTTCGGTTGATCAAATTAACAAGGCTGCATCTTCATTGTATGAATCAAGTGAAAATATACTGCGGAAAGACAATAGCTTATATGAAACAATATAAACTATGGCTAACAGCCGCATTGTGCATCTAATAAAGTTTAGTGATTAAAAACCCCGCCCGAAAGCAAAGCCGCAAACCGTTAGTGGCAAGCATAAAATCGAACTCCAAAACATATATTCAGCTTAATAAACATATAATATGATTAAAATTAGTTTATACAAAAAGTCTGACCAAGCTGAAATTCACAAAATGATAGATTCGATAGTAACAGAATTTGAGTTGCCTATTTCAAACCAAATAAAGCAAATATCCCTTTACTAGATAAATATTGGGTTTCACTTCATAACAATGAAATTATTGAAACAATTGGAGTTTTAAAAATTAGGGGGAATTTTCAATTCTTGAAAAGATGTTTGTTAAGCGAGAATATTGAGGTAAAGATTATAGGATAGCTTCATTACTCTTAAATAAAGTTTTTGATTGGTGCATTTCACAAAGTATTGATACAATATATTTAGGTACAATGAGCCAATTTAAAGCAGCCCATAAATTCTATGAAAAAAAATGGATTTGAAACAATCAGCATCAATAAATTACTATCAAGTTTTTATAACCAATCCCATCGATGATGTTTTTTATAAAAAAATAATTAAGAAATAATAATCACTTTAAATCCTTTAGCAATGATAACAAATCAAATCGAAAAAAAATTAAAAGCAGAGGAGTTTATAGATGTACTTAATAAATCTAAGCTGGGATAACGAAGACCAGTAGATGAACTAGAACGAATTTTGAAAATGCTAGAACACGTTAATTTAATAATTACTGCTAGTGAAAAGTATGTTCTAATTGGTGCAGCAAGGTCTTTGACGGACTATTTATTTTGTACTTATCTATTTGATTTAGCAGTAGACCAAGCCTACCAAAAACAGGGAATAGGTAAAGAATTAATCAGACTCACAAAATTGGAATCTACAAGAGCGAAGTTGATATTACTGTCGGCACCAAAAGCTGTGGAGTATTATCCTAAAATAGGGATGAAACAACTGGAGCAATGTAATGTTTTAGTCAATGTACAAGACCTTAAATAAAAAAAGTATGATTAATTATTATGACAAAATATTAAGACATAATGTTAATTCAGTAAATTAAGAAACATCAAATAAAATTGGTTTTATTTATAAGCAAACAGGAAATATTTTAATGTCTGAATACTCAGGTTGCAAAATAAAAAATGGACATCTAATTGGACTTGTTCATGAGAATGGTAACATAGATTTGCGTTACCACCAAGTGAACAATGAAGGTGAAATAATGACAGGAATTTGTAAATCAATACCTGAAATTCTTGAAAATGGAAAAATTAGGCTTCACGAAAGTTGGAAATGGACATCAGGCGACAAATCAGAAGGAAACTCAGTAATTGAAGAACAATGAAAATGCCAACCACTAACATATGGTTTGGCATTATTGGTTTTTACGTTATAAATTTGACTTATGAATAAAACATCAACAATATTGCAATCATTGGGCTTCGGTTATGGGCAGACGGAATACTAATTCCCCAACAAACGCCAAGCCTTCTTCGTTGGCTGTAAGTCAATATCAATGCATTTAAAATTTAAAAAAAATTAAAATAAAAGTAAAAAAGTGAAACACATTCTCATTATTCTACTTTTCGGATTCAACGTTTCTTTTTCACAATCTTTTCCGAATAGCCTCATAGATGGAAAATATTTCAATATAAATGGTTCTAAAATTTGGACTGTTACTGTTGGGAATGGGGAACCATTATTTATTGTACCAGGTGGTCCTGGGAATTCACACATCACATATAGAGCGTTTGATTCCTTGTACAAAGATTGTATGATTGTTTATTATGATCCCTTTGGTACAGGTAAATCAGATACAGCAAAAACAATAACAGAATATAGCTTAGAAAGATCAATTGAAGATTTAGAAGAATTGAGAAAGGCAATGGGGTTTTCGAAAATAAATGTTTTAGGACATTCATTCGGTACTGTTGTTGCTCAATCTTATGCAATCAAATATCCCTATAATGTTAGCCATTTGCTTCTCTCACTCCCTATTCATAGTAGCGAAATGTGGGGACAATTCAATCTAAATAAACAAATCGAAATTTATTTTCCAGAAATTTGGGATTCAATTATAACTATTCGAAAGGCTGGTAAATTATCGAATGACCCTACGTATCAATCACTCATTGAAAAAATCCCACTGTCATTTGTATATCGATATAATCCTGAAGGACGAAGTGTTTCAGCAAATATACCCTATCCAAATAGAAGTAATAATAAATTAGCCCTGCAATTGGCAGGCAAAGATGGAGACTTTCATTTAACAGGTGATTTAAGTTCTTTTGATTTTCGAGACCATTTAAATAAATTAAATATGCCAATTCTAGTTATGGCAGGCAGATTTGATAAAATAGTTCCTCCAAAATGGACTGTACAATACAAGCAATTTTGTCCAAAATGTGAATTTGTTTTCTTTGAAAAAAGTGGTCATACAATTTTTAGGGAAGAGCCTGACAAGACATTTTCACTAATCAAACAATTTTTAAAGAAATAAACAGCAGCCAACAAAAGGCTTTACGCAAGTTGGGCTTTCAGCAATGGCCCATCAGCTTTGGTATTTCAAATAAGCTTCAGTAATTTGGCTTTAGCTAATCGCGTCAGTAGTGGCCAAGCAAGCAGCGGGAACAATCCTTCCCTTCCCTACCCTGCCTAAAGCCTCGGCCGTTACCAACAAGTTTACACATGAGACAAATAATATTCATATCATTATTCATTATACTTATGTCTTGTGGACAGAGAAGCAGCAATATGACAAGAAGTGAGACTCTAGTAATGAAGCTTGATACCCTTATTGCGGACAAGTATCAATTAACTTTTGATTATTCAGACAGTTTTCCGCCAACCGACATTTATGGTGACTTAAACTATCGCATTAACTTGACAGATACAATTGGGAATTGGTATGACAGAGCTGAGAAAATTCAATCTTATCTCGCTGACAAGTTTCGTGACTATTTCTACACGACCGACTCGACATTGGTTTTAAAACTTTCAGACGGAAAGGAATCAATTTTCCCAAAGTGGGACAGTGAAAATGATGAGGGTTATACTTTTGAGCATTATTTCGACAAAATCAACTACTATTTATTGAGAGTTCAATGGGGCGAAGGAAATTGTTGGATGCTTGTTAATCGAAAAAATGGATTAAAAAAATACATTAGTGGTTTACCTTACATTTCGGAAGACAACAAAAGGATTCTAACTATTAACACAGACCTTGATGCTGGTTATAGTTTCAATGGGCTTGAATTATATTCTATACTAGCAGACAGCATAAAAGTAGAATTTAGTAAGGAAACTGTTTTTGGTCCGACATCTGTAAATTGGATTGGTGAAAATCAATTCTTACTAAGAAGAGAGTATTTTAAAGTTGACACAATAACTGGAAACCAAGATAAGGTTATTGACTTTAAAAAAGTGACGATTGAAAAGAAAACCAGCCGGTAACACACGTTTGGCGCAATGGGGCAGAAATAGCAAATTGGAAGTTTGTACTTCTATTCTTAATTAGTGATGCAAGACAATTTAGTTCTCCGAAATACCCCACTTCGCCAAACCTCGAATGTTATTGGTAATTTTACCGAACCGACTGCAAACATAAGAACTCACAAAATATTTGACATCTAAAATGAACTGTAAGAACTGTAACACTGAAATAAATTCAAAATTTTGTCCAGAATGTGGACAACCAGCAAGTCTTAAAAGAATTGACAGTAAATACATTATTCACGAAATTGAACACGTGTTACATTTTGAAAGTGGAATTTTACATACAATTAGAGAGCTAATAACAAATCCTGGACAAAACATAAGAAACTATCTTTCAGAAAACAGAAGCCGACTTGTAAAGCCAATTATTTTTATAATTATTACCTCTCTTATCTATTCATTGACGGTTAGTGTTTTTCATATTGAAGACGGTTATGTAAAGTTTGAAGGAGATGCAACAAAAAATGTAACGCAATTAAAGATTACTAAATGGATACAAAGTCATTACGGATATGCGAATTTAATTATGGGGGTATTTATTGCTCTCTGGATAAAGTTGTTTTTCAGAAAACATAAATTTAATTTCTTTGAAATCTTAATACTGTTGTGTTTTGTAATGGGAATGGGAATGTTGATTTTTTCAATTTTTGCCTTTTTACAAGGCTTGACAAGTAGTAACTCAATGAATATACGTGCATCATTTGGTATAATTGGTGGAATACTCAGTATAAGCTATTGTACTTGGGCAATAGGAAATTTTTACGATAAGACACAAATTATAAATTATATAAAAGCATTCTTTGCTTATATTTTTGGAATGATAACTTTTTTTTTATTATCAACTATTTTAGGAATAACAATTGACTTAATATTAACACATTAGAAAATATAGAAGATAAAAAAGGAATAAATCTATTTTTTGCATTTATAGCAATTATTTTAGGGTGGACATTATTTAAACATATTGATTTTAAAAACATTACACTTAAGACCCATATTTAGACATACTTTATTTTATTATATTTTCAATTATATAATCAATATTAACCCAGACATTTTTATTGTTTTGATTTTAGCTTGTTTATTTTCTTTGGAACAATTGTTTTCAAGTGTTATGTCGCTTTTAAAAAAGCACCACATTTATTAAACAGTATATTCCTTCAATTTGGATATGTTTTACTAAACTTCGGATTAGCAATTCTGGTTATTAAAGCCTTAAATTGGACATAGGCAAATAAGTTTGGGGTTTTTAATAATATAGAACTTCCATAATATGTAAATGTAATTTTTGGTGTTTTCTATATAGACTTTGTACACTATTGGGCACATCGACTTAACCAAACAGTGGAACTATTTTGGCGTCTACATAGTATAATGAATGCAATCTTCAATATTTTAGCTTCCTAAATTTAGTCGAATCAAGATTAGAAATATTCATTCATAAATTTAAATCAATTCTATTCTTTCATATTAATTTTGTTAAAAATTAAGACTCTTATGAGAAAAATATTTATCCTTTTAATTTTACTTTTCACAATCCATATTCATGTAAATGCACAAAATCAAAAAGCAACCGTTTACATATTAAGGTCTGTTGGACATGACCTTGACCAGTTTGTACCCTATTTCACATATTTGGACAAAGTACTTTTATGTAAGTTGGGAGAAGCAAATTATTCTGTTCATGAGGTTGAACCGGGTGAACATAGGTTTCATGCTCAGTATAAAGGTAAAATCAAATCAACACCTGAAACAGAACTTGTAGTTAATCTTGAATCTGGCAATACATATTATATCTCTGTTAATCTAAAGACAAAAGCATTTGGGAAAGGTCGTTTTTATTGTGAACAATTGAATGAAGAGGAAGGACAGAAAAGGATTAAATCTTCTTTATTAAAAAAAATATGCTTATAATAACTAAAAAAGTGATTATTGGTTTACCACTGTTCTTATTTTTGACTACAACTTAGGTTTTTCTCAACATTCTGAGCGGCTGCTAACTGTTATTTTTTTTAATCGAATGAGGTCTCGAATATGGTAGTGATGAAATCTTGCAGTTATTTTCCACTAATGGTGAAGGCCAAACAATGATCGCAGGCCAAGGCGGTAGCTTATCTGCTGTAGATAACGCCAAAATCCATTTAACAAGGCTTCTTGTTCATCTAACTCCATTTTTGAAAATAATTGATGATATAAGTCTGGGGATTGTCATAATTACCCAATTTAGTACAAGACTTAAAGGTGATGGCTTTATTCCCGATGTTTCTTGTACCAATAAAGTTAGTCCTCGGTTTGAGTTTGGCTATAAATGGATATCATTAACTTACGTATATACGCTTGGAAAAAATAAAATACAAAACAGTTGACGAGTATATTCAATCTTCTGTTTCGCAATCTCAAAGAATAATGGAACATATAAAAGAGTTAATTGAAGCTACCGTTCCCAATGCAAAAGGTGGTATAAGTTGGAATGTACCTATTTATAAATTCAATGGTATTCTTGCTGGTTTTGATGTGGCAAAAAATCACGTAAGTTTTGGTATTGACAGTTTAAACGAGGTGACGAGAAAAATACTTGAAACCAAAGGTTATAAAACAGGGAAGAGAACAATTCAGATAAAATTTGACCAGGAAGTACCAAAGACTGAAATAATTCAATTGATTAAAGATCAATTAAGTCTGAACTCAAAATGAAGTTAGAATAACAACGAACCGCGAACAATAGTTAGGCTAAAAAATACTTTTATTAAAGATGATAATAGAAACAAGGAACTTAAAGCTCATTTCTGGTGACACGGATATATTGAAGTCAGCTATAGAGGGTAATGCGATTCTTGCAAAGAGAATTAATGCAACAGTTCAAGACAATTGGACAGAATTTGGTGTTGATGCATTGCAGTATTCACTAAACAAATTAACTGAAAGTGAAAAAGAGAAAGATTGGTGGACATACTTTCCAATACATAAATACGACAACATACTCATTGGATGTGGTGGTTATAAAGGCAAGCCAACTAATGACGGTATAGTTGAAGTGGGATATGAAATAGCTCCAAACTATCGTAACAGAGGATTTGCTACTGAAATGGCGAAAGGGTTAATTGAGAACGCACTTAATGATGGCAGAGTAAAATCTATTATTGCACACACTCTTGGACAGAACAATCCATCGACAAGCGTTTTACAAAAATGCGGCTTTGAAAAAGTTGAAGAACTAAATGATCCAGACGAAGGGACGATTTGGAAATGGGAATTGAAGAAATTTAAATCGTGAAGCCTTAACCGTTAACAAAAGGATATACGCAGGTTTGGATTTCAGCAAAGACCCAACAGCTTTGGAGTTTCAAATCAACTTCAGTAATTTGGCTTTAACAAATAGAGTTTTTAGTGGCCATGCCAGCAGCAGGGACATTCCTTCCCCACCCTGCGTAAAGCCCTCGGCAGTTAGCAACAATTTTATAACAACAAACAACTACACAAAATGAACGTAAAATCAATCTTTGTAAATCTTCCAATCAAAGACCTTAAAAGGTCAAGAGACTTTTGGACAAAACTCGGTTTTTCGTTTAACGAACAATTTTCAGACGATAGAGCATTGTGTTTAGTACTCAATGACTGCAATAGAAGTTGACAGTAGAGAACAAGTTGACATAATTGTAAATCTTGCATTTGAAAACGGTGCGACCCGTTACCGGGAAAGTGCAGACCACGGTTGGATGTATTACGACTGTTTTGCAGACCTTGATGGGCACCAATGGGAAATAATGTTTACTGCCCCAACTCAAATGCAACAAACGATATGAAAGTTTGTCTGATGACTTGCAACAGTTGATTTTAAGAAACACTCTATGGGCTTAAATTGTAAATACTTTTTTCCAATAAAGACAGTGTTGAGATGGCGTTTAGGGTTTAGCGCTAAATTTAAATTAAGTATTTTAAAGCCCCCCACTTCTCAAAGCGCGGTACATTGGTAGCTTTTTAAACAAAAACCCTATGCAAATAGAAGCAAAAAATAATCGACAAGTTTTTTTACGCAGACTAAGTTCAAATGACTTGGACAATCTTATTGACTATTTACAAAATTTGAGTGTTGAAACAAAAAACGTTTTGGGCCGCACAATTTTGACAAACAATCAGTAATTGAATTCTATGATTTCAACGCTAACTTGGGTTATGTTGCACAAACTGTAGACACAAAAGAAATAATTGCATATTCAATAATAAAAATTGGTTATTTAGAACACGATGCTATTCGTTTGCAATCATACGGAATGACACTTGACATCATTACAGATTGCACTTTTGCACCTTCTGTTGCGGACTTGTGGCAAAGTTGTGGAATTGGTAATAACCTTTTTCGATTTATACTTTCAGACTTAACCACTATGAAAATTGAAAGAATTATTTTATGGGGTGGTGTACAAATGGACAATGAAATAGCTCTAAACTATTATAGAAAAAATGGTTTTAAAACAATTGGACAATTTGCTTACAACGGAGATAACTATGATATGATTTATGACATTCCATCCACTCTGCGCAAAGCCTCGTCGGTTGGCGGTATTACTATCGAGAAACCTTGCGAAAATGAATATAATCGATTTTTTAAAGTCCATCTTTAATGCAATGAGTCCCTCAATATATGATTGCATCTTATTTGAATCAATGAATAAGTTCAAAGCAGTGAAGAACTTTGTGGTTATTATTCAACTTCAAATCAATAGATAATGAAATATACCTTATTGCTTTTTGGAATCTTAGGTTTAACACTCAAAATTTACGCTCAAAATAAGAATCCAAAATCAAAAATTGAAAAGGTATTTATTGAGTATAAAGGGAAAAAAGTAAAGGCAAGACAGTTGACTGTTAGTTCTGAAATCCCTATGGATTTAGATAGTGCTTGGGCAAATGTAAAGACACCCGCATTATTGGAATTTGTAGCCAAAGGAATGATCAGGTTCAAAGCCGTTGAAAGTAAATTTCCAAAAAAATGGGAAGTTGGTCAAACTTATGGGGCAAAAGTTTGGAATCACGATGTAATAATGAAAAGAGTTGGATGATGGGTTAATCTATTACGAAGACTCTATTACTATTTATGGTGGAGTAATGACGGGATTGATTACCTCATTCGCAAAAAGATTTTATATTCACAGACAGAAAAGGTGGCAAATAGTAGCAAAGGAAGAACTCAATTTTAGAGAATAAATTACTACTGCCAGCATAGCATCAAGCCCTGATCGTTAACAGCAATTAATGAATATGAACTCAGCAGATTGGTATAAGGACGGAAGAACGGAAATAATTAATGATTTAAGCGTATTCTTCAAAAGATCCGGAAAAGGCAAATCGCTGATTTGTATTCACGGATTTCCTTCATCATCATGGGACTTTGCGGAAGTATGGCCTTCATTAACAGAAAGATTTGATGTAATGGCTCATGATTTAATTGGGCTTGGGAAGTCGGCTAAACCCGACCAGCCTTTACCAATCAGTTTACAAGCTGATATTATTGAAGGGTTAGTTACCAAGGCAGGAATCACCGAGGCTCATATATTCGCTCATGACTTAGGGGATACAGTTGCCCAAGAACTTTTAGCCCGTCAATTTGAAAACTCATCAAAGATTAACTGGTTATCCTGTGTGTTCTTGAATGGAGGCTTATTTCCTGAAACGCATCACGCCCTTTTTATTCAGAAATTGTTATTGTCTTCTCTCGGATCTTTTATTGTTAAATTGATGTCCGAAAAGTCCTTGAAAAAGAGCTTAACCAAAGTGTTCAGCAAAGCACATCCTCCTACAAATGAGTTCGTACATGAAACATGGAAGCTTATTTCGGAAAATAATGGTATTTCAATGTTGCCCAGGCTTATTTGTTATATAGAAGAACGAAGAACATATCGTGAACGCTGGGTTATGCCCTTGGTAAAAGAAGCTCTTCCAAAAAGGCTAATAAACGGAATTGAAGACCCGGTTTCAGGTAAACATGCAGCAGACCGTTATGCTGAAATAGTTCCCAATGCAAATATTGTACTGTTGGAAAATTCTGGACATTACCCGCATGTAGAAACTCCGAAAGAAGTTTTAAAGGCTTTTTTTGAATTTCATGATAAATTATGAGTAAAGCTGCTAATAAAAGTATTTGCTTAGAAACCCTTGCTAAACCTCAATACATTGTAAAATGGTTGAGAGTTGGAGTTTTATGGTAAATTCTATGGATGCTTTTCTGAAAAAGCTTATGGTAGTGAGCGGCGATCTAAAATTTAAAGAGACAAAAAGAATTTAAAATAGATGACAAATTATTTAATTGTACCAGGTCTTGGAAATTCAGGGCCAGATCATTGGCAGACTTACTTTCAAAATTCAGGCAATAACTATTATAGAATTGAACAGCAAGAGTGGGATACACCAACTTGTGAAGAATGGATATCAACCATTGATAAAAAAGTTACAGAGTTTGACCTTTTAACAGTTGTGCTTATTGGACACAGTTTAGGTTGCTCTACAATTGCACATTGGGCTACAAAGTTTAAAAGACAAATTAAAGGAGCATTGCTTGTTGCACCAAGCGACCTTGAAGCACCACAATATACTTTTCCAACGATAGGTTTTGCACCAATTCCACTTGACAAAATAAATTTTAAGACAATCATTGTAGCGAGTGCAGATGACATTTGGGTTTCATTGGACAGAGCTAAATTTTTTGCAGACAGTTGGGGAAGTGAATTTATAAATATTGGCAATGCAGGACACATCAATGCAGTTTCGGGACATACAATTTGGGAAGAAGGAATGGAGATTTTAAAAACACTCAGTTCACAAAATGCACAGCTACCAACATAAGGCTTTACGCAAGTTGGGCTTTTGGCAATGTCCCATTAGCTTTGGAGTTTTAAATCAACTTCAGTAATTTGGCTTTAACTAATCGCGTCAATAGTGGCCAAGCCAGCAGCGGGAACAATCCTTCCCCACTTTACATTGTGGCATCTGCAATTGGTTCAATCCTTGCCTGTATTTATTACTATTATTTATCCAAAGAAATTGAGAATAATGATTAATAAATTAAATTTAAAAAAAATGAACATGCTAAAAAAGATATTTACAACTTTATTTATTATTCTAACTATTTTGAGTTGCAACAACCAAGATCAAAGCAAAGCAACAAAGCTATCTCCACAAACTGAAAATACTATACATATTATATCAAATTTTACAGGAGATTATGTTTCTGAAAGTTATAGCAAAAGAAGCGAA
>QLAH01000663.1_pt1 | contig 14173 bp, 11 predicted proteins | sample 4693081 | NCBI WGS metagenome assembly QLAH01 (sample SAMN09425401, study PRJNA476045) | Lake water metagenome, whole genome shotgun sequencing project.
TAAATAGCAGAAATAAGATTGAATCTGAGAGAAAATCGTTTACGTCTGTTTCGATACTTGTCTGCTACGATTTTAAATCGCTTGATCATGCCAATGACATTTTCATTGACAACCCTTTCACGGGCAATGGCTTGATTTCTCTTCTTATCCTGTTTGGTTAAAGGGTGCTTCTTTGTCTTCTTTTGAGGTACCTCCAATTTTTCATGAAATTTTTGTATGCCTTGATATCCAGTATCCGTCATGACCTTTATGTCAGGATGTCGATGTGTTTTTGATGTCTTAAACAACCTGAAATCATGACGCTTACCTTGTGAAAATGCCGTGCATATCACGTGTTTAGTTCGTTTATCCACAACAACTTGTGTCTTTAAGGTATGCCTTCTCTTCTTCCCTGAGTAAAACGGCTTTTGTTGATGGTTGCGATTCTTGATACGTTGCTTATGCTGTATTCTTTTTTTGGGCGTTCTATGGGCGTTTCCGTTGCATCGATCAGAACCGCCTCATAGGGCATATCGCGTTGAAGTAACGCTTTTTTCCCAGGCAACGCAAACTCTGGATCCTGGATCAACGTATCTTCTATCCATTGAATATTTCGATAACAACTGCTTTCCGATATCCCATACGATGAAGCAACGTGAAAATAGGTTCGATATTCCCTCAAGTATTCTAAAAACATGAATACCCGTTCTTCCATCGGCAAAGCATTCGGTTTACCTCCTCGGACTTTTTTCTTTTTCTCAGCCTCTATCAATCGTCCTATCATCTTGTTAAATGTAGACCTCTTGACTCCACTTAATCTTCGAAATTCTTCATCGTTATAATGTCGTATTTTTTCATATTTCATCATAACCTCCTTCATCAAGACTATTCAACACCTCTTTCTTGGGTTATGCAAGAGGTCTACTGAAGCCAGAGGTCTCTAATAAGGTATTGACCTCGGCTTGTGTAAAGCCAAAATATTCATTGTAACGAGGATTTAATATGGAGTAGACTTTAATATTATTTAAGCCAGAAAACATGCCTTCTTTGGCGACGCGTAAGATACCGGTTAACATGACTTTTTTTAAATCATCATTCCCTTTTAATGCCTCACTTAGTAGCCTGCGGATTAAATCGATAGCTTGGTCATAGTAATGGTTTAGATAGCCCGACAGAATGGGCATCTCGTATTCGTCGATTAGAATAATTGGTTTTACTTGATAATACGTGTGTAAATCTGTCAGATTTTTTAGGGCAGATTTAAGGCCTACTTCCGAGGCTTGACGATTGATGATTTGTTTAAAATCCTTCTGCTTGATTTCCTGCATCTGCGGGCAAGTTAAGAGATTGCTGTGCTGGGTATATAGCTCACTCATTAAACGTGCCAATTTTTCGTAAAATTGGTCAAACGTTTTAAACTTCAGATCTTTGAAGCTGGTACTAATCACGGGATACTTGCCTTGATGTTTCATAGCATCAGGATCCTGGGTAATCTTTAATCCTGCGAATAATGCTTGGTTTGAGCAGCCTTTTACTTCGCTGGCAAAAAAGCACTGTAACATGGACATGTTTAAGGTTTTGCCAAAGCGATGTGGCTGGGTAATTAATACGACTTTACTGGATTCTTGTAAAATATCACGAATCAAAAGACTTTTGTCTACAAATACATAGTCTTTTTCCCTAACTTCTCTAAAGTCATCATGCCCTATAGGAAATAAATTGACAGTACTCAATGGCTGTATTTTCTTATTCAACGATATCATGATGTTAGCTATTTTTTTTCTAATTTATCAATGCAAACAGTCAGTGTCTAGAGACTGAATTTTATGAATGGGCTGCCGCCGTTAGAGTATTATGTAGTAGCATCGCTACAGTCATTGGTCCAACACCGCCTGGTACTGGGGTGATCCAGCCAGCCCGAGTTTTAGCACTATCAAACTCAATATCTCCTATGACTTTGCCATTGCCTAACCGATTAATGCCAACATCAATCACAATAGCCCCCGGTTTAATCCATTCGCTTTGAACAATATGTGGCTTGCCAATCGCCACAATTAATAAATCTGCTTGGCCAACGTAGCATGCTAAATCTCGAGTAAAGCGATGGGTAACGGCAACAGAAGCGCCTGCTAGCAGTAATTCTAGAGCCATAGGCCGACCTACAATATTAGAAGCCCCTACAATAGTGGCGTTTAAACCTTTTACTGAGAGCTGATAATGTGCTAGCAATTGCATAATGCCATATGGGGTGCAAGGGCGTAATATTGGACACTTTTGCGCCAGTCGCCCTAGATTATAAGGATGGAACCCATCAATATCTTTTTCGGGGGTAATATATTCTAATACCACTTGTAAGTTAAAATGTTGTGGTAAGGGTAATTGTACTAGAATACCATCAATATGGTTAGCGTGATTTAAATTGGAAATTAATTCAAGCAATTCAGTTTGGGTGGTGGTAATAGGTAACTCATAGGTTTCTGAGTGAAACCCTACCTTGTTACAAGCCTGACATTTTTTATTCACATAAATTTTCGAGGCGGCATTACTACCTACTTGTATCGCTGCTAGACCGGGGACCCTTAGCCCTTGGCGAATGCGAGCATGTACTTGGTCAGTAATTTGTGCTTGAATGCTAGCAGCAACAGCACTGCCATCCATAATAATGCTAGACATAATATATCCTCATTCTTGAATAGAATCGTATCTTAAACTTAACGCTGTCCTTAAACAATGGGCTGTGAATAAAAGTACAGTCAACACTGAGGATGCGTTTTTGCTTCAATCATCATCCCAAAGGTTATGTGCTCGATAAGTTCGGAAGTGAACCATATCTTCTTTGGATGGTCAGTTTTTTATTCAGAGTATATCGGCAAGCCTTATTCTGTGGCTGATAGATGATCATTGGGGTCGATCTTGAATATCAGGATGATCGGCGCGTAGTAGTGGTTGTGGTTCATCTGTATAGTGGGTTCCAAATCAAGTTGGAATCCTGAGGTGTTTGGTTCCTAAATCTCACTACCACGTTTACTATGCCCTCTTGACGATGATGGCTTGACTCCATTTTATAGGCATTTGCGGATCATGGTTATCTCATGCCTTGTTGCTCTAATGATGCATATCTTCATGAGATACATCCCCATCTTGATCTATACGTTATTCTGAAGGAGTGGCAAGATCCTGATCAGCATGTGTAGCAGCTATTTTTTGATGTTTAATGAGATCAGGGAGTATCATTGAAAGGTCATTACGATGTTCATCTGGTAGAACATGGTGCTATGCAATTTTTAAACAGGACGATTGCTAATGGGATTTTAGCTTTTTAAGCCTCAGAACATGCTGACCGCTTTTGATTCATACCCTAAGTAATGACAAAATTTGACATCGTTGAATTTGCCATATAAGATGGCGGGTGTTTCGGGGTATAGCGCAGCCTGGTAGCGCGCCTGCTTTGGGAGCAGGATGTCGGGGGTTCAAATCCCTCTATCCCGACCATAAATATCATAGCTAAGCATATAATTTTTTGCTATAGTGGTAGTGAAGTCCGAATTTGCGCCCGTAGCTCATTTGGATAGAGCATCGGCCTTCTAAGCCGAGGGTAGCAGGTTCGAATCCTGCCGGGCGTGCCAAATGTTCTTGGTGGTCGTAGCTCAGTTGGTAGAGCCCCGGATTGTGATTCCGGTTGTCGTGGGTTCAAGTCCCATCGATCACCCCATGTTACCTAAATTTTTTGTGTTAAACATATCCAATAAACTTTCCGTATGTGTGTTTTTGCGATAAAATGTTATTTTTAACGCGAGGGTGGCGGAAGTGGTAGACGCGCTGGATTTAGGTTCCAGTGGGGCAACCTGTGAGAGTTCGAGTCTCTCCTCTCGCACCATATTGAATATCAAAGCAAAAACAAGGGGTTTTATGCAAACGCAGATTGAAAAATTGGATGGCTTAAAACGTAAATTGACAATCCAAATTGATTGGGAAAGTATCTATCATAAAGAAGCAGCAAAAATGAAAGAATTTGCCCGCACTGCTAATATCCCCGGTTTTCGTAAAGGTAAAGTACCCCTACAAATTGTCAAACAACGTTATGGACAGTCAATTCGTCAAGAAAGTATGCAGCAAATGCTAGAACAAGCTTTAGATGAAACCGTCAAAAAAGAAGCGATTGAGTTTGCTAGCCAGCCTGAAATTATAGCAAACGAAAAGCCAATCCAAGAAGGTGAGCCATGGGTAGTCACGTTTAGTTACGAAGTTTATCCTAAGATCGAATTAAATGAGTTAGAAAATGCCACTATTACGCAGGTAACGGCAACTGTTCTTGACAAAGATGTTGAAATCGTTTTGCAAGACTTACAAAAAAAATCAGCGAAATGGGAACCTGTGGATAGACCTGCGCAGACAGGTGATCAGGTGAATATCGATTTTGTCATGACTCATGATGGTGAGATAATCGAAGATGGTGAGGTCGCAGGCTTTCTATTAACCTTAGGAGCCAATCAAATCACTCCAGAATTTGATGAGGCGCTCATTGGCATGGAAAAACATCAAGAACGGCGTTTTGATCTTACCTTCCCTGAGGATTTTTTATTGGCTAGAGTGGCTAATAAAACGGTGCAAGTTACCGTTAAATTGAACGAAATTAAAACAGCTAAGCTTCCTCCGCTGGATGATAAGTTTGCTGAAGAGTTTCAGGTAGAAGGTGGCATGAGTCAGTTAAAAGAAGCCCTACGTCAACGTTTAGAAAACGACGTACAGCGTATATTACGTCGAAAAAATGTCGATTTGTTGTTTGATTTATTAATTGAAAATAACCAATTTGAGTTGCCTGAAAGTTTAGTGAATGCTGAAGTACAAGCTATGACTCAGCGTTACCAAGCAGAATTACGAAAGGTTTCTCATGCTCATTTAGCAGATGATATTCCGGTGGCCTCAATTCGAGCAAGTGCTGAAAAACGGATAGCGACGCAATTTATTATGGATGAAATTGTTAAAAAATATGACATTCAGGTCGATAAACATCAATTACAGGAACTGTATATTAAAACATTATCGGAGATAGGTGATATTCAAGATCTAAACCGCCAAAATTCGTCCTGGTTCAAGGGTCTAATGCAACAATTAGCAGTAGAAATTATAAAAGGACAAATTTTGGAGCAATTAGTGAAAAATATGAATGTCGAAATCCGAGATGAGAATGCCACTGAGCTTGTGTTTGGTAAAGATCAGAATGAGCAAAGTTAGTCAGTAAAATTCAATTTTTAGGAGAAACAGCGTGGAAATCACCAATGTTAGTGGATTGGTTCCAGTCGTTATTGAGCAAAGTGCGAGAGGTGAGCGTTCTTATGATATTTATTCCCGCTTGCTAAAAGAAAGGGTGGTTTTCCTAGTAGGCCCTGTAGAAGTCCATATGGCCAACTTAATTATCGCTCAATTGTTGTTTTTAGAGTCTGAAAACCCCGATAAAGATATTGCTTTGTATATTAATTCGCCAGGCGGAGAGATAACTGCAGGTTTGGCAATTTATGACACGATGCAATTTATTAAGCCCAATATTGCGACTTTATGCATTGGTCAAGCTGCAAGCATTGCAGCTATGCTATTAGCGGCGGGAGAGCCAGGTAAACGTTACAGTTTACCGAATGCTCGTATTATGCTACATCAACCAATTGCACATTATCAAGGGCAAGCTACTGATATCGAAATTCATGCTAATCAGACCCTGAAGATGCGTGAACGTATTGATAATATCTATGCAAAACACACTGGAAAACCAGCTATTGAAATTCGTCGGAATACTGAGCGCGATTATTTTATGACAGCTCAAGAAGCATTAGACTATAAAATTGTTGATAAAGTGTATGAACGCAGGATATAATGGCGCTAAATAGCTAAGTAAGTCTTAATCTTCTCGAATAATTAAATATCATAAATTATTGCTAAAGTGGCCTTGAAATTCAGTCGCTAAACCATTATATCCTAATAGGATAGTAGCAAATAAGGTGAAAACGTATGTCGGGTAATTACAATCAAAAAGATTACAATAAAGTATTATATTGTTCTTTTTGTGGTAAGAGTCAGCACGAAGTGAAAAAACTGATTGCAGGTCCTTCGGTGTTTATTTGCAATGAGTGTGTGGAGCTTTGTAATGATATTATGCAGGAAGAGTTATCCTCCGGCTTAATTCCTGAAGAAGAATGGAACTTACCTAAGCCCTCAGAAATTCATCGAATTTTAAATGAATATGTGATTGGCCAAGAGGCTGCTAAAAAAGTCTTATCAGTAGCCGTATATAATCATTATAAAAAGCTCTTAAAGAGAAATCAGCCAGATGATGATGTCGAGCTGGGGAAAAGCAATATTATGTTGATTGGCCCTACTGGTAGCGGTAAAACGTTATTGGCACAAACACTGGCCCGTATTTTAAATGTCCCTTTTACGATTGCCGATGCTACCACCTTAACAGAAGCAGGTTATGTGGGTGAAGACGTTGAAAACATTATCCAGAAATTACTCCAAAAGTGTGATTACGATACTGAAAAAGCAAAAAATGGGATCGTATATATTGATGAAATCGATAAAATTTCTCGTAAAGCCGATAATCCCTCTATCACCCGAGATGTTTCCGGAGAAGGGGTGCAGCAAGCACTATTGAAATTAATTGAGGGGACTCAAGCTTCGGTTCCACCGCAGGGTGGCCGTAAACACCCCCAACAAGAATTTTTACAGGTCGATACTTCAAATATCCTATTTATTTGTGGCGGTGCATTTGCAGGCTTAGATAAAATTATCCAAGCACGTACTGAGAAAGGAGGCATCGGATTCGCTGCGGATGTCCAATCTCAAGGTAATAAGAAAAATTTTGATGAATTGCTTAAAAAAGTTGAACCTGAAGATTTAGTAAAATATGGTTTAATTCCTGAATTTGTAGGACGAATGCCTGTGATTTCAACTTTGGAGGCATTGGACGAATCAGCCTTGGTATCTATTTTATCAGAACCTAAAAATGCGCTAGTAAAACAATATAATAAATTGTTTGCTATGGAAGGAGTACAGCTTGAGTTTAGTAAACAAGCTTTAGTTGCTATTGCTCGTAAAGCAGTTGAATGTAAAACGGGAGCCCGAGGTTTACGCTCAATTATGGAAAATACATTATTAGAAATTATGTACCATTTACCAGATTTGAAAAATATTAGTAAGATTATGATTGATGAGGGCGTCATAGCAGGAACCAGTGAGCCTCTATATATTTATGAAAATCGAGAGCCAAATCGAGCCTTAGCGGAATAAGCATATACTATGGAGTAATATGATGAGTAATATGTCAGAGCTGCAACCAGGTCAAACACGGACTATTTCGGTTTTACCACTACGTGATGTGGTGGTTTTTCCTCATATGGTTATCCCTTTATTTGTAGGCCGTGAGCGTTCTGTATTGGCCCTGGAATTGGCGATCCGAGAGGATAAACAGGTTTTTTTAACCGCACAAAGGGATGCAGCAAAGCATGATCCCGCACCCGCAGATATTTACTCCATGGGCACAGTCGCAACCATTTTGCAGATGCTAAAATTGCCAGATGGCAACATTAAAGTGTTAGTAGAAGGTAGCTGTCGAGCTCATGCTGAGGAATATTTTGAAGAAACAACTTGTATTACCGCCAAGGTGAGAGTTCTGCCTGAACCTAGTTTAAATACATCAGAATCAGAGGCTTTGGGCCGGTCTTTACTGGTAGTATTTGAGCGTTATGCGAAATTAAATAAAAAAATTCCTTCCGAAGTATTAAATTCCTTTGCCAGTATTAAAGATATTGGGCGTTTAACAGATAGTATCGCTGCCCATTTAAGCCTGAATATCTCAGATAAACAATCTATCTTAGAGGCAATTGGTTTAACCCAGCGTGTGGAGCGCTGCATTCACTTCATGAGAATGGAAATGGATGTACTAGAAGTTGATAGCCGGATTCGTAGTCGAGTCAAGAAGCAAATTGAAAAGAGCCAGCGTGAATATTACTTAAATGAGCAGATGCGGGCTATACAGAAAGAATTAAGTGATTCAGAGCACCCTGGTAGTGATTTCGAAGAATATGAGAAAAAGATTAAAGCGGCTGGAATGACCAAGGCAGCAAAAGAAAAAGCATTATCAGAATTAGCCAAATTACGGGCTATGCCTCCTATGTCTGCTGAAGCTACCGTATCACGTAATTATTTAGATACTCTCATTAGTGTCCCTTGGAAAAGAAAAAAATCTAAAGTAAATCGTGATTTAGCACAAGCGGAAATGGTATTAGAAAATGATCACTATGGGTTGGAAGAAGTCAAAAAACGGATCTTAGAATATTTGGCAGTACAACGGCGAGTCAATAAGCTTAAAGGGCCCGTACTGTGTTTAGTAGGCCCACCTGGGGTTGGTAAAACCTCGCTAGGTGAGTCAATTGCCCGTAGCACCGGGCGAAAATTTGCCAGGGTCTCCCTAGGTGGAGTCCGCGACGAGGCTGAAATCCGGGGCCATCGCCGAACATATATTGGTGCTCTTCCTGGTAAAATTATTCAAAAATTAATTCATGTGGGCGTGAAAAACCCGTTGTTTTTGTTAGATGAAGTCGACAAAATGGCCATGGATTACCGAGGAGATCCGGCTTCTGCTTTATTAGAAGTCTTAGATCCAGAGCAGAATCATAATTTTAATGATCATTATTTGAAAGTTGATTATGATTTGTCTGATGTGATGTTCATATGTACTGCTAATTCCTTAAATATCCCGGCCCCTTTACTAGATCGTATGGAAGTCATTCGTATTCCGGGTTATACGGAAGATGAAAAAGTCCAAATTATTAATCGCCATATTTTTAAAAAACAATTGATATTACATGGGCTTTCATCAGGGGAGCTTGAAATTACTGAACACGCTATTCGTGATATTATTCGTTATTACTGCCGCGAAGCTGGAGTTCGAAACTTAGAGCGTGAAATATCCAAAATTTGTCGTAAAGTGGTAAAAGAATTGGATACAGCGCACGTGTTGCAAGCCGATGCGGAAATTCCTGAGCGGCATCTGTCAAACGTTTTGATAGAATCAGAAGATTTGGAGAAATATTTAGGAGTTAAGAAGTATCGTTATGGAATAGCTGACGAACAGGATCAAATAGGGCAGGTGACAGGTTTAGCGTGGACTGAGGTCGGTGGAGAACTATTACATATCGAAGCTGCTAGTATCCCTGGAAAAGGGAAAGCAATTTATACAGGACACTTGGGTGATGTGATGCAGGAATCTATTCAAGCAGCCATGACAGTCGTACGCACCCGCTATCAATCACTAGGAATTGATCCGGAGTTTTTTCAAAAACATGATATTCATGTGCATGTTCCAGAAGGAGCTACCCCTAAAGATGGGCCGAGTGCTGGTATTGGAATGTGCATAGCCCTAGTGTCGGTAATGACACAAATTCCAGTTTGTGCAGATGTAGCGATGACCGGTGAGATTACCCTAAGAGGAGAAATATTACCGATTGGCGGGCTAAAAGAGAAATTATTGGCAGCACATCGTGGTGGTATTAAAAAAGTGATTATTCCTGAAGAAAATCAGAGGGAATTAACGGAGATTCCATCCCATATTACTCAAGATTTAGAAATTTTTCCAATGCGATGGATTGATCAGGTACTTGCTTACGCGCTAGTTAGGATGCCACAGCCTTCAGCGAATAACAATGAAACTGAGGCAGCATTGCCTAAGAGTGCTTCAGCTAAATCTAAATCGACTAAACGTTCCAGTATTCATACCCACTAATATTAAGCAATAGGGTTTCATTGAATATTTTCTAGTCTTATGTTGACGACTCAGGTCATTGTTTATAAATGTTCTCATGCAAAATAGCGTTTTTATATATTTATTAAGAAAATACGTGCATTCTAGGCTTGACGCGAGCCAGTTGGCTTGGTAGAGTTTTGCTTTTAGAAAACTATTTCATCTTAACCTAAGGTTTAAGATGAAAACTAGCAGAGGCTTAATAGATGAATAAAACTGATTTGATCCAGGCGATTGCACAAACGGCAGGACTTTCTAAGAAAGAGGCTACCGCTGCATTAGATGCCACCCTAGCTGCAATTACCGACGCGTTAGCTCGGAGAGAGGATGTTGCTTTAATTGGCTTCGCAACGCTCAGTATTTCAGAGCGCCCTGCACGTACAGGACGTAATCCACAAACTGGACAACCGATGCAAATTCCTGCAACCAATGTTATTAAATTTAAAACTGGAAAAGAGTTAAAGAAGAGTATACAATAACATCGTTTATTTCTGGGTGCTTAGCTCAGTTGGTAGAGCGTCGCCCTTACAAGGCGAGGGTCGCGGGTTCGAGTCCCTCAGCACCCACCAGTAGTAGATCATCAGTTAATAAATGGAGTGGTAGTTCAGTTGGTTAGAATATCGGCCTGTCACGCCGAGGGTCGCGGGTTCGAGTCCCGTCCACTCCGCCATTTATTAACACTTAAAGTATTATTACAGATCATAATAAGATAGCCTATGCTTCAGTTTATTCGGGATAAGACGCGCGGTGTTATCACGTGGATTATTATCATTACCATCTGTGCGACATTTTTGCTTTGGGGTATAAGTAACTATTTTATTACCACAAGCCAGCCTGATAAAATTGCAGAAGTTAACGGCCAGACTATTACATATGGTGATTTTAAACAGAGCTATGAGCAATTATTAGAACAACAATCAATACTAGGCCATCCATTATCGATTGCAGAGCAGCAGCAATTGCCAGCTATAGCGTTACATCAGCTAATTCAATTGATGCTCTTAGCTCAGGCTGCTGAGTCACAAGGTTTTGTAATTACCGACAAAGAAATTTTAGCGATGTTAGCGCAACTTCCTGAATTACAAGAAGATGGTGTATTTAACCCGTCGCGTTTGCAGCAGATATTGTATAACCTAAAAGTCACGCAAAGGCAGTTTTTGCAATCGTTGCAGCAGAAAATGTTGGTAGCCCAAGTCCAAACAAGTTTATCAGCTTCAAGTTTTATATTGCCAAATGAGCTTAAACGGTATGATACTTTGTATCGTCAACAACGGGATGCTGAAATTGTCATTATTCCGAGTACTTTGTTTTTAGGGAAGATATCGGATACCAGTTTGACTGAGGAAGCGATTCAAGCCTTCTATCAAGCTCATTTGCAAGCCTATATTGAGCCAGCAAAATTGCGTTTAGAGTATGTAATGCTAGCGCCTGATGTCCCAGACTTTATTCATAAGAGCGATCAACTTATGGTATTGAATGAAGAATCTCCCGATACCTTGGATAGAATTGCGGCTGATCTACATTTACCTATTCAGACCACACCTTTTTTTACTGAAAAAGGAAGTAGTAAGACGTTATTAACACAAGATACTAAAATATTGCAAACTGCTTTTAGTGAAGCACTGATTGAGCAAAGATTAAATAGTGATGTTATTACCTTAGACTCAGGGGCTTTAGTTGTGATTAGAGTTGCTGATTATCAGCCAGCTCATCCTAAACCACTTGCAGTGGTAAAACCTATGATCATACAAACTTTAAAACAGCAAGAGGCACGCAAACAAGCGTATTTAGCTGGGCAAAATTTAGCAAATGCAGTGACTCTCAAAAAAACCTTGGCGTATTTAGGGAAACAAGCAGGATATCAATATTTTACTAGATTAAAGTTATCACGTGATGCAGATGATTTACCTCCACAGATTTTACAAAGTATATTTAGATTACCAAATCAATCTTTACCACAACGGCAAGTGATTCAGCTAGAGCAGGGCGATGTGGCTGTCATCCAGCTAAATGCTGTGCATCAAGCTAGTTCAAAAGCCTCATTAAGCCAAGAATTGGCGGAACGCTTAGCAGCAGGGTTTGGTAAGATGGATGAGGAATGGTACCGTATGGTGGTTAGTCTAAATAGCCGTGTAAAACATTACCCTTTACCAGCACAATTTCGCGACGATGCAGAATAGCATTGAGTTTGATGGTAGATGATCCGAAAAGCGCAATAATAGGCAAATTGTTCAGGAGAAGGTAGGATTTTTTAGTCTACCCTTAAAATGATATTAAATGTTTTAAATAAGGAAAAAGGTGCTGTCACAAGCTGAGCCTAGGTCAATAAGTCTATGAGGGCTATATCGATGACAATGGGCAAGGTGCGCATATAAAATCCTTCATCGCAGTTAAGAATAGTTGCTATGGACCTATTCATTCCGCATTGAGAGGGGAAAAAGGCCACCAGTGTCCCACATCCTCAGAAAAACTGCTCTTGAAGGCTTTCCACATTCCTATGCTAACCAACCATGGTATGAGCTAATGTGCTGCTTCTTTTGCATTAAGTGATTGTATAACTGGATTGTTACCCTTGCAACGGTCAAAGTCAGGAATATAACCTAAATTCCCGAAAAAAGTAGTAACTAGGCAGAAAACTTGATAAAAGAGGGGATTGAGTAGGTTTAATTGGTTATCATTAGTAACTATGAGTTATTTAGTTGAACAAAAAGCAAAGCATCATACGTATGTGTATGAGGCGACGAATGTATGGAATGCGGAATTAAAGCAGGCGCGTCAAACGCGTCGATATCTGGGCAAGAAAGATCCGGAGACGGGCAAATTGATTCCGGCAAAAAAACGGGTTGTGATGATCGAGGAGACGCCTGGTGAGTCGAAAGGGGGGATTTCTGAGGGCCGATTATCAGATGCTGTATCAGGTTTGCCAGGAGCCGTGTGTAAAACCGAAGACGAGATTCGAGGGAGCGCGGGAGAGGGGGTACTTGAGGACGTACCGATGGGCTCGAGCTACGAATATGGGCCGCTATATCTGCTAGAGCAATTAGCGCAATCGTGTGGCGTTAAGCAGGCCCTGGAAGCGGCGTTTGAGTCCACGCTTGCCCAGCAACTATTAAGTCTGGCGTTTTTTCAGTTGCTTGAATCAAAAGCGTTTCATCTGTATGCGACATGGCAGCAAACCGTAGGGTCTGAGTTTGTGGTACCGTTAAGTTCTCAACGCATCAGCGAGGTATTGGCGGTACTGGGCAGGAGCGACATCCAGCGGTTGGTATTTTTTCAGCGATTGACTCAATGCCATCGTCCTTTGCGCGGGGTATGGATTGATATTAGCTCACTGTCGTCGTATTCGGGGCAAAACGCGTTTGTCGAATGGGGCTATAACCGCGATGGGGAATCGTTGCCTCAGGTGAATCTTGGGATATTGATGGGATATCCGGCCAACCTGCCACTGTACTACCACGTGTACCCGGGAAGTATACCGGATGTTTCAACGCTGAAAAATTTGTCGTTAACCGCCAGCGATTTGGGGATACCGCTCGAGACCTGGGTAATGGACCGGGGATTTTTTAGCACGGCGAACGTACAACATATGATTCAGGAAGGGTTTTGCTTTATCACGATGTTACCAAAACGGCTCCTCGAATGTGCACGATGACTCGATACGTACCACCCAAATTCTCCCTTGAGATGCTTCTCCTGCGGTAAGGACATGCTGTATTATGAGGACACCACCTGCGTTATCGGTCAGGCCACCGTGAGGGCTATCGTGGTGTTGAATGAAAAACGGGCCGCTCAGGAAAGGACAACGTTTATGATGCATCTGGAAACGTTCGAAGCAGACGTCAAGGCACAAGCCTTTACGACCCTGGACGACGCACAGGCCTGGAGCACGCTGCATCACACAGGCCTCCAAGGTTGCTACACACTGGAACTGGTCGATGGCATTGCTCACGTACAACGCCAGGAGGAACCCCTACGACGAACGCTTCAACGGTTCGGTAAGATGGTGCTGATCACGAATAAAACCGACCTTTCTCCCCAATCCTTACTCCAACAGTATCGTGAAAAAGATCGGATTGAAAAAGTATTTGATACGCTGAAAAATGACATCAACGAATCTCGCTTACGGGTACACTCTCAGGCCGCGATGTCTGGTAAAATGCTGATCACCTTCATCAGCTTGATTCTCTATACCGCCTTCATGAATCGTCTCTCAAATGCACGCGATACACTCAAGAACATGACCTTTCACGAGATTTTACTGCATTTACGTAAAATCCGATGCATTCATCGCCCGTTGCCTTTTCCTCCCATGCTATCCGAAATTTCAAAAAAACAAACCCTTATTTTCAAGGCCCTCCACATCCCCATTCCTTCCCTAGTTATCAATTCGGGAATTTAGGA
>QLAH01000664.1_pt1 | contig 14156 bp, 10 predicted proteins | sample 4693081 | NCBI WGS metagenome assembly QLAH01 (sample SAMN09425401, study PRJNA476045) | Lake water metagenome, whole genome shotgun sequencing project.
TTCGGCAACCGGGCCGGCCAGAGCCGGGTGCTGTTCGAGGCGCTGCGCAGCCTCCAGGCCCAGGGCGGACTCGATGCCACCCAGGAGCGGATCCTGACGGCGGAACTGCGCGACATGGAGCTGCGGGGCGTGGGCCTGGAGGGTGAGACCCAGGAGGCTTTCAACGCCGCCAGCCAGGAGCTGGCGGAGCTGGCCACCGCGTTCGGCAACCGGGTGCTCGATGCCACCAACGCCTGGACCCTGCGGCTCAGCGATCCGGCCGAGGTGGAGGGGTTGCCCGAGAGCCTCAAGGAGCAGCTGGCCCAGGCCGCCCGCGACGCCGGGGATGGCCAGGCCACGGCCGCGGAGGGCCCCTGGCTGCTGGGGCTCGACATGCCCCGCTTCGGCCCGTTCCTGAAGTACAGCCGCCGCCGCGACCTGCGTGAGATCGCCTACAAGGCCCATGTGAGCCGGGCCTCGGGAGAGACCGACGGCAACTGGCCGACCATCGAGCGGATTCTGACCCTGCGCCGTGAGCAGGCCCAGCGTCTTGGCCACGGCTCCTGGGCCGAGGTGAGCCTGGCCGCGAAGATGGCCGGCTCAGTGGCCGAGGTGGAGGCCCTGCTGGAGGACCTGCGTACCGCCGCCTACCCGGTGGCCCTGCAGGAACTGGGGGCGTTACGCGCCTGCGCGGCCCGGGAGGGGGTGGCCGAAGCGACGGACCTCAAGCCCTGGGATGTCAGTTTCTGGGCGGAGGTGCGGCGCCAGGAGGCCTTCGATCTCGACAGTGAGGCGCTGCGTCCCTGGTTCCCCCTGCCCCGGGTTCTCGATGGGCTGTTCGGCCTCTGCGACCGGCTGTTCGGCATCCGCATCCGTCCGGCCGATGGCGAGGCGCCCGTCTGGCATCCGGACGTGCGTTTCTTCCGCCTCGAGGACGCCGGCAGCGGCGAGCCCCTGGCTGCCTTCTATCTGGATCCCTACAGCCGCCCGGGCAGCAAGCGCGGCGGCGCCTGGATGGATGAATGCCTGGTGCGCTCGGTGGACGCAGCCGGTGCGCCCGTGCTGCCCGTGGCCTATCTGGTGTGCAACCAGAGCCCGCCGGTGGGGGACACCCCCAGCCTGATGACCTTCGAGGAGGTGGAGACCCTGTTCCACGAGTTCGGCCATGGCCTCCAGCACATGCTCACCACGGTGGAGCGCCCCCAGGCGGCCGGCATCAACAACGTGGAATGGGATGCGGTGGAGCTGCCCAGCCAGTTCATGGAGAACTGGTGCTACGACCACGCCACCCTGATGGGCATGGCCCGCCACTGGCAGAGCGGCGAACCGCTGCCGGAGCCGGAGTTCGCCAAGCTTCGCGCCGCCCGCACCTTCATGGGCGGGGCCGCCACCCTGCGTCAGGTGCACTTCGCCCTCACCGACCTGCGGCTCCACAGCCAATGGACGCCGGAGTGCGGCCGGACACCGGAGCAGCTGCGCCGGGAGATCGCTGTCACCACCACCGTGCTGGAGCCGATCGAGGAGGACGCCTTCCTCTGCTCCTTCGGCCACATCTTCGCCGGCGGCTATTCCGCCGGCTACTACTCCTACAAGTGGGCCGAGGTGCTCAGCGCCGATGCCTTCAGCGCCTTCGAGGAGGTGGGGCTGGAGAACGAGGCGGCGATCCGGGCCACCGGCCGCCGCTTCCGCGAGACGGTGCTCAGCCTCGGCGGCAGCCGTCACCCCGGCGAGGTGTTCGAGACCTTCCGGGGACGGCCCCCCAGCCCGGAGGCCCTGATCCGGCACTCGGGGCTGGTGGCGGCAGGGTGAGGGGCCGGCCGGGGCCGCGTCAGCCGGGCAGCCCGGCCTGGCTGATGGGCCCCAGCTTGACGCCCTCCGGGTAGTACTTCCAGCCGTCCCGGATCCTGATCTTCTCGTCCCAGGGGAGCTTGTAGCAGCCGTTGGCCAGATCCCTGACCCAGGTGAGGTAGTTCTCCTTCTCCCCACCGGGTTTTCCCACATAGGCGCGGCAGCCCAGGTTGAAGATGTTGTTCTCCAGAGCCCAGTTCTCCCTCGCCTTGTCCACCAGGCGGGGGAACAGCTCGGCGGTGACGATCTCCCATGGGTTTCTGTGGCCCTGCTGCAGCACGTTGCCGTCGTAGTTGCAGACGGTGCCTTCCCCGAAGTAGTAGAAGACGCCGTCATACCCGGCCAGATTGACCGAGATGGTGTACATCAGGTTCTGCCAGGCGTTGGTCCGGTTGGTCCAGATCCACTGGTCGTTGACCTGGGTGGAGTAGCCCGAGATGCGGATGTAGACATTGGCCCCCTTGTAGGCGGCCTCCCGGGCCAGTTCGGGGAACATGCCGTCATGGCAGATGCAGACTGCCAGCCTGGAACCCTTGGGCCCCTCGCAGACCGGCATGCCGTAGTTGCCCGGCGACCAGGGTTCGATCGGCACCCAGGGCTGCAGTTTTCTGTAGTGCAGGGCAATCTCGCCCTGGGCGTTGATGATGATGGCCGTGTTGAAGGGCGGCAGGCTGGGGTCGTCGTTCTGCTCCATCAGGGAGAAGACCCCCCAGACGTCGTTGTCCCGGCAGGCCTTGCGAAAGCGGTCGATTTCGGGGGAGTCGATCCGCAGCAGCATCTCGTCGTAGGTCCAGATGGCGGTGTTCAGTCCCTGGGTGGAGTACTCCGGGAACACGACCAGATCGAGATCGGGGTAGCCGGCCTTGGTGGAAGCGACCGCCTTGCAGATCTGATCCACCTGGGTCTGGATGTCCGCGGGGCCTTTGATCACGGGGACGGGGTACTGGATCATCGCCACGAGGAGAGCCTCCTCCCAGGCGCTGACGCTGCCGGTGCTGCCCATGAAGTCAAGAATGAGAGTCATTCTCATTCTTGACAGGCTGATCGGGCCAGAGCTGTCGCGTCGGTCACCGAATCCGGCGCCTGCGCCCCTGGCCGACGCCCTGGTCCGGGCCCCAGACGGAGGGAATGATGTGAGAATGGTTGTCATTCCGCACCACCCCGCCATTCCCCGCCACGGCCTGCCTTCCCCGCTGGAGCCCCCTGTCTCCGCTGCAGCGGGCCTCCAGTGAGCACCATGGCTGAGCTCGTGGTCGCCGGGTCCGGTCCCCAGGCCCTCACCCTCTGCTGCCTGCTGCTGCAGAAGCGGCCCCAGTGGCGCCGGCGGCTGCGGGTGCTCGACCCCAGTGGCACCTGGCTGGAGCGCTGGAACACCCAGATGCGCCGCTACGAGATTCCGTGGCTGCGCTCCCCTTCCCCCCACCATCCCCATCCCAATCCCCACGCCCTGCGCCGTTTCGCCCAGGAGCGCCAGCGTGGGGCTGAGCTTGAGGGTCCCTACGGCCTTCCCCATACGGAGCTGTTCGCCGATTTCTGCCGCAGCGTCGTGGCCGACTTCCAGCTGGCCGATCGGGTGCAGCCCGTGGCGGTGGAGCGGATTCGGCTCGCTCCCGCCGGGGACGACGCCCTGGAGCTGGAGCTCAGCGATGGTTCGGTTCTGGCCCCCCAGCGGCTGGTCATCGCCACAGGGGCCGAGGCCCCGGTGCTGCCGGACTGGGTCCAGGCCATCGAGGACCCTTACCCGGCCGACGCCCTGCGGCACAGCCAGAGCCTCGACCTCGGCGCCTGCCGGGGCCTGGCGGGGCAGCATCTGGTGATCGTCGGCGGCGGCCTGACCAGCGCCCATCTGGCCCTGGGGGCCATCCGGCGGGGCGCCCGGGTCAGCCTGTTCTGCCGGCGGACGCTGCGCCGCAAGCCCTTCGATGCCGACCCGGGCTGGCTGGGGCCCCGGTATCTCAAGGACTTCCGGGCGGAACCCTGCTGGCACCGCCGCCGTCAGCAGGTTCTGGCGGCCCGTGACGGCGGCTCGATCACCCCCGAGCTGGCCAGCCGGCTGCAACAGGCGCAGGCCGCCGGAGCGCTGCAGCTGAACGAGGGGTGTCAGATCGCCTCGGCCCGGTGGCGCCAGGGCCAGTGGCAACTGCACTGCCGCGATGGCCGCCGCCATCAGGCCGATCGCCTCTGGCTGGCCACCGGCCACAGCCTGGGGGTGAGCCACCACCCGTTGCTGCGCCAGCTGCAGCAACAGCGTCCCCTGGCGCTGGTCGAGGACTGGCCCGTGCTCACCGGCGACCTGCGCTGGCCCGGTACCCGGGTGCACGTCATGGGGGGATTGTCGGCGCTGCAGCTGGGACCCGCGGCCCGCAACCTGTTCGGGGGGCGGGAAGCGGCGCACCGCATCTGCCGCGCCGCCCTCAAGTCCTGAACAGGCCGTACCCCGGGCCCCCCTTGCAGGGGAACCGGGGCAGAGGGCCGTGGGACCGCCGGGGTCCTAGTTGGCGCAGGCTTGCGACAGGGAGTGGATGGTCTGGACCTGGCCGGGGGCCAGGGCGAAGGTCAGGTCACCGGCGGAGCTGGGCACGGTGATCCGCATCGCCATGCCGTCGGCAGGGATCGGATCGAGGCAGCCGGCGTCGTACTGGGAGGAGCCCACCGGGATGGCGCCGTTGGCGGCGCCCAGAAGTTCCTGGCTGCGGTTGTCGAGGCTCCAGGCCTGCTGGCCGCCGTCGCTCATCACCATGGGACGGACGTGATCCAGCTTCAGCCCGGCCGTTTCCGCGTTCAGCCGCAGCCGCAGACCGGAGGGTGCGTTGATGTCCGAGCGCTCGAACAGGACGGCCCCCAGCTGGTGCCCCGACCCGTCATCCAGATACCAGTTGCCCGTGTCATCGGCAAGGGCGGAGGCTGGGTTGAAGACGGGGGCGAGAAAAAGAAGCCCGGCCGCAACGATCCATGCCGTTCCGATACTGAAAAAGCGATGCAGATGTCGACGTAAATTCTGCACCGTGACGATAAAGTGTGTCTTCAATGTCCTGTCCTTCTCGTTTGAACCTCTTTAACCTATGCCCCTGAATTGATCCGGTGAAGACGGAAACCATCCCCTGACATCTCCCACAGGAGCGCTACCTTCTTCCCCCATGATTTCGTGACTCATTTCCATCTCTTTCCAGTCCCTCCTTTCCCCGGCTCCATGGCGTGGCTGTCCCTGACCGTCCAGGCATCCGGGCGGTAACCCTCCGGCCGGGTCCGCGGCCACGGCTACGGCCACAACCAGAGGCAGGTCGCCCGGGAGACGTCTCTTGCCGCACGCCTTCAGGCCCGGGCCCTCGATAGCCTGAGCTCCGGTTGATCCGCTCCCGGTGACGCCTGCGCCCCTTGCCGGAACGACGTGATGGGAGCCCAGCGGATCCTGGTGCTCGGCGGTGGCTTTGCCGGGCTCTGGAGTGCCCTGGCCGCCGCCCGCCAGCTGGATCAGCTCGGCCTCGATTCCGGGGCCGTGGAGGTGCTGCTCGTCAACCGTGATGCGTTCCATGGCATCCGGGTGCGCAACTACGAGGCCGACCTGGACCCCCTCAGGGTTCCCCTGGAGGCGGTGCTCGGCCCCGCCGGGGTGCGCTGGCTGGTGGGGGAGGTGGACGCCATCGATCCAGGGGCCCGGGCGGTGACCGTGCAGACCCCGTCGGGCCCCCAGCGGCTGACCTACGACCGGCTGGTCTTCGCCCTCGGCAGTGAACTGCGGCGGCCCGAGATCCCCGGCCTGGCCGCCCATGGCTTCGATGTCGACACCTACGGCGGCGCCTCCCGGCTGGCGGGGCACCTGGAAACCCTGGCGGAACGTCCCGAGGCCCCTGGACGCTTCACGGCCGTGGTGGTGGGGGCCGGCCTCACCGGAATCGAGGCCGCCTGTGAACTGCCGGCCCGGCTGCGGGCGGTCCAGGAAGGCGCCGGGCTGTCCGGACCGGCACGCGTCGTGCTGGTGGACCACAACCCCCACGTGGGCTCCGACATGGGGGAGTCGGCCCGGCCGGTGATCGAGCAGGCCCTGGCGGCCCTTGGGGTGGAGTGTCGCCTCGGCGTGCGGGTGGACGGCCTCGACGGGTCGGAGATTCGCTTCGACTCCGGTGAGGTCATCGCCACCCGGACGGTGGTCTGGTGTGCCGGCATGCGCGCCAGTCCGCTGGCCGCCGGCTGCGGCGTGCCCACCGATGCCCTCGGCCGGCTGCCGGTCGATGCCGATCTGCGGGTCGAGGGCCTCAGCGGTGTGTTCGCCGCCGGTGACAGTGCCCGCCTCGCCCTCGAGGACGACCACACCACGGTCATGTCCTGCCAGCACGGCCGGCCCATGGGCCGGTTCGCCGGCCACAACGCGGTCTGTGATCTGCTGGAGCTGCCGCTGCTGCCGCTGCGGATCGACTGGTACACCACCATCCTCGATCTGGGTCCCTGGGGGGCCCTCTACACCGAAGGCTGGGACCGCCGGGTCGTCGCCACCGGGGAGACCGCCAAGCGCACCAAGCGGCTGATCAACGGCCAGCGCATCTATCCCCCCCTGAACGGCGACCGGGCCGCGATCCTCGCCGCCGCCGCTCCGGTGATCCAGCGCCCACCGCCGGTCGCGCCCCAGGGGAGCCAGCCATGAACGCCCCGTCCCAGGAGGACCCCTCCGGCGCATCCGTGGGACGCCTGCTGCTGATCGCCCTGCTGCTGGCTGGGGTGACCCTGTTCTTCAGCCAGGGTTGGTATCGCCAGCTGGATCTCGCGGGCCTGCAGGCCTCCCGCGCCCAACTCGTCGCCTGGCGCCAGGCGGCCCCGCTGGCCACCGCCTCCGGCTATCTGCTGGTGTACGTGCTGGTGACGGGCCTCTCCCTGCCCGGCGCCACCGTGCTCACCCTGGCGGGGGGCGCCATCTTCGGCCTCTTGCAGGGCACGGTGCTGGTGTCGCTCGGCTCCACCCTGGGGGCCACGGCGGCCTGCCTGCTGGCCCGCACTCTGCTGCGGGAGCCGGTGCGGCGCCGGTTCGGCCAGCGCCTGGGGCCCATCGAGGATGGCGTCCGCCGCGATGGGGCCGCCTACCTGCTCAGCCTGCGGCTGGTGCCGGTGGTCCCTTTCTTTCTGGTGAACCTGTTGATGGGCCTCACCCCCATGCCCCTGCTGCCCTTCGCGCTGGTCTCCCAGCTGGGCATGCTGCCGGCCACCCTCGTCTATGTGAATGCCGGCACCCAGCTGGCCCAGCTCACCAGCCTGAGCGGCCTCCTCTCGCCGGCCCTGCTCGGTTCCTTCGCCCTGCTGGGCCTGCTGCCCTGGATCGTCAAGCTGCTGCTGGGCCGCTGGCGTCTCTGGCGCCTCTACCGCCCCTGGCGTCGCCCGCGCCACTTCGATCGCAACCTGATCGTGATCGGTGCCGGGGCGGCGGGCCTGGTCACCGCCTACATCGCCGCCACCGTGCGGGCGAAGGTCACCCTGGTGGAGCGGCACCGCATGGGCGGGGACTGCCTCAACACCGGCTGTGTGCCCAGCAAGGCCCTGATCAGCACGGCCCGCCTCGCCGCCCGCCTGCGCCATGCCGACCGCTACGGCCTGGCCCCCCAGGAGCCCCGGGTGGATCTGCGCCGGGTGCTGGAGCGGGTGAGGCAGAAGGTGGCTGCCGTTGCCCCCCATGACAGCGTCGAGCGCTACACCGCCCTCGGGGTGGACGTGCGCCTCGGCCAGGCCCGCCTGCTCAGCCCCTGGGAGGTGGCGATCACGGCTGCCGATGGCAGCGAATCCGTGCTGTCGGCCCGGGCCATCGTGCTGGCCACCGGCGCCGCGCCGGTGATCCCTGCCCTGCCCGGCATCGACAGGGTGCGGGTGCTCACCAGCGAGACCATCTGGGACGCGCTGGCCGAGCACCCGTCCCCGAGGCCGAGCCTGGTGGTGCTGGGGGGCGGGCCCATCGGCTGTGAACTGGCCCAGGCCCTGGCCCAGCTGGGCCTGCCGGTGACCTTGCTGCAGCGCAATGCCCGGCTCCTACCCCGGGAGGATCCCGACGTGGGAGCCCTGGTGCGCGGGGCCCTGGAGCGCGACGGCGTCCGTGTGCACACCGGCTGCCAGGTGGAGCGGCTCGAGCCTGGTCCTGCCGGGGGTGTGCGGCTGGTGGCCGTGGTGGATGGCGCCACCCTTCGCCTGGAGGCCGACGAGCTGCTCTGCGCCGTGGGGCGCCAGGCCCGGCTGGAGGGCCATGGCCTTGAGGCCCTGGGCATCCCCACCGGCCGCACCATCACCACCAGCCCCCACCTCCAGACCCTTTACCCCAACATCTATGCCGCCGGCGACGCCGCCGGCCCCTGGCAGTTCACCCACACGGCGGCCCACCAGGCCTGGTATGCGGCCGTGAACGGGCTGTTCGATCCCGTGCGCTTCGCCGTCGACGGCCGTGTGATCCCGCGCACCACCTTCACCGACCCGGAGGTGGCCCGGGTGGGGCTCAACGAGACCGAGGCCACCGCCAAGGGGGTGGCCTTCGAGGTCACCCGCTTCCCCCTGGCCGAGCTGGATCGGGCCATCGTCGAATCGGCCGAGACCGGCTTCGTGAACGTGCTCACCGTGCCCGGCCGGGACCGGATCCTGGGGGTGACGATCGTGGCGGAGCAGGCCGGGGAGCTGCTGGCCGAATTCGTGCTGGCGATGCGCTGGAACCTGGGCCTGGGCAAGGTGCTGGGCACCATGCACGCCTATCCCACCCTGGCCGAAGCCAACAAGTACGTCGCCGGAAGCTGGAAGAAGGCCCATGCCCCCCAGCGCACCCTGGCCCTACTGGAGCGCTTCCACTCCTGGCGCCGGGGCGGCGGATAGGAACGGGTCGGGGTTGTGCAGGGCCACGCTCACCGCCACGGCACTGGCCAGCAGCAGCCACAGCAACCGCAGGCCGATCAGCCCGGCGGCGGGCCGATCGAGGCTGGCCGCCGCCGCCACGCTCACCACCGCCACCAGCAGGCCCGCCACCGTGTCCGCCGCCGCCAGCACCGGGCTGTGCAGCCAGAAGAAGAACGTGGTGAACACGGCGAACAGCAGCCAGCCCACCGCCTCCGAGGCCATGACCAGCCTCCGGCGACGGGCGGCCGTGTCCTCCAGATCCAGGTTGGCTACCCGCGCCAGGGCCACCAGGGAGGTGATGTTCAGCACCAGCCACAGGGGAGCGAACAGCCAGTCCGGCGGGGCGTAGGGGGGCAGGCGGAAGGCTGTGTAGAAGGCGGCGTCGCCCAGCACCCCCGCCGGCCAGAAGCTGACGGCATTGGCGGCCACCAGGATCGCGGCGCCATGCCACCAGCGGAAGCGCCGTGCCGGGGCCGTGGCGTTCACGCCTGGGAATGGAGCCCGATGGTGTTGCCCTCGGTGTCGAGCACCAGGCTCATGAAGCCGTAGGGGCCGAGCGACATCTTCGGCTTGATCACGGTGCCGCCGGCTCCCGCCACCCGGCCCTCCTCCACGGCGCAGTCGTCGCAGTGGAAATAGATCAGGGTGCCGCCACCCCCCGGGGCCATGCCCTCCATCTTGGCCAGCGCACCGCCGGCCCCCACCTGATCGTTCTGCATCGGGAAGGCGAAGTACTCCATGCCCGCCTCACCCATGGCTTCCAGGGTCACGCCGAACACGGCCTCGTAGAAGGCCCTGGCCCGGGCCATGTCATTGACGTAGAGCTCGAACCAGATGACGGGATTGACGGCCATGGTTGCGAGGTGGTTTTGGGCCAGATTAGGCCCGAAATTCGGCACTCAGCCCGCCACCCCCTGCTGCTGGCGCGGCGCCAGCGGGCTCCAGTTCTCCTTCACCAGCTGGCGGGCCCGGCCCAGGGCGAGGGAGCCGGCCGGCACGTCCTTGGTGAGGGTGGAGCCAGCCCCCACCGTCACCCGCTCCCCGAGGGTGATCGGTGCCACCAGCACCGAATTGGCCCCGGTCTTGCTGCCGCCGCCGATCACGGTGCGGTGCTTGCGCACCCCGTCGAAGTTGGCGGTGATCGTGCCGGCCCCGATGTTCACCTCGGCGCCCAGGTCGGCATCGCCCAGGTAGCTGAGGTGGTTGGCCTTGCAGCCCTCCCCCAGCCGGCTGTTCTTCACCTCCACGAAGTTGCCGATGCGGCAGCCGGTGGCCAGGTGGCTGTTGGCCCGCAGCTGGGCGAAGGGACCGATGACGCAGCCATCCTCGACGTGGCTGTCCCGCAGCACCGAATGGATCACCTCCACCTCGGCGCCCAGGTGGCTGTTCTCGATCAGGCAGCCGGGGCCGATGCGGCAGCCGTCACCGATGCTGCTCACCCCGCGGAAGTGGCACTGGGGCTCCACCAGCACGTCGCGGCCGAAGCGGGTGTGCTCGCTGAGGGTGCAGCTGGCGGGATCGGTGAAGCTCACCCCCTCCGCCATCCAGTGGCGGCGCAGCCGGTCCTGCAGCACCGACTCGCAGTGGGCCAGCTGCTGGCGGTCGTTGATGCCGGCCACCTCGTCCGGGTCGCCCACCTCCAGGTGCATGGCCGGCCGCAGCAGGGCCACGGTGTCGGTGAGATAGAGCTCGCCCTGGTCGTTGTCGGTGCTCAGGCTGGGCAGCACGGTGGCCAGGCGGGCCCAGTCGAAGCAGTAGATGCCCGCATTGGTGAGGGTGTTGGCGAGCTGCTCGGCCGTGCAGTCGCGGTGCTCCACGATGCCGCTCACCTGGCCCGCCCCGTCGGCGAAGACCCGGCCGTAGCCGCTCGGGTCCGCCAGCCGGGCGGTGAGCAGGGTCACCGCGGCGCCACTGGTCCGATGGGTGGAGAGGAGGGATTCCAGGGTCTCCGGCCGCAGCAGGGGCACGTCGCCGTTCAGCACCAGCAGCTCCCCTTCGAAGCCCTCCAGGGGCCCGAGCAGTTGCTGCACCGCATGGCCGGTGCCGTTCTGGGGCTGCTGCAGCACGAACTCCAGGCCCTCGACGCCGGAGAGGGTGTGCTCCACCCGGTCGGCCTGGTGCCCCACCACCAGCAGCTGGCGGTCGGGGGCGAGCCGGTGGCAGCTGCCCAGCACCCGTTCCACCAGCGTCGCGCCGGCCAGGGGCTGGAGCACCTTCGGCAGGGCACTCTTCATGCGGGTCCCTTTCCCGGCGGCCAGGACGGCAACGGCGAGCATCGGCAGCGGCGGGGCGTCTGCGCCGGAATCTACCGGTGCCCTCCGGCGTGGCCCAGTCCGCCGGGGCCTGGGCGCCGCGGTCGCCGGGCTGGAGGGTCGGTGCTCCGCTGCTGCTCCCGGCGCCGCCGCTCCAGGATCTCGGCGGCCGTGGCGGTGCCGCTGGGGTCCCGGTAGGGCACCCCGGCACGGCTGGCCAGGTGCTCCCGCTCAAAGGCATCCAGGGGCCGCAGGGCCGGATGGGGGGCCAGGGGGGTGAGGCCGGCCGCCGTCCCGGCGCTCCAGCGCTCCGGTTCGTCGGCGGGCGGCCGGATCGCCCGCACCTCCAGCCCCAGCTCCTGCAGGCAACGGCGCAGCGCCGCCGCGGAGCTGTAGGTGAGCAGCCGGCCGTCAGGCCGCAGCAGTCGCACCAAGCGCTCCAGGAACTCCCTGCTCCAGAGCTGGGGACACCGCGACGGGGAGAAGGCATCCAGCAGCACCAGGTCGCAGCGGCCCGCCAGCGTGGCCAGCAGCTCCGGCAGCAGGCGGCGGGCATCGCCGATCTGCAGCCGATCGCTGCCGCTTAGCTCCTCCAGCCGGCCGATCACCGCGGCGGGCCACTGGGCCCGGAAGCCCGCGTTCGCCAGGGCCAGGGCGAGGGGCCGGTGGTCCAGCTCCAGGCCCCACCAGTCGAGCTCCAGGCCGGCGGCAGTGGCGGCGGCCAGCAGGGCGGCGGTGTTGGTGCCGGTGCCGACGGCCACCTCCGCCACCACCAGCTCCCGGCCCGGGGCGAAGCGCTCCAGCGCCGCCGGGACCACGAACTTCCCGTTGGCCTCGCCCAGGGCCCCGGCGGCACTGTGGAAGCCCTCACCCCAGCCGCGGCTGTAGAGGCTGAAGCTGCCGTCCCGCCCCCGCCGGGGCAGCAGCTCGGGTCCCGGTTCCGGCTCTGCCGTCTCAGTGCCGCAGGCGGGCCAGGTCATCCCAGAAGCCGGGGTAGGAGACGGCGGCCGCCTCCGGCCTCCCCAGGCGGGTGTCGCCCCGGGCCACCAGGGAGGCCACCGCCAGGCTCATCGCCACCCGGTGATCCGTCTCGCTGTCCACCTCGGCCCCGTGCAGCGGGGTGGGTCCTTCGATGCTGAGGCCATCGGCGTGCTCCTCGAGCCGGGCCCCCATCGCCGTCAGCTGGCGGGCCATCACCGCCAGGCGGTCGGTCTCCTTGACCCGCAGCTCCGCCGCGCCGCTGATGCGGCTCAGCCCTTCGGCGCAGCAGGCCGCCACCGCCAGCACGGGGATCTCGTCCACCAGCCGCGGGATCATCGGCTCCTCGATGCGGAAGGCCCGCAGCGGGCCGTGCTGGACGCGCAGATCCCCCACCGGCTCGCCCGCCACGTCGCGGCTGTTGAGCACGGTGATCCGGGCGCCCATTTCAGCCAGCACATCGAGAATGCCGGTGCGGCTGGGGTTGAGCCCCACGTTCTCCACCGTCAGATCGGCCCCCGGGGTGATCGCCGCCGCCACCAGCCAGAACGCCGCGGAGCTGATGTCGCCCGGCACCACCACGGTCTGGCCCCGCAGGGTGGGTCCGGGCCGCACGGTGATGAATCGTCCCTCGTCGCCATCCACCTCCAGGTCGGCACCGAAGGCCCGAAGCATCCGCTCGCTGTGGTCGCGGGTGGGGGCCGGTTCGATCACGGTGGTGGGCCCGTTCGCCGTCAGGGCGGCCAGCAGCAGGGCGCTCTTGACCTGGGCCGAGGCCACCGGCGTGCCGATGACGCTGCCGTGCAGGGTCTGCCCCTGCACCGCCAGGGGGGCCAGGTTGCCGTCCTCGCGCCCCTGGATCCGGGCGCCCATCTGGGCCAGGGGGGCCCCCACCCGGCGCATCGGCCGCGACCGCAGGGAGGCATCGCCGCTGAGCACGAAGTGGCGCCCCGCCCGGCCGGCCAGCAACCCCAGCATCAGCCGCATGGTGGTGCCCGAGTTGCCGCAATCGAGCACGTCGGCGGGCTCCCGCAGCCCGTCCAGGCCCACCCCCTCGACGGTCACCACCTGGCCGTCAGCGATGGGCGAGACCGTGACGCCCATGGCCCGCAGGCAGGCGGCGGTGCTCAGGGGGTCTTCGGCGGGCAGCAGGCCCTCAATGCGGGTGGTGCCCTCGGCGATGGCCCCGAACAGCAGCGAGCGGTGGGAGATCGACTTGTCGCCGGGCACCGTCACGTGGCCCCGCAGGCTGCCGCCGGACGGCAGCAGCAGGGGCGCCGGCAACGCGGCCTCGCTCGCATCGACACCCACGGAGGAGGACAAGAGCAGGGGCGCCAACTGGGGTGATCCTATGGAGCGGCCGGTTCCGGCCCCCCGTTCAGGGGCGAATGCCGATCGCCCGCAGCCTGGACGACAGGCCCCAGACCTCCACCACCAGCCGGTGCCAGGGGGTGATCGTCTCCATCGCCAGGCCCATGGGTTTGGGGGCGGCGGCCCGCAGGGCCCGCGCCGCCGCCAGGCATCGGCGCGCTTCGTCGAGCCGCACCCGCAGCTGGTGCTGGTCGAACTGGGACTGCTGCTGCTGCGCTACCCGCGACGGCCCTGGCTGTTAATCGCAGCGCTGGTTACGGCGGCGGCGGTGATTCTGCCGTTTCGCCAGGGGGTGACGCAGGAATTTGGGGCGCTGGTGTCAGCAGCCGAGATGCGACAAATGCCGGAATTTGGCCCCAATGGTCGGCGCGAATATTTTGGCGTTGATCCGCTCAGCTTCTGGCTGCGAGGCGCCAGCGGTCTGCGGTTTCCCCTGTTTCCGCCCATTCTCTGGGCCGGACTGGCCCTGCCCTGGCTGCCCAATCCCACTGGCTTCAGCTTTGCTCCGGCTCGACGGCTGCTGGCCCACCTGCTGCTGGTATCGGTCGGCCTGTTTCTGCTGACCCACCTGCTGTTCCCAATGCTGTATCTTCCCAGTCGCTACACTTTCTTTAGTTTGCGGATTGGGCTAGCTCTGGCCGCTGGCATCGTTGTGTTTTGGGCAATTCAGTCGGTCTGGGCAACGGACTGGACAGCGGCCCCAGGCCAAGCCACTAAACCGCTGCTGCGCCGGTTGATGGCCCTATTTCTGGCGGTGGTGATTGGGGTGCCGGCCCTACCGGGGTTGTTTTTGCCGGTGCAGGGCTGGATAACGGGCAGTTCTCCCCAGCTCTACCGATTTCTGGCGGCCCAGCCTAAATCTAGTCGGATTGCCTC
>QLAH01000665.1_pt1 | contig 14138 bp, 14 predicted proteins | sample 4693081 | NCBI WGS metagenome assembly QLAH01 (sample SAMN09425401, study PRJNA476045) | Lake water metagenome, whole genome shotgun sequencing project.
CTGTAAGAATGCAAGAGGCGAAGTAGATAACTTAAAAAGAGGGGGTAGTGATTACACTGCTTCTCTAGTTGCGGCAGCGTCTAATGCTTCCGTTTGTGAAATTTGGACAGATATAGACGGAATGCACAACAATGATCCAAGAATTGTAAATAAAACCGTAGCTATTGAACAGTTGAGTTTTGACGAAGCAGCAGAGTTGGCCTATTTTGGTGCTAAAATTTTACATCCTACTTGTATTTGGCCTGCACAACAAGAAAATGTACCTGTAAAATTGTTGAATACTATGCAGCCAGATGCGCCCGGAACTGTTATTACCAAAGAAGCGGGTAGTGTGGGTGTTAAAGCAGTGGCTGCAAAAGATGGCATCATTGCTATTAAAATTAAGAGTAGTAGAATGCTTTTGGCATATGGATTCTTAAGAAAAGTATTCGAAGTATTTGAAAAATATAAGACTTCTATTGATATGATTACCACTTCTGAAGTGGCAGTTTCTGTAACAATTGACTCAGATTTATTTTTAGAGGATATTGTAAGAGAACTTGAGCCATTTGGAACAGTGGATGTAGATAAGGGTCAAACAATTGTATCAATTGTGGGCAATGAAATTTCACAAACGGATCATGTATTGCAGAAATTATTTGATGCATTAAATGAAGTGCCTGTTACTATGGTGAGTTATGGAGGTAGTGCACACAATATTTCTTTGTTGGTGCCACAAGACTATAAAACAAAAACTTTGCAGCTTTTAAATGCTGGATTGTTTGGGTTATAATTTGTTGAATACTATTATTTATATCATGGGGGTATCTGGTTGTGGTAAAACAACCATCGGCAATTTATTGTCTGAACAAACTGGGTATCCTTTTTTTGATGGGGATCAATTTCATCCCTCTGAAAATATTGAAAAAATGGCTTCGGGTATTCCTTTAAGCGATGATGATCGCTTGCCCTGGCTTAACAATGTCAAGTGCTTTGCCGAGAAGCAAGCAGAAGGAAACTCAATAATTATTGCTTGCTCTGCGCTGAAGCAGCAATATCGGGATATACTTTCAAATATTCCATCGGCTAACTGTTATTTTATTTTATTGCAAGGCACAGAAGCATTACTCAGAGAGCGTTTGCAAGAAAGGGTAGGCCATTTTATGCCAATAAATCTGTTAAGCTCTCAACTGAATATTTTAGAAATTCCTATGAATGCTTTAGTAGTTGATATTGCCCAATCACCATCAAAAATTGTAGCGCAAATTATTGACAAACTACCAATAACTTTAGGTATGCAAGAATTTGGTTTAATTGGTTTAGGCGTTATGGGAAAGAGTCTCAGTAGAAACTTTGCCAACAATGGCTTTCGGCTTTCTTTGTATAATCGATACGTAAAACACAAAGAAGAAAAAGTAGCTGAAAAATTTATTGCTGAATATCCTGAACTAAAATGCGCTTTAGGATTTGAGGATCTTTCTGAATTTGTTCAATCACTGTCTTTGCCTAGAAAAATCATGTTAATGGTTAATGCGGGGGAAGCTATAGACGATTTGATCAATCAGCTTATACCGCTTTTGGATAAGGGAGATGTATTAGTTGACGGAGGGAACACCCATTATCTAGACACAGAGAAAAGATGCTCAGGGCTGAATAGTTTGGGTATTCACTTTATTGGAACTGGAGTGTCTGGAGGAGAGGAAGGTGCATTAATAGGGCCTTCAATAATGCCAGGAGGTTCTATTGAAGGATATCAGCTGATTCAACCATATTTAGAAAAAATTGCAGCAATCAATACTAATGGAATCAATTGCTGTAAATATATAGGAGAAGGAGGTGCGGGCCATTTTGTAAAAATGGTTCACAACGGAATTGAATATGCTGAAATGCAATTATTGACTGAATTGGTTCAGTTTTTAAAAGTTACGGGTGGATTTACCAATGATTTAATCATTCTTCTTTTACAGCCATTTCTTCAAACAGAAAAAACAAGTTATTTATTAGAAATAACCATTCAGATTTTACAGAAAAAATGGAAGGGGAATTATTTAGTAGATCAAATCCTAGATAATGCAGGTAATAAAGGAACAGGCAGTTGGACTTCGATTGAAGCCGCAAAATCAGGTGTCCCAATACCTACGCTGACAGCTGCTTTAAATGCTCGTTTTATGTCTGCTATGTGGGAAGAGCGTAGGCAAATAGCTGCTAAAATATCAACGACTCAAAAAAAGCAGCCAATAGATATAAATGCGGTAATGGAAGCATACCAGCTATGTAGAATCATCAATCATCATCAAGGATTTCATTTGATTTCAATTGTTTCAAAACAACAAGGTTGGAATATCAATTTGCCAGCATTAGCTGAGGTTTGGACAGCGGGTTGTATTATTCGATCAAAGCTAATGGAAGCGTTAACTGAACTTTTTAGTCATTCAAATAGTTTGCTTTTGCATCCACAAATTTTACAGCAGTGTAATCAGTCAGTGGATTCACTAAAGCAAATGCTTGAAGCTGCTTTAATGAATGAGTTGCCAATGGATTGTTTTAGTGCTTCAGCTCAATATCTATTTGCTTATAAGCAAGCCGAATCTGGAGCTTCTTTAATTCAAGCTCAACGAGATTTTTTTGGGGCACATACTTACCAATTAAAAGAAGATCCTAAAGGTCCATTTTATCATACTAATTGGCAGGAAGTATGAATTATTTATTGATGTTAAGTGTATTAGCGGGAATAGCCAGTTTGCTTATATTGGTTTTATATTTTAAGTTACCAGCATTTATAGCTTTATTAATTGCTTCTATTGTTACTGGAATTTTGGCAGGATTATCAGTACAAAAAATGATAGAGACGATGCAAGAAGGTATGGGGTCTACATTGGGTTTTGTAGCTACAATTGTGGGTTTGGGAGCAATGTTTGGGGCTATTTTAGAGAACTCGGGTGGAGCAGACGCCATTGCACGATATCTAATCAATAAAGCTGGAAATAATAAATCTCCACTTGCATTGGGTTTTACAGGATTAATTATTTCCATCCCAGTATTTTTTGATGTTGCTTTTATTTTATTAATCCCCATAGTTTATGCAATTCAAAGAAACACTCAAAAGTCTTTGTTATTGTATGCCATGCCTTTGTTGGCTGGTTTAGCTTTTGGACATGCATTTATTCCGCCTACACCTGGTCCAATAGCAGTTGCTGAAATTATTGGAGCAGAAATGGGCTGGGTAATTTTGACTTCTATCTTAATTGGTATTCCAACTGTTATCTTATGCGGGGTTTTATTCGGTAAAATGATTGCAAGGAAAATCCATATAACTGCACCTGAACAAGCGTTAGCGGTATCTAATGAAGAGCATATTACGCTTAAGCAATTACCTTCCTTCGGATTGACAATTGGAATAGTTTTTTTACCAATCATTTTAATATTACTGAACACTTGTTTTAAGAGTGGATTATTCATTATCAATAATTCATTTTTTACTCAATTGATTGCTTTTTTAGGGCATCCATTTTCTGCTTTAATTATTGCCAATATTATTGCATGGATTTTATTAGGGATTAAAAAGGGCTACAGTGCAAGCGACTTAAGCAAAATCTCTATTCAGTCTATGGCACCTGCTGGGGCAATTATATTAGTAACAGGAGCAGGTGGTGTTTTTAAGCAAGTGCTGGTGAATACCGGGGCTGGTAAATTATTAGCAGAAATGCTTTTAGATGCGGGGGTATCAATTGTTTTATTTGCATACTTAGCAGCTGCAATGATTCGTCTTTTGCAAGGTTCTGCAACAGTTGCAATGATTACTGCTTCAAGTTTATTGGCACCTTTATTAGTTGCTGGAATGTATTCTCCCATACAAATGGCTGCGTTAGTTTCTGCGATTGCAGCGGGGGCTACTATTTTTTCACATGTTAATGATAGTGGGTTTTGGTTGGTAAAGCAGTATTTAGGGTTGACTGAAAAGCAAACTTTTCAGTCATGGTCTACAATGACATTATTGGTCTCTTTGGTTGCGGGTATGTTATCAATTTTCTTTTTTTACATAGGTTCGTAATAAAACTTAAATGCCATGAAGTATTTTTTTATTTTGCTTTTTAGTTTTTTGGTTATAGGTACTCAAGCACAAAAAAGCTTGAACGGAAAAATTATTGTAGCTGGAACAAATGAACCCATTCCTAATGCAAGTGTGTTTTTAAGCAACACATCGGTTGGTGCCATATCTAAAGAAAATGGACAATTTACAATTCAAAATTTCCCTAATGGTCGGTATGATTTAGTTGTTACAATACTTGGTTATGAAACCTATACTGCAGAAATTAATTCTAACAATCTGCCTGAAAATTTAGTCATTGTACTGCATCCCAAACCAAAAGAACTTGAAGAAGTTATTGTAGGAAACTATGATAAAAATGGCTGGGAGCAATGGGGTGAATTTTTTATGGATATGTTGATTGGTAAAACTCCAAATTCTTTAAATTGTAAGCTTTTAAATAAGGATGTAGTTAAGTTTAAATTCAATAAAAAAGAAAATGTTTTAAGGGCATTTGCTACGGAGCCACTACAAATTAGTAACAATGCATTAGGGTATGATTTAATCTACGAACTGAAAGGTTTTGAAAATAATTATAATACTAATGTATTTTATTATCAAGGGTTCCCTTTATTTATAGAAAAAATCCCAAAGAATGCTCGCCAGCTTAATCGATGGTTGACCAGGAGGGCTGAAACTTATGATGGCTCTCTGATGCATTTTATGCGTAGTTTGTATAGGAATACTTTGGTTCAAGATGGATTTGAAATGCGCAGAATAAAAAAACAAAGATTCGAAGATAAAACTATCAGAATCAATGGCGTTAATCCCGTGCGGGAAAGAGAAATCCTTATCGATATACCTTTGACAGGCGATAGTATTGCTTTTGCCATTGATAGTTTTTCTGTGGGCCTTCAGTTTCCTGATTATTTGAGGGTGGTTTATAAGCATAAATTATTACCATCAATGTACGTTGAGGGGCATCGAAATGTAAAAATTGGCCAACCAATCACTTCTCGTTTAATCATGCCCGATTCTAATAAAGTTTTATCGGTTTTTGCAAATGGAAGTTATTTTTTTGGTAAGGATATTCTTACAGTGGATTATTGGGCTTGGTCTGAGAAACTTTCTAATTTACTGCCACTTGATTATCGACGATAATTCATTTTCTTAGTATATTGGGTAGGAACAATTATCTATATGAAGAAACACCCCAATACATTAGCTGGAATTATTGCGTTATTGGTTTTTTGTGGCATTTTCATTCAGTTTATTCTTGCGATACAAGCACCTAGTAGTAATGATATATTAATCAAAATCATTCATTTTTTTAGCTATTTTACTATTTTGAGTAATCTGATTGTACTAACTTATTTTACTTCTAGATCTCTATCCACTGATTTTATTGAAAATTCATTTTGGAAAAGACCTGAAACAAGTACAGCAGTTACAGTTTATATTTCTATTGTAGGAATTGTTTATCATTTGATATTAAGTAAAATTTATCACCCTCAAGGATTAGCAAGAATTGCAGACCATGGCCTACATACATTTACACCAATTGTTACAGTTTTGTATTGGATCGTATTTGTTTCCACTAAAAAAGTGAATTATACATCAATACCATTTTGGCTAATTTATCCAGTTTTATATTTTGTTTATACCATTATTCATGGTTCAATTACAAATTTTTATCCTTATCCATTTTTGGATGTAGCTAAAATTGGGTTAGTACAATCGTTTTTAAATTGTTTGGTGGTGTTAGTCTTGTTTGCCTTTTTAAGTCTGTTGTTTAGTTTTATAGCCAATTGGCGCCATAAGCAAATAAATAAAATAAGATGATCAGCGAAGCAAAAACAGTTGCAGAATATTTAAGCCAAATTCCAACTGAACAAAAAGTTCAGCTAGAACAATTGCGTAAATCAATAAAAAAAAATTTACCTAGCGGCTTTGTCGAAGTAATGAATTACGGTATGATTGGCTATGTGGTTCCGCATAGTATTTATCCGGATGGATATCACTGTAATCCAAAGTTGCCACTACCCTTTATGGCTTTAGCAGCTCAAAAAAATTTTGTTGCTTTTTACCATATGGGAATATATGCAGATGCCCAATTATTAAAGTGGTTTACAGACGCATACGCTAAATCTGTCCCTTCTAAACTAGACATGGGGAAGAGCTGTATGCGATTTAAAAAGAATGGTGTTATTCCTTATGATCTCATTGGAGAACTGGTTCAAAAAATGAATACACAAGATTGGATTGATTTGTACGAAAAAAATTATAAGAAGTAGCCCAAAATCAAATAGGCATAAAAAAACTCCCTTCAATTAAAGGGAGTTTTTTTATGTCGTATTAAACACTAGGTAGTGTTCAATGTAGATTTGTAAATTAAACAATCAATAATGCATCCCCATAGCTGAAGAAACGATATTTATCTTTAATTGCTTTCTTATAAGCTTCTATAGCTAAGTCATAACCTGCAAAAGCGCAAGTCATAATCAATAAGCTTGTTTTAGGCAAATGGAAATTGGTTACCAAACTATCTGCAACATTAAATGTGTAAGGAGGATGAATAAAATGGTTGGTCCATCCTTCGCTTGGTTTTAATAATTTTTGTGCAGTAAAGCTGCTTTCCATGGCGCGCATAGTAGTAGTTCCTATTGAACAAATACGTTTGCCACTTTCTTTTGCTTTATTTACAATTGCACAAGCTTGTTCGTCAATTTGATAGTATTCGGCATCCATTTTATGTTTGCTCAAATCTTCCACTTCAATTGGACGGAAAGTGCCTAATCCGGTATGAAGTGTAACTTCTGCAAAGCGGATACCTTGAATTTCGCAACGTTTGATTAACTCTTTACTGAAATGTAAGCCCGCGGTGGGTGCTGCAACTGCTCCTTCGTGCTTTGCGTATACCGTTTGGTAGCGCTCTTTGTCTTCTTCGTCTGGCTTGCGCTTGATGTATTTAGGGAGTGGTGTTTCTCCTAAAAATTCTAACATTTTTTTAAAGCTAGCATCATCGTCATCCCATAAAAAACGGATGGTTCTTCCACGACTAGTGGTATTGTCAATAACTTCTGCTACCAATTCTTCGTTGTCTCCAAAGTACAATTTGTTACCAACTCTAATCTTTCTTGCGGGATCAACAATAACATCCCATAAACGATTGGGCTTATTTAATTCACGCAACAAGAATACTTCAATTTTAGCACCTGTTTTTTCTTTTCTTCCATACATTCTAGCAGGGAATACTTTGGTGTTATTAACAACAAATACATCTTTGTCGTCATAATAATCTAAAATGTCTTTGAAGTAGCGGTTCTCCATGTGGCCGCTTTTACGATCTACCACCATCAGGCGGCTGTCTTCTCTTCTTTTGGTGGGGTTCTGGGCAATCAGGTTTAACGGTAGGTCAAACTTGAACTGGGATAATTTCATGTAACTAATCTTTTTAGATGATAGCCACAGCAAGTTGTTCAATCCGCCATAAGGCGAAAGAGGATAACTTCATGTTACGGCATGAATTTTTAAAGTTGGCAAAAGTACAAAAAAATAGCCTATTATCCAATTTTAAAAGATTGCAAAGGATGCGTAATTTTTACATATTACTAAGGTTTATTGAGTTGCTTTCACCTAATTTTGCAGCACTATTTAATAGTGCTTTGGGCACAGGACTGGCAAATAATTAATTAATGATTCGGAAGTATTGGTGGAAAATAATGTCAATTGCTTTGTTGGTCTATACCTGCACCTATGGTTTTTATGTGAAAGTGCCTAGGTTAGATGATCGAATGAAGGAATCTATTAGAAACTTCTTCTTTCATGTTCCAATGTGGTTTACCATGATGATTTTATTATTGGTGTCCATGATTTATTCTATTCGTTATTTACGTAATCCTATTCCAAAAAATGATGCTTATGCAGTTGCATTTGCTTCAACAGGGGTTATATATGGCATATTAGGTTTAGTTACTGGAGCTATTTGGGCCAACTATCAATGGGGAAGTCCTTGGAGTGGGGACCCTAAACAAAATGGAGCTGCCATTGCTATGTTAATTTATCTGGCTTATTTTGTTTTGCGTGGCAGTTTAAATGAGGATGATAAGAAGGGGAGGATTGGTGCAGTATATAATATTTTTGCTTTTTTCATGCTTTTTCCGACCTTATGGATATTGCCTAGATTAACTGAATCTTTGCATCCGGGGGGAGAAGGTGCAGAAGGTAATCCAGGTATTAATGGAAAAGATATGGATGTTCAAATGCGAACAGTGTTTTATCCAGCAGTTATTGGATGGACTCTTTTAGGTGTTTGGATCAGTACATTAAAAATTCGCTACGCTATGCTAGCAGAAAATAAATACAACAATGATTAAGATGCGATTGATTATTACAGCATTATTTTGCACAGTAGTTTCTTTTGTTGCAACCGCTCAGGAAAATACTTCAGACCTTGGATTAATGAGAAGTAACGGCAAGATTTTTGTAGTAATGGCGGTAGTGTTAACCATTCTTTTTGGTTTGTTTGCTTACTTGATAAGCATTGATAAAAAAATTTCTCGTTTAGAAAAAGAAGAACAACGTCAATAATTTTCATCATCGATAATAACCTATAAAACGATTGCCAATGTCGAATCATCAACCGTACAGCTTTTTTCACAGTGTTGAAAGAAGTTTTGATAAAGCAGCCAGTTTTACCAAGTGGGAAAAAGGCTTGCTTGAACAAATTAAAGCTTGTAACAGTATTTACAGTATGCGCTTTCCAGTAAAAATGGATGATGGCCGTATTGAAGTTATTGAAGCGTATCGTGTACAACACTCTCAACACAAGTCGCCTTGTAAAGGTGGTATTCGATTCAGTGATGAAGTGAATCAAGATGAAGTGATGGCACTTGCCTCATTAATGACCTACAAATGTGCAATTGTGAATGTTCCATTTGGTGGTGGTAAAGGAGGAATTAAAATTAATCCTAAAAAATATTCTGTTTACGAGTTAGAAAAAATTACTCGTAGATATACCAGTGAATTAGTAAAGAAGAACTTTATTGGGCCTGGTATTGATGTTCCAGCTCCTGATTACGGAACTGGTGAGCGTGAAATGTCTTGGATTGTGGATACTTATGCTTCTTTAAAGCCAGGTGAAATTGATGCCGCTGGTTGTGTTACGGGTAAACCTGTAACCCAAGGAGGTGTGCGTGGAAGAAAAGAAGCTACTGGATTAGGTGTATTCTTTGGCATCCGTGAAGTATGTAATATGCCAGATGTAATGGAAAAATTAGGTTTAACCACAGGTGTAGTGGGCAAGACCGTAATCGTTCAAGGATTGGGTAACGTAGGTTACCACTCTGCAAAGTTTTTCCGTGAAAATGGTTCAAAAGTTATCGCGATTGCAGAATACGAAGGCGCAATTTTTAATGCCGATGGATTAAATGAAGAAGAAGTTTTCCAACATAGAAAGGCAACTGGTTCAATCTTAAATTTCCCTGGTGCTACCAATATTGCTAAGAGTACCGATGCATTAGAAATCGAATGCGATATCTTAATTCCTGCGGCTTTAGAAAACGTGATTAATGGAGATAATGCAGAAAGAGTAAAGGCAAAAATAATTGGAGAAGCTGCTAACGGACCTTTGACTCCTGAAGCTGACGAAGTATTCGCTAAAAAAGGTGTTTTAGTAGTGCCTGATATGTACTTGAATGCAGGTGGTGTTACGGTGTCCTATTTTGAATGGTTAAAGAACCTTAGCCACGTTCGTTATGGTAGAATGGAAAAACGTTTTACAGAGAATTTAAATACCAAAATTCTTACACAGTTGGAGGAATTGACTGGTAAAACAGTAAGTGCAGCAGATCGTAATATCATTTTACACGGGCCTGAAGAAGTAGATTTAGTACACAGTGGTTTAGAAGAATCAATGATTGCTGCTACAAGAGAAATCATGGCTATCTGGAAAGAAAATCCTTCAATCCCTGATATGAGAACTGCCGCTTATGTTTGCGCTATCAACAAAGTAGGAACTTCTTATACTGAATTAGGTATATTCCCATAGTAGTTAATTTCAATCAAATCTATATAGTCCCGGCACCTCAAAAGTGCCGGGATTTTTATTGATATTTTGGTAGCGCTTTTAACTCCTGAACCTGTTTTCCTGAAACTTCAAATGCGCTTGTGTCATTGCCATTGCTAATAACAAGTATGCCTGATTGTAAAACAGTTTGATACGTTAAGATTTGTTGTATGGTTTGTTCGGATAAAGGAACTTCTTGTTCCTTGCATTCAATTAACATCCAGGGAGAATTATTTTTGTAGACTAAAATATCTACTCTTTTTTTCAATTCTCCCAAGCGAATTTCTTTTTCTACCGCTATCAGTGAAGCAGGGAAATGCATTTCGTTGATTAAGTAATTCAACCAATTCTGCCTAACCCATTCTTCTTTGGTAAATATTACCCATTTCTTTCTGACTATGCACCAAACCTGTTTTTTCAGGTTGTCTGTTTTCAATTTTGGATGATAGTCAGGAAAGGGGATAAACATAGTTAAGCGGTGATTTGCTGTAAAAATGAGTACTAATTTGTATATTTACAAGTTAAACTGTTGAATATGAAATCAAGAGAAGAAATTGTGAACAATTGGTTGCCCCGCTATACGGGAGAAACTTTGGGAAATTTTGGTAAATATATTTTACTCACCAATTTCAGTAATTATGTAAAAATGTTTGCAGAATGGAACAATGTTCCAGTGGTGGGATTGGATCGTCCGATGCAATGTGCCACTGCAGATGGAATTACCATCATCAATTTTGGTATGGGAAGCCCTGGAGCCGCAACCATCATGGATTTACTAACTGCCATAGAGCCTGAAGCTGTATTATTTTTGGGCAAATGCGGAGGATTAAAGCGTAGAAATAAACTGGGTGATCTTATTTTGCCCATTGCAGCAATAAGAGGAGAGGGTACTTCCAACGACTATTTTCCACCTGAAGTTCCTGCTATGCCTGCGTTTGCTTTACAGAAAGCAATTTCTACCACCATTCGCGATTACGAAGTAGACTATTGGACAGGTACTGTGTATACCACCAACAGAAGGGTATGGGAACACGATGAAGAATTTAAAACCTATTTGCAAAAGGTAAGAGCGTATGCTATTGACATGGAAACAGCAACTATTTTTACGGTTGGGTTCTATAATAAAATTCCTACTGGAGCATTACTCTTGGTTAGTGATCAGCCAATGATTCCCGAAGGTATCAAAACAGAAGCAAGTGATTCCAAAGTAACTGCTCAGTTTGTAGATAAGCATCTAAAGATTGGTATAGATTCTTTGAAACAGTTAATCAATAATGGACTAACTGTAAGACACTTGCGTTTCTAGTCTTTCCAAAGAAAGGGAAACAAAATAATTGCAAGGGCAATGACCATTATATCTAATGCCCCCAATAAGCCTACCATTTGCCACCATCCATTTTGAATGGCAGAAGTAAATGCTGCTGAAGAAACTTTAGTCAATAACAAAAGTTGGGGAATGATGATGGGGAAGCCCATGATGGCCATCATGGCTGCTTGTTGTTGGGCTTTAGCTGCAATCGCTGCAAGAAAAGTGAATACCAAACTTAAACTAACACCTCCCAATAAACTAATCAGCACAAATTCACCCATTCTGATAACAGGGCTTCCAAGTAATAAAGTGAATATGGCTAAACTTAAGATATTCATGAAAAGCATTAATAGTGCATTAAATAGGAGCTTAGCTAAAACAAAATGGGTAGGAGATGCGATGGAATAGTAGTACAACATCCTGCCCTTATTTTCTTGCAAAAAACTTTTAGCAACTGCATTAATGCATACAAATAGTTGTAATACCCAAAACAGGCCATTCCATACTTTTTCTTCAGGTTGACCCATAGTTAGGTATACCACAAAAGTGGTGGAAGCAATATATAGTAGCACACCGTAGAAACTATATTGCTGCCTTGCTTCGAGCAACAAGTCTTTCTTAATGAGGGTTAATATCAATCGGTTATTAGTCATGGAAACAATTTCTACAACGAGGTTCGTATGTTTCTTTCTCCCCTAAAAGCACTTGACTTTCATTGCTTGTTTTTCTATAAGAAATATTTGCAATATTGCCACACTTCATGCAAATAGCGTGCAATTTGGTTATATAATCAGCTGTAGCCAACAAATAAGGCATTTGTCCAAATGGTTTGCCCGTATAATCCATATCTAATCCAGCTACAATTACACGAACCCCTTTCAATGCTAATTTTTCGCAAACCGATACGATTTCGGCATCAAAAAACTGTGCCTCATCAATACCCACTACATCAACATCTTGCGCCATCAATAAAATGGTTTGAGAATTGTCAATAGGGGTTGATGGGATTACATTGGCATCGTGGCTAACCACGTCGTTTTCATCGTACCGCTTATCTACAGCAGGCTTGAATATCTCTACTTTTAAGTTGGCAATTTTTGCTCGTTTGAGCCTTCTAATCAATTCCTCGGTTTTTCCGCTGAACATGCTGCCACAAATGACTTCAATCCAACCCCGTCTTTCTCCTGATAAATTTGGTTCTATAAACATGTAACAATAAAATAGCTTAAAATTCGTTTTAGACTACTGGATGGTCCATTTAGTCACCCCCCAAAAGTATTGCTTCCTATGGAAAGAGTAGGCACTTTAATCAATAAATTGCAAGATCAATTTAATCGGCTGGAATCTGCGGACAAATTGGCTATAACTGCTCAATTATTACTAGCCGAATTGCAAATGCTTAAACCCGCAGTTGCAAATAAAACAAAAGTATCAGTGGTAATGCCACAGGTTGCCGTTTCAGCACCAATCACTAAGTCTACTGTAAAAAGAGAGGAGCTTTCCATTGGATTATTTAATGATTATGTAGATATTCCAACGTTAACACATAAAGTATTTCAAGAGTATCCAGTTGAAGTTAAACCTACTGCAGTAAAAGAAATCAATGAATTACTGATGAATGATATTCCTGAAATGAATGAGCATTTAAAGGAATATGCTGTAGAAGTAGCCACTATTTTAGATGAAACTCCGGTACGAGATTTAAAGAAGGCAATCAGTATAAATGATCGTTATTTATTCATCAATCACTTATTTAGGGGGGATGAAAATATGTACGAGCGCAGCATCAAAACCATTAACGGGTTTAATATTTTTGCAGAAGCCCAATATTGGATTAAGAGAGAATTGAAAGTAAAAATGAGTTGGTCCGATGAAAATCCAACCGTTCAACTTTTTGATCAATTGGTTAAAAGGCGATTTGCTTGAATATAATCAAGAATGCTGACTGATGCTCCCGCTTTAGATTGGATATAGGCTCTTCCCGCATCTCCAGCAGCCTGGGCTTTATTGGCATCATTCAATAAATCATTGAGCAAATCCTCCATTTCTAGTGCCGTTTCAGCACTAAAAGCTGCGCCTATTTCAAGCATTTCTATAGCCTCTAAATACTTATCATAAACAGGACCAAAAACGACAGGTTTCCCAAATACAGCAGCTTCTAGCGTATTATGAATTCCTTCACTGCTGAAACCGCCTCCAATAAAAGCAATATTGGAGTAATAGTACAATGAACTTAGCATGCCAACATTATCAATTACAAGGGTTTGAAAATTGTCTCGAATGGATGGATCTAAGGTTTCGTATGTTGAAAGTAAAATGGAGGAGGGATAACGTTGTAAACATTCACTTAATCTTTCTGTACTAATTTGATGTGGTGCAATGATGAATTTTGCATTTCGATGAACTTTTGTAAAATGTTGCAATACTTTATCGTCATCGCTCCAAGTACTTCCGGCAACTATAATGGTGTGATTGCCACAAAATTGTTCCACAACACTAAATTGTTTTCTTGCAGCAGCTATGGTAAGTACTCTGTCAAATCTGGTGTCGCCAGAAATACTGATAAGATTGGGTTTTACTAGATTGTTGATCAAACTATGCGAACCTTCATCTTGTACAAAAAAATGACTAAAAAAAGCTAGCATCTTTCTATAAAATCCTCCATACCATTTAAAAAATAATTGTTCCGATCTAAAAATTCCGGATACTAGTAGGGTAGGGATCTGCTGCTTCTTTAATTCTGCTAAATAAAAATA
>QLAH01000666.1_pt1 | contig 14122 bp, 9 predicted proteins | sample 4693081 | NCBI WGS metagenome assembly QLAH01 (sample SAMN09425401, study PRJNA476045) | Lake water metagenome, whole genome shotgun sequencing project.
CAGGGGAGACGATGTTGAAGATTCGACACTCGGCAATCCATAGGCCCCTAATGGTGGCAAGGCTTTGTGAATCTGTGGATTTTCGACAACGTCTTTTGTGTCTAGCATTGCACTGACTCGACGCCAATCCTTGGGCTTTGAGAAGGTTAAGGTTGCCAGAGTGCGGCCATAGGTTTTCCTGGGAATTGGTATTTCTTTACCTCTTTGGTCCGGTTTGTAGCGAGATTTACGAATCTGTTCCTCGTGTGGTTCTTGTCCGTCCGTCCACCGCCCCAGCTCTCGTTCTCCTGGGGCGATCGGCGACCGCGGCGTGCTCTCCGGCGAGGGCAGCGCCTGTGAAGACATGTTTGTGCTCATCCAGCCGGTCAGCCGCAGCCGCAGCGTGTTCGTGCACAGCGGCCGGATCGAGCGCGGCCGTCTGGCGGTGGGCGATGTGGTGCAGGCCCGGGTGGATCGCAACTGCCGCCGCCGCGCCCAGGCCCACCACACCGCCACCCACCTGCTGCAGGCGGCGCTGAAGCAGGTGGTCGACGACGGTGTCTCCCAGGCGGGCTCCCTGGTGGACTTCGACCGGCTGCGCTTCGACGTCCACTGCCCCCGGGCCCTGACCCCGGCCGAACTGGAGCAGATCGAGGACCTGGTCAACGGCTGGATCGCCGAGGCCCACCCCCTGGAGGTGGCGGAGATGGCCCTGGAGCGGGCCCGGGCCGCCGGCGCCGTGGCCATGTTCGGTGAGAAGTACGGCGAGGTGGTGCGGGTGGTGGACGTGCCCGGCGTCTCGATGGAGCTCTGCGGCGGCACCCACGTGGCCAACACCGCCGAGATCGGCCTGTTTCGGATCATCGCCGAGACGGGGGTGGCGGCGGGCATCCGCCGCATCGAGGCCGTGGCGGGTCCCGCCCTGCTCCCCTACCTGCGGGAGCGCGACCGGGTGGTGCGGGAGCTGGCCGACCGCTTCAAGGCCCAGCCCGGTGAGATCCTCGAGCGTGTCGCCGCCCAGGCCGATGAGCTGCGGGTCACCACCAAGGAGCTGGCGGCGGCCCGAGGTGCCCTGGCGGTGGCGAAGGCCAGTGCCCTGGCGGAGCGGGCCGAAGCGGTCGGCCCCCATCGGCTGCTGGTGCAGCGCCTCGATGGGGTGGATGGGGCCGGCCTCCAGGAGGCGGCCCAGCGCCTGCAGCAGCAGCTCGGCGAGGGGGCGGCCGTGGTGCTCGGCGGTCTGCCGGATCCGGCGGATCAGGGCAAGGTGATGCTGGTGGCGGCCTTCGGCGGCGCGGTGGTGGCCGCCGGCGCCAAGGCGGGAGCCTTCATCGGCGGCATCGCCCAGCTCTGCGGCGGCGGCGGAGGCGGCCGTCCCCAGCTGGCCCAGGCCGGGGGCCGGGACGGCGGGGCCCTGGATGGGGCCTTGGCGGAAGCCCAGCGGCGCCTGGCTGACCAGCTGGCTGGGGGCTGACGCCGGGCGGCCGGGGCTCAGAAGCGGTAGTTCACCTTGGTGTAGAGCCCCTGGCCCAGCAGCCAGTCGTTCCAGACCCCGAGGTTGTCGGCGGTGGAGAAGGGGCGGGCCCAGCCCAGTTCCAGGGTCCAGTTGTTGCTGGCCAGCCAGCGCACCAAGACCCCACCGGCCCCCACCGTGTCGCCGAAGGAGCCACCGTTGAAGTTGGTGCGGATGCCGCCGGCGCCGATGAACGGGACGAGCTGGAGGGCACTGGCCCTGCCGTTCCAGAAGGTCCACACCGCTTCGCTGCTGGCCAGCCAGCCGCTGTCGCCGCTGACCAGCTGGCCGGGGAGGCCCCGCAGCCCCACATCGGAGCCGAGGGTGAACTGCATCGAGGACGTGAGCGGGGCGAAGGCCAGCTGGGCGGCGGTCCGCAGGTTGATCTGCCAGCGGGGGGCCACGGTCCAGGAGCCGGACAGAAAGCCGCCGATGGCGGTGGCGCCGCCCACCGCGATGCCCGCCTCCGCCAGTTCCTGGCGCTGGATCCCCGGTGTGGCGATCGAGACGCCCTGCAACAGGTAGGCACTGCCGTTCCAATTGGCATGGCGGCTGAGCCCACTGGCGTTGACGCCGAAGCGCAGGTAACCGCCGGAGGGGCTGCGGACGCTTTCCGGCACAGTGGCGGGCAGGGGGATGTCCTGTTCGTAGGTGTTGCTGCGGCTGTTGCTGTAGCCGGCGAACAGGCTCCAGCGCTGGCTGAGGGATTCGCGGAACACCCATTCGAACTGGGCCAGGGCCTGGTATTGGCTGGTGGAGAACCCATCGACCGGCGCCGGCAGTTCCACCAGGTTGCGGCGGCTGAAACCGAAACCGCCGGTGAGGCTGAAGGTGTCGCTGAAGGGGTAGGTGTAACTCACCGAGGCGATGGCCGCCCCCAGCTCGGGGGTGTCGGTGGCATCGAGCTCGCCGTAGATCAGCAGGGTGTCCCCTCGCCGCAGCAGGCTGGGCTTGAGCAGCGTGGCCACGGCCCGGAACTCCCCCGAGCCACTGGTGCCGTCGTTGCGCAGCGCCAGATCCCCTTGCCACGGCTCGCGGGCCGGCTCCACGGCAACCCGGAACACCCCTTCGGAGGGGTCGCTGCCCAGCCGCGCCAGGGTGCCCCGCACACTCTCGATGCCCGGCTGCCGCTTGAGCAGCTGCAGTTGCAGCTCCACCGTCGACAGCCGCAGGATCTGGCCCCGCAGGGGGCGCAGCAGCCGGCTGACGCGACGGTTCAGCCAGGGATCGCTGCCGGTCACCTGGATGCCGACGACACGCCCCTCCACCACATCCAGGTAGCCGGGGGCCGGGTCGTTCTCCACGTAGACACGGCTGCTCACATAGCCGTCGAACACGAGCCGGGTGCTGAGGGCCACGGCGCAGGCCTTGAGCCGCTCCTGGGGGTCGGTGATCCTGCTGCACTCCGCCAGCAGATCACGCACCTGCACGGGGGTGTAGAGCGTCAGGCCGCGGATCTCCGGCAGCGTGCCCGTCGGCAGGGGGGGCTGGGGCTGGCCCGGGGGGGTGGGAGCAGGGGCGGAGGGCCTGGTGCCGTCGGGCCCGGGGGCCGGGGTCTCGAGGGGCCGGAGGTCGATGGGGGGGGAGGGCGCCGTTTTGGCGGGCGCCGGCCGCTCCAGCTGACGGGGAGGGCCAGGCAACCGGATCGGGCCGTCCTGCAGGGGGGGGGCCACCAACTGGGCCAGAAGGAGCAGCATCAGGGACTGGCCGTGTTCTCGCTCAGAAAAGAGAAGCTGGTAGCGTTCTTAGATGTTGATGAGGTCGGGTGGAGTAGCACCTGATGCGTGAATGATGACCAGGGACAGGGCTCTGACAGGGACGCGAAGCGAAACTACCCGCCTGTCTGTGCCGTGGTCAGGAATTTGAGTAGCAACAGTTACCAAATCCCCGGGGAATTGCCCGGGCGTGTGTGTTCAGCTACCGCGCCTGTCTTGAAACCCACGCGTTGGCTCGCTCCCCTGGGGATTGTCGCCCTGCTGGGGCTGGCGAGCGCGCCCGTTGGCGCCGGTGAAATCACCGCCACGGGTGGTCCGCTGGGGCTGGGCAGTGTGGTCAATGGCCGTCCGGGGGGCAGTTGCTTCGGCGGTGCCTGTGCCATCCAGGGGGGCACCTCCGCCGGGGCCAACCTGTTTCACCGCTTCTCCGCCTTCGACACCCGCGGCCCGATCACCGGCGTCAGCCTCGAGGTGGGGGCCCACCGCAACGTCATGGTCGGGGTCACCAGCCCCCTGGGGAGCTTCATCGACAAGGCCGTCACCCTGAGCGGCCCGGCCAACCTCGTCTGGCTGTCGCCCGGGGGGATCCGGCTCAGTGGTGCCGGCACCTTCACCAACGTTCAGCAACTCAACCTGACCACCGCCACCGGCCTCCGGGTGGGAGAGGGTCGCTTCGACGTGCACGGCACCACGGCCGCGGTCGCCGCCTCCCTGGCGGGGATGCCCGCCCTGGGCCTCTCCGGTCTCAGCACCGACCCGTCCACCCTCCGCCAGCTCGGTCTTTCCGCCCAGGGGGATCTGGCCATCGAGGGGGGGCTGCTCACCGTGGATGGCGGCCTGCTGCTGGATGCCCAGGGTGGCCATGTGCTGCTGGGGGGATCCCGGCTCCAGGCTCCCGGGGGCCAGGTGGTCCTGCAGGGCCAGCAGGTGGCACTCCAGGACACCACGGTAGATGTCTCCAGCCCGGCCGGGGCCGGCGGCAGCATCGCGCTCTCCGGCGAGCGGGTCTCCCTGGCGGCCTCCAGGCTGGTGGCGACGGGCCGCACGGGTGGAGGGGTCGTCCACGTCGGTGCGGATCCCCTCGGGGCCGTGACGGCCTCAAGCACCGCCGTGGATGCGGCTTCCGTCCTTCAGGCGGATGCCAGCGGATCCGGCCGTGGCGGCCGCCTGCTGGTGCTCGGCCAGGACCGGGCCGAGGTGCAGGGCGCCCTCAGTGCCCGCGGTGGTCCCCAGGGCGGCGATGGCGGATTCGTGGAGACCTCGGCGGGTTGGCTGGCCCTCTCCACCACGCCGGATCTGGCGGCCCCAAGGGGTCGCGCCGGCACCTGGCTGATCGATCCCCGCGACATCGAGATCGTGGCCGCCGGCACGGGGGGTGGTCCGCCTCCCGGCGGGTCGCCTGGGGTGCTCCCGGGCTCGCCGTCGCGCCTGGATGTCGGGCTCATCAACACGGCCCTCAACGGCGGCCAGACGGTGATCGTCGACACGACCGATCCCCTGGGCACCCAGCCGGGGACCATTTCGCTCCTTGCCCCTGTTGAGAAAACATCCGGTGGGGACGCCACCCTGGATCTGAGGGCCGACGGCTCCATCGTGATCAATGTCGCGGGGGCGGACCCTGTGGCCTTCTCCAATACGACCGCCCGGCGACGACTGGATGTCAATCTGTGGTACGAGAAGGGGGCAGATCCTTCCCTGCCGGCGGGATCCATCAGCTGGCAGAAAGGCGCGGTCGACATCAACAACGGCACGCTGCGGATCCTGCAGGGGGCGTCCCGGGTGGACGGCAACCTGGAGCTGACGGGGGCGGTCGCGCCGTTCAAGTTGCTGTCCGGCACGGTGCGCACCGGATCGTTCGCCTGGAGTCCTACAAGTTTTGGCACTGTTCAGCTGGCGGCGTCCAACTCCCCCAAGCCGGCCATCCTGGAAGTCACCCGCCAGTACCTACAGGGCCCTGGGCGCCGTGTCAACGCTTTCTCGGAAGCCGAGCTCAGGATTGGCCCGTCTGCTCTCAAGAGTTTCATTGATAATGCTGTCTTCACCGATCCCACGCCTTCCAAAGACACGCTCATCCGTGTTTCCAATGGCGCCACCCTTTCCCTGAATCAGGTCACCATCGACGGCCCCCTGCTGAGCGTTGATGGTTCAGGCCAGCTGGAGCTGTCGGGTTCCAACCGTCTGTCGAATCTGAATAGTTCCGGATCGTTCCTGGTGGCAGCCAATTCCACCCTGGAACTTCAGAGTGCAACGATCGCCCCTGGGGCCTCGATCATTCTGCAGGGCAATGGTTCGGCCCGGCTGCTGATCGATGCGGTCTCGTTTCGGAATGAGGGAACCATCCAGGGTTCCGGTCTGATCGAGGTGAACGGTGGTCTGGGGGCTTTCATCAATGGGCGATCCGTGCCACCGGGCGCCGCCCCGGCGGTGGTGGATCCCATCGGATCGCTGCGCATCCGGGCCAGCAGCCTCCTGCTGGAGAGCAACAGCCAGCTGCTGTTCGACCTGTCGCGGGCCGACCAGCTCTCCGTCTTCGGTGACACCGTGCTCGGCGGGGGGCTGGACGTGGTGTCGCCCCCGATCCTGGGCGCCGACACCCCCTACGACCTGATCCTGTCCGGCTCCATGGCGGGGGCGTTTGACCCCGGCCAGGTCTCCCTGCCTGCCGGGTTCACGCTTCAGGGCATCGTCGCGAGCGGGGACCCGGTGTTGCCGGTCGCCTTCCAAGGGGATGTGGCGGCCACGCCACCACCGCCCCCGGCGCCGCCCGACCCGCCCGACACCCCCACGCCGCCCGTGACACCCGTCACGCCCGTGCCGCCCCAGACGGTGTCGGTCCCCCAGGACCCCGCGCCCTCCCCCCAGCCGACCCCGTCGCTCCTGGTGCCCGATCTCGGCTATCGGATTTTTCCCTCCTCCCAGACGGCGCCCTTCGGCTCGACCCTCAACATCGGCCGACGCGGGGTGGGTTCCGACGCCCTGGCGGTGAACCTCTCGGAGGCGGATTTCAGCCTGGCCGGCGGGGCGGCCACGGCACCCGGCTCCCTCGCGGTCTCCACCGCCGCCCTGTCTGCGGACAAGGTGGCCGCCGCACTCTCGGACGGGGATCAGCAGCGCACGGAGGACGTGCGCCGCGCCCTGGGGGATGTGGGCCCGGCGGGGGATTCCGACGGAACCCTGCGTCTCGAGGAACTGCAGCGGTTGCTCAGCAAGGCCTCCCAGAAGGGGGACAGGGATGACGAACGCTTCAATCCCGCGGTGCTGATGATCTCCTTCACCGAACAGAAGGAGGGGGCCGCCCAGGGGCAGAAGGCCGATGCAGCCCCGGATCCGAAGGCCCCGGCCGGCGCCGGAAACAAACCGGCCAACTCGTTCCTCGACCTGATCCTGCTCAGCCGCAAGGGGGAGCCCGTCGGCAAGCGGGTCGAACTCTCCCGGGAGCGCTTCGGTGAACAGCTGCGGGCGCTCTACCGGCAGCTGGCACGCCTGGAACCCCTTCAGGTGGAGAACCCCGAGTCCCCCTCCAGGCAGATCCACCGGGCCCTGATCGCCCCCGTGGTCGAGGAGCTCAAGGCCAAGGGCATCACCACCCTGGTGATCGTTGCCGACCGGGGCCTGCAGGGCCTCCCCTTCGCTGCCCTGCATGACGGCACCGACTACTTCGGTGACCGTTTCGGCTTCTCGATCACGCCCTCGTTGAACCTCACCTCCTTCGGACCTCCCCGCCAGACCCGCGGCCGGGTGCTGGCGGCGGGGGCCTCGGAGTTTGAAGGGCTCAGCCCCCTGCCCCTGGTGCCCGAGGAGCTGGCCGGCATCCCGGATGGGGTTGGCATCGACCGTTTCCTGAACAAGGCGTTCACCCCGGAGGTGCTGCTCAGTCAGGCGGCCGACCCCCGCTACGAGCGCCTCCATGTGGCCACCCATGCCGAATTCATGCCCGGGGGACCGTCCCAGGCGCGCATCTTCACCGGAACCGGCTCCGTCAGCCTCCAGGAGTTCGCCCGCCTCAGGCAGCAGCGCAGTGGCAGTCCCCTCGAACTGTTCGTGCTCAGCGCCTGTCGCACGGCCCTGGGTGACAGCGACAGTGAGCTCGGTTTCGCCGGCCTGGCCCTGCAGGCCGGATCCCGCAGTGCGATCGGCACCCTCTGGTATGTGGACGACGTCGCCACCTCCGCCTATTTCCTGCAGCTGTATCGCTACCTCGATCAGGGCATGCAGAAAGCCGAGGCCCTGCGGGCCACGCGGCAGGCGATGGCCACTGGCAAGGTGCGGCTTCAGGGCGATAAGGTCATCGGGTCCGATGGTGTCCCCCTCCTCACCGAACTGACACCCTCCCAGCGGCGCCGCATTGCGTCAGGCATGGCCCATCCCTACTTCTGGGCCGGGGTTCAGTTGATCGGCACCCCCTGGTGAATCTTCTCCGCCGGGCTGTCCTGACCTGATTCCTTCCTTCCGTTCCGGCCCCCGTGTGGTGGGTCCCCCCGGTCCACCCAGTTCCTCATTCAGTGCCTGATCTTCCAGCGGTCTTCAACGTCTTTCTGATGCTGGTGATGGCCCATTTCCTTGGGGATTTCGGGCTCCAGAGCGATCGCATGGCGCGGGAGAAATGCCCCGGCTGCGGCGTGACCCTCGGCTGGGGGTGGTGGCTCACCTCCCATGCCGCCATCCATGGCTTTCTGGTGGGGATGGTGACCCAATCATCCCTTTTAGGTGTGGCAGAATGGGGTGTGCATCTGTTGATCGATTTCGGCAAATGCCGACGTCTGTGGACCCTGTCGTTTGACCAGGCGCTTCACATCATCTGCAAGCTCCTCTGGGCCTGGCTGGCGATTCGGCAGGCCTCCACACCCCTCTGGTTCCAATGAAGCGAAAGGTTGCCGATCCCTCCATGGCCACGCCTCCGCGTCGCTCCCGCTCCGGTCCCGCGCGACGGACGCCTTCCCCCTGGCTGGCCGCGGCGCTCCTGACCCTCGCGCCCCTTTCGGCGCTGGAGCCGCCCCAGGCCCAGGCCCAGAGCGATCTTCGCAAGAGCTTCCCGGGCCGGCGGGTCGGAGGAGGCACCCGGGGTGAATGCGCCAGTCGCCTCCTGGCCCATCTGGTGCCCTCCAGCAGCGTCTTCGCCCCCGGCAAGGCCCGCTACCTCGGGGTGCTGGAAGGTCCCAGCGCCTCCCCCAGCCCGCTGGAGATCACCTTCCGCCCGTTGAGCGACCGCGGCACCGTGGATGGGGCCATGGCGTCGGGCCAGCGCCGGGTGCTGCCGGCCTCCTCTCCGGGCATCACCCTCCTGACCCTGCCCCCGGTGAAGGTGCCGACGATGTGGGAGTCGAGCTACGTCTGCCCCGGTGGAGTGGCCACCCCCACCCCGGCCGATCCGCTCAACTTCGTGGCCGCCGACTCGCCTCCGGCCCTGAGCCTGCTGGTGACGGAAGCCTCCAAGGAAGATGTGGCCGTGCAGGCTTCCCTGGCCAAGCTGCACCGCTCCTGCGGTTCCAGCGTGTCCCGCGAGGAGGTGGGCGCCACCTTCGGCCTGGCCGATCTGATCACCGCCCAGTGGCCGGAGCGGATTCCAGTGCGCTGTCCCGCCTGAGGCCACCCCGCAGCTCCCAGATGCGCAGGGGTTCGGTGCGTCCCTTGACGCTCAGCGCGCCCCAGTCGAGCCACTCCAGCGGCAGCCCCTTGGGCAGCAGGTCCACCGTGCTGGAGGACACGAGCACCCGGCAGAGGTTGCTCTGACGCTCCTTGTCGAGGCTCTCCAACCGGGCGGCGCAGTTCACGGCATCGCCGATCACGGCGTACTCCAGCCGTTCGCTGCTGCCCATCGATCCCGCCAGCACGGCGCCGGAGTGGACGCCGATGCGCAGGCCCATGGCCGGCAGCCCCTCCTGCTCCAGCTCCTCGTTGAGGCTGGCCACGGCCCGCTGGATCGCCAGGGCGGCATCGATGGCGGCCTTGGCGTCCGCCTGCTCGCCACTGCTGAGGGGGGCGCCGAACACGGCCAGCAGCCCGTCGCCGGTGAACTTGTTGACCATGCCGCCCCGGCGTGTGATCGCCGGTACGAACAGAGCCATGCCCCGGTTCAGCCAGTCGAGCAGCTCGCCGGGGGTGAGGCGTTCCGACACGCTGGTGAACGAGCAGGTGTCCGACATCAGCACCGTCACCGGCAGCTGGCGCCCCTCGAAGCGACCGTCGCTGAGCAGCCCATCGCGTTGGTTCCAGAGCTGGCGCGCCACGGCCGGGGAGGTGGTCTGGCCCAGGAGCCGCTCGATCTGCTGGCGCTGCTTCTGGCTGGAGGCACCGCGGCGCACCCAGCCCGCGCCGGCCATGGCGATGAAACCCGTCAGGGGCAGGCTCAGACCCACCCAGACGAAGTTGTAGAGCAGCAGCACGGCGCCACCGACCATCAGGGCGGCCACCAGCCCCACCACGAGCACGCTGCGGCGCAGCAGCACGAAGGCTTCCCCCAGCACGATCCCCAGCACCACCGCCACCACTTCGGCGACCCGCTCCACCCAGCCCGGCAGCGTCCGCAGCCGCCGCGGGTCGCCGGCGACGTTGCGGTCCATCAGGGCGGCCAGGCGATGGGCATGGATCTCGACGCCCGGCACCTGCAGTTGCCTGGCCCCGAGGGCGGAGCGGGTCTGGGGCACGGGGAACAGGTCCCGCAGGCTGGGGGCGGTGCTGCCGATCAGCACGATGTGGCCGCGGATCTGGTCGGCGGGGATCGGTCGGCGGCCGAGCACATCCTGGAGGTTCCAGAGGTGGAAGCTGCCGAGCTGGTGGAACGACAGCATCTGCTGATATCCAGCGGCATCCAGCTGGTCGTAGCCCCCCGATGCCGGATCCAGCCAGGGGCCCGGTTCACTCCCCTTCTCGAGCCGCTGCCGCAGGCTCCGCTGGCCCTTGCCCACCTCCAGCAGGCGCAGGGCCAGGGACACGGTGGCTTCGTCCTGCCCCGCCACATGCACCAGATCGCGGCGAATCACCCCGTCGGCATCGAGCACCAGATCGTTGAACCCCTGGCGATCGGCCGGCGTCCCGGGCACCGGACCGATGGACTCGGCCAGATTGAAGATCGAGACGAGGCGCGGATCGGTGCGGAACCGTTCCCGCAGGCAGGCCTGGTCGGGGCCCACCCCCTGGTCGCGGTAGATGTCGAGGCCGATCGCCACCGCCCCCCTGGCGCTCAGCCGGTCGATCGCCTCGCACAGCACCCGGTCGTCGATGGGAAAGCCGTAGGTGGCCAGGTCGGACTCGTCGATGCCGATGATCGTGATCGGCTTGTCCGTGCCCGGCGGCGCCGGACGCAGGCTGGTGATCAGGTCGTAGAGCAGCAGGTTGAGGGTCTCGTTGACGGGGCTGCGCTGCAGCGCCAGCAGCAGCAGGCCCGCGGCCGCGTAGGGCACCAGCGAGCGCACGCCATCCCCCAGATGGTGCAGCCCCAGCCGTGCCAGCAGGGAGGTCAGTGCGGATCCGGGCCCTTTCTTGCTGTCCATCAGGTGCCCTTGAAGGCGAAGAAGAGCCGTTTCATCGTGTCCAGCAGAGCATTGGAGCGTTCGCTGTGCTGTTCGCGATCCAGGCTTTTCAGCTCCGCCTGCCGCTCCTGCACCATGGCGGCGAAGCGCTCCAGCAGGTCGGGGTTCGCGTCCAGCAGGCCCTTGATGCTGTCCCGGTCCACCTCCAGCAGCAGGCATTCCTCCGTGGCCCGCACCGTGGCGCTGCGGGGGGCGTCGAGGAAGAGGGTCATCTCGCCGAAGACCTCGCCCGGCCCCAGCTGGCGCACCGCCACGGTGTGGCCCGGCTCGATCTCCTTGAGGATCTCCACGGTCCCCCGCAGCACGTGGAACATCGAGCGCCCCTCGGCCCCCTCCTGCACCACCGCTTCGCCGGGCCCGTAGGCCACCTGATGGCTGCCCTCCACCAGGGTCTCCAGCTGCTCGGCGCTCAGGTCGGTGAAGATCCCCACGCTGGCCAGGGTCTGGCAGCACTGCTGGCGGGAGGGGCGGCCGGGCCGCTGGGCCCGGTCCCGGGGACGGCGCGGCTGCAGCTCCCGCACCGGGAAGGGGATGCTCTGGCCCTCCCGGGCCAGGGCGTACCAGATCTGCTCGAGCAGGTCGCTGCGCAGGTCGCCGATGGCGCCATCCCCCAGCTCCCGCTGCCACACCTGCAGCTCGTAGGCGATGGCGCTGTCCTGGAACTCCTGGACGCGGATGCGGGGGGCGGGCTCCCGCAGCACCTTGGGATGCTGCAGCACCACCTTCTCCAGCAGGGCCCTGGCCTGGGCGGGCGGCAGGTCGTAGTCGAGGCCGACGCTGAACCGGTTGCTGACGGCCCCGGAGCGGCCCAGGTTGCGCAGCACCCGCTCGGTGACGAGGCTGTTGGGGACGACCACCAGCTGGCCGTCCATGTTGCGGAGCATGGTGTCCCGCCAGTTCACCTGCACCACCACCCCGCGCACCCCCTCGTCCAGCTCCAGGAAGTCCCCTTCGGTGAACTCGTCCCCCAGCTGCAGCTCCAGGCCCGCGAACAGGTCCTTGAGGGACTCCTGGGCGGCCAGGCCGATCACGGCGGTGAGCACGGCGGAGGTGGTCACCAGCCCCACCAGATCCAGCCGCGCCGACTGGCGCACAAGCACCACGGTGGCCAGGGCGCCACTGCCGAGGGTGAGCAGCTGCAGCAGCAGCTGCGGAGGCGGGCGCCACAGCCCCAGGTGGGCGGGCACCTGCAGGGTCGCCCACAGGGCCAGGAGGATGGCGGCGTAGGTGAGCAGCAGGTCGTCGGTGAGCAGCACCCACACCCGGTAGGCCGGTGGCAACCCCTGCAGCGGCAGGGAACTCAGCAGCGCCCAGGCGGCGATGGCCAGCAGCGGCAACCGCAGCGGCACGGTCGGCAGGTGCCTGTGGCGGCTGAGACGGGCCAGCACCAGCAGCCCGGCCGTGGCGGCCAGGGCGCTGATCCAGATCTGCAGCAGGGCCAAGGCGCTCGCTTCGACCGCCCCATCCTGCCGCCGACCCTGGCCGTCGGCTCCGGAAGCGAGCAGGCTGGGAGCAGCCGTTCCCCCATTGATGCGTTCGATCCGCCCGCACACCGTCGTCCCTCTGCTGGCCCTGGTGGCGGTCGGTGCCTGGCCCGGTGCCGCCGGCGCCCAGGTGCAGCTGCGCTGCGAAGGCACCCTGCTGGAGGCCAGGGGCACGGCCGAACAGGAACGGCCCACCCGCCGGCTGTCGTTCTCCCTGGCGCTGGAGGCGGAGGCCCCCACGGCCGACGCCGCCCTCCAGGGCCTGCAGGAGCGGCTGGCGGCGGTGCGCCAGGTTCTGCAGCAGCTGCAGGTGGAGGAGCTGCGGGTCACCTCCCCGAGCACCTGGCAGCGCGAGGCCGATGGTCGCCGGCCGGCGGCGGTGACGGCCAGCCTGCAGGAGAGTGGCCGGCTGGCTCCCGAGCGGCTGCAGCCCCTGATCCGGGAGGTGGGGGCCCTGAGCGGGGTGCGCCTGGCGCCGGTGGGCACCGAGGCCGATCGGGGCCTGGATGGGGCGGTGCGGCGCCGGCTGCTGCGGGGGGCCTACCAGGACGCCCTCGCCCAGGCCCGGGAGGTGGCCGCCGCCGTCGGGCTGACCAGGCTCAACCCCCTTGAGGTGCAGCTGGACGGCAACGAACTGCGGCCGATGCTGATGCGGGCGGCCGCGGCCGATGCCGCCCCACCCTTCGATCCGGCCGAGCTGGCCCAGCCGAAGGACCGCCTGAGCCTGACGGTGCGCTTCTGTGCCCGTTGATGGGTTTCGGGGCGGGCGGGTGCGCTTTGGGTGCCCGCGAGCAGAATGCAGCCGTCCGGACCCGGAGCCTTGAGCGAATGCGCCACCGCCTGTCGAGCGCTCTGCCGAGCCTGCCGTTCCTGCCGATCCTGATCCTGCTGGCGGCTCCGGCCCTCGCTCCGCTGCCGGTGCGGGCCTCCGAGAGCGCCGTGGTGCAGGAGATCCTCGATGGCAACGAGATGTTCATCGACGGCAAGACGGCCAAGGTGAAGCAGAAGGCCGTCGCCCCCCAGAAGGTCAGCACCCAGAACAGCCGGGGCCAGATCCGCTTCGACAGCGGCGCCGCCGGCCGCCTCAACCGCTTCTCCCTGCTCAAGCTGGGCCAGGGCTGCTTCCTGATCGAGAAGGGTCAGATCCTGGTCTCCGGCAAGCAGAGCGGCTGCACCCGCTCCGCCCGCCTCAGCGTGCGGGGCACCAACTACCTGCTGGACGTCAGCGAGACCGGGGAGGCGGAGATCTCCGTGCTGGAGGGGTCGGTGGAGGTGGAGCCGCTCGCCGACGGGGAACCCACCGGCAAGCCCGCCACCACCGTGGAAGCGGGTCAGAAGCTGCGGCTCTCCCCCGCCGGGGTGGTGCTGGCGATCCTGGGGCTGAGCGCCGGCGACTACAACAGCATCCTGGGCGGCCCCCTGTTCCAGGGCTTCCGGGTGCCCCTGCCGGCCTACGGCTCCCTGGAGAGCTACATCCGCTCCAGGGTGCCCGGGGTGAACCTGCCCGTGCCAATCAGTCCACCTTCGCTGCCCTTCAACCTGCCGCGCTTCTTCTGATCCGATGATCCGACCGCACCTGGTGCTGCTGGCGGCCCTGGGCATGGGCCTGGCCGCGCCCGCCGCGACAGCGGCCACCCCGGCGGGATCGGCTGTCGTGCAGGAGATCCTCGATGGCCCGGAGCTGTTCATCGAACGCCGCCAGGCCCATGTGCAGGAGCGGGCGTTCCCACCCGAGCTGGTCCGCACCCAGAAGAGCCGCGGCCAGCTGGGCTTCGCCGGTGGGGCCGCCGGCCGCCTCAACCGCTTCACCCAGCTGCGGCTCGGCAGCACCTGCTTCCTGCTCAGCAGCGGCCAGATCCTGGTGTCCGGCCAGCAGAACGGTTGCACCCGCTCCTCGCGGCTCAG
>QLAH01000668.1_pt1 | contig 14103 bp, 9 predicted proteins | sample 4693081 | NCBI WGS metagenome assembly QLAH01 (sample SAMN09425401, study PRJNA476045) | Lake water metagenome, whole genome shotgun sequencing project.
TCTTTCTTTGTAAAGCAGTATATAGTCTTTTGTCTCCATCTACTTTTGATTGCAAAAACTCGATGGTTGCTATAGACAAAACATAATTTACTTTTCCTGATAAAACTTTTTCTTGCAATGGTTTTAAACCTGCTTTTTGATACATTTCTAAAAGGTCTTCCCTGCAAATAGCAACAATATATTTGCCTCCATGAGATTGAACCCATCTGAATGCTGCATACATTAATGCTAAAGCAATTGGCGCATTTCGTTTTTGTTTAATAACCGACAATAATCGAATTTCATACAGGTGTTCATCAAATGAAAATGGGACTGCTGTTCGTGGAAAGTATTTGTCTACTGAATAATTTGTTGAACGCGGTGTTGTTATGCTAATAAATCCTGCTATTTGTTCATGGTCTTTTGCAACTATATAAAAATTCTCTTTGTCTAAATAATCGCTTAATTGTTGTTGGTGATTATTACTATGTTGATTCAGTTCATTCGCATATATTTCATGCCGAATTTGATAAATCATTTCTCTATCTAATTCATTAGCTATGCTTAGCGTAATTGTTAATAGATTGGTTGTTGACATAGCCTAATTTAACTAATTTATTGTATTATATAGGTTCTTTTAGTGGTGCAACTTTTAGCCATTACATTTGTTATGATATAAAGCGTATACTATGGCAACAATATTGATTACAGGGGGTACAGGTACGGTGGGAAAGCGTTTAACCGCATTGTTGCTAGTAAAAGGGTATTCTGTAATTATTGTAGGAAGGGGAACGCAATCCAAGCAGGTTCAGGACAGTAAAGCCAATATGACGATGGGGTCTGCGAATCAGGCAACCCTTCGTTTTGCAACATGGAATATTGAAGCACAAACCATTGATGAGTCAGCCATTAAAGATGCAGACTATATTATTCACTTGGCTGGAGCTGGTGTTGCTGATCAACGTTGGTCTGATGCACGTAAAAAAGAGATAGCTGACAGTAGAATCAATAGTTGTGCGCTTATCGTAAAAGCCTTGTCGTCTATCCCTAATAAAGTAAAGGCAGTGGTGAGCGCTTCAGCAATTGGTTGGTATGGTCCAGATGATAGTGCAGATTCGCCTTCTCATGGATTTACCGAAGATGCCACCCCTTACCCTGATTTTTTAGGTAATACCTGCAAAGCATGGGAAGATAGCATAGCACCTATTACTTCTTTAGATAAACGATTAGTCGTTTTAAGAACTGGGATTGTATTAAGCAATGCGGGTGGTGCGCTAGTAGAATTTAAAAAGCCCTTGCTTTTCAAAACCGCAGCTATTCTGGGTTCTGGCAATCAAATGATTAGTTGGATTCACGAAGACGATTTGTGTAATCAATATATTTATGCCATTGAAAATGAAAACATGAATGGCGTATACAACGCAGTTGCACCCCATCCTGTAAGTAATAAAACCCTAACGATTGAATTAGCTAAAAAAGTTTGTGGTTCTTTTTACATACCATTTTATGTACCTGCTTTTGTGTTGAAAGTGGTATTGGGTGAAATGAGTATTGAAGTACTAAAAAGTACCACTGTTAGCAGTAATAAAATCATGCAAGCAGGATACAAATTTCAATATCCCACCATTGATGCAGCACTTCAACAGCTATGCTAAATCTCTTTTGCTGTGAACTTTAAAGCAAATAATCCAAATAATCATGGTGTAAATACAAGTGTAAATTACTTGCTCGCCTACCAATGTTAGGGCTAACTCATACCCTTCTTTTGCATCTTTTCCAAAATTACCTGTGAATGCAGGAGTTACTAGTATATTATCTGATACTTCAAATGGTAGGAATCTTGTTATTGCTATCTTTTTATATTTTAAATAGGCAACCAATATATTTTCTACCACTAAATAATAGAATAAGAATATACCCAATGCTATAAAAGCTTTCTTTACTAGATATCCTAACAAAAAAGCAATTGATAATTGTGCAAATGTTTGTAAAAAGAACATGGGTATATAATGTAATTGTTCCCCAATTCTCCCAATATTATCTGGATCTGCATAAATGCCAAAAGACAACGCCACCAGCATATATACTGTCATTACTACAAATGAAATAATTGCTACATCAATTAGTTTGCTGCCCATGAATTCTTTTCTGCTCCAGCCGTCAATTATATTTTGCTTGTGGGTGCGGTAATTATATTCATTGGTAATGAGCATGATGACCAATATAGCAGGGAGCAATACAAAAAAGGAAGAGAAATAAGCTACAGTATGAAATGTTTCTGGGAAAGCAAATGGATTTCCTAATAACATTTTAGCAATATTATTCGTCATTTCCTTTCCTTTTGTAAAACTAGTATACACGTTGTAGAACATGTAATTGATGCTAGGGTAGGTTAGCATTACAATCGCCAGCATCCACCAAAACGCTGGATATTTTTTTATTTTTAACCATTCTATTTTTAAAAGCAAACCCATATTAATTAGTTTAGTCGTTGGTTAATTCAAAGAACTTAGATTCTAATCTTTGTTTTTTATGTAATAATAAATTCAGTGTAATGCCTTTGTTAAAGCAGAATTGATTAATCGATTCCATATTGGCAATACCTGATGGAAAATGAATCTGTATACGATGGTTATCTTCTTTTACAGACAACACGTTAGGCATATCTCCAATGCAAGCCCTTAATGCATGCATATCTGCTGCTGCTATTTCAACAATATCTTCGTTGCTTAATACTTCATCAACCGGTCCACTGGTTAACAAACTGCCCCTTTTTAATATAGCAACATGCGTACAAATTTTTTCTACTTCATCTAATAAGTGGCTTGCAATAATAATAGTGATGCCTCTGTCTGCAAGTCTCTTAATTAACTCTCTAATCTCTAATATTCCAACAGGATCTAATCCATTGGTTGGCTCGTCTAATAACAAAACTTCAGGATTACCTAATAGTGCACCAGCAATGGCCAATCTTTGCTTCATTCCCAGGCTATAAGTACTGAACTTGCTTTTTTTGCGTTCTGTAAGCTTTACTATTTCTAATACTTCATCAATTGCTTGTTCATTTCCTCTGCCACTAATGGCAGAAGTGATTTTTAAATTGTCAACTGCTGATAAATAATGGTAAAAATTGGGTGTTTCTAATAAAGATCCAATTCTTTTTCTAGCATCAGCGGTTGGGGGTTGATTAAACCAGCTATAGGTTCCTGCATCTGCTCCTAGTACATCCAATACAATACTCATCATGGTGGTTTTGCCACTTCCGTTGGGCCCTAAAATACCAAATACGCTACCCTTGGGTATGGATAGCGAAACTTGTTTCAAAGCTTTTACTTGTTTGTATGCTTTGCTCACCCCGTCTAATTGCAAAACTGTTTCCATATTGCTTATTTATATTAATCTTTTAACCAACTGTTCAGTTGTTTAATCACTTTATTATGTTTTAGAATAGTGAATTTGTCATTATAGTCCCATAGCATTACGGGAATATCAAATGAATTCATTATATCAGTGATATCTCTAAGGTACTTGCTTTTTGCTTTATCTGCTGCTAAATTGATGACCCCTGTTTCCGTACAGATAAGCGGTATTTTTAGCTTATCAGCTTCTCCTTTTATTCTTTTTATTCGATTGTACAAGTAAGCAAAATTGGCTTCTCTTGGAAAACGTTCAAACTCTTTTTTTACTATTGCGTCTGGGGCTACCCCTTTTAGTTTGGGCATTTTTCTTTTTTTATACGGATAGGGAAGTCCTACCATATAAGTTTTCTCTGGAGTCCAATCGGCCCCTTGGTGGGTAAAAATATAGGGTTCATAAAAATGGAAAGTGTAAAAAATTTTGCCATCATCAGTACTTAATTTACCCATATCAAGAAGTTCATTTATCCCATTATAATTTGCCCCTCCAATGATAAAAATGCGCTCAGGATCTTCTTTTCTTAATTCCCTAACCAATGTTGTAGCTGTAGATTTCCAGATATCCATATCGGTTGTTGGCTCATTATACAATTCTAGAAATAGGTTTTCGGTAGAAAAATGCCGAGTATCTGCTATGACTTGCTTCCAAATTTTGATAATTCTTTCCGTTTCTGCTGTATGATTTTCATTGGTTAATTTACCATAATGGTACACGATTACTAGTTTTAACTTAAGTTCATTGGCTCTCAAATAAGTTTCATGCAATTTTTCAATTATTTCTTCGTTTAATTGAATGGATCCCTCTTTCATGAAGTGGTCAAAAGCTACAGGCAGCCTTACGGTTTCGAATCCTGCCTCGGCAATTGACTTTAAAATGGGAAGAATATCTGTCTTTAAAAGTTGGCTTGGACTGTTCCAGTGCTGTTCTAATAAAGAAATATTTACCCCTTGACCAAGTGATTGAGCGATTTTGCGGAGTGATTGGCTAGTTTGTGTATGGGCTTTGTTAATGCCAAAGCCTAAAAACAAGAGGTAAGTGATTAGTATAAAGTTTCTTCGCAGCACGTTTTTTATTTAAAGTAAACAATTTTTTACCAGTTCTATATATAAGTACCCATGAACGATTACCATCGGATTCCTTATGTAAATATAGACCGCACAAAACTATCCTACGAATTAGTTAAGCGGGGCGCTTACTATTCTAATGTAGCGGTATGGACGCTGATGTTTTCGCTTCCTCTATTTATGCTATTAGACGTTCTTTTTATGAAGGACGATTGGGTGTTCTTATTATTGGTAAGATTGATTTTTTTTAGCATATCTTATTTTTTCTACATTTTTGGAACCAAAAGAAGGTGGAACTATGAATTGATTTTAAATTTAGTAGTGGGTGTAAACGTTGTTTTGGTATCCATTATCGCTGGAATTATCCCCATTTATAGGGCACTGCCTTATTTTTTGCTTTCTTCTATCATGGTGCTTCTCTTAAACACTATTTTATTTTGGAGGCCTTTATTTGCTCAACTTCATTCTGCCATTTCCTTTACCATCATCATTTTCCTTTACTCAGTTAACAACGAATCTGGTGGATATAATAGTTTAATATCCAATGGTGGTGGGGTTTATTTTTTAGTTTCGGCATTTTCTATCTTAATTGCTTACAATCGTTACCAGATTGTTAGTAGAGAAACAGAAAAAAATCTCATTATTGAAGAGTCGAACAGAAGAATGTTAGAGCAGAATGAGCAAATTAACGACCAGCACCATGTGATTGAAGCCGCAAATAGAAGACTAAAAGAATTAAATGATTATCGGCAAAATACCATCAATATCATGATTCACGACCTCAAAAACTTTGTGGGAGCGAACCAGATTTCACTCGATCTAATTAATCGAAAAAGCAGTAATCTAACCAACGATCAAAAAGATTTGCTGAATTATATTTCGATGGGCAACGAAAAATTGCATTACCTAAGTCATAAATTGGCAGAATCTGCCGAAGCCGAAACGGGTAAAATTACCTATACCATGGAGCAATTCGATATTATTCCAGAGGTAGAAAAAGCGGCTATCGCCTTAGTGGATGCTGCAAGCATTAAGCAGGTGAATCTACAAGTTCACTTGTCTCCATCTGAAATAATGGTAAATATTGACAAAATATTTTTGCGTCATATATTATTTAAGCTACTTTCTAACGTTATAAGGTTTATCAATAGGGGTTCGTCAATTAGTATTCACGCCAACGACCTTGATGGGGCTTGCATTATTGAAGTAATCAATAAAACAAATAACCCTATCGGCATGGAAAAGTTGGATGAGTATTTTAACAGATTAGCTAATCCTGATCAATCCGAAGAGGCTAGCAACCAAACAGGAATGGGATTTTCTATTGCAAAGCAGCTGACCGAAGAAATGGGAGGCACTTTAACCTATGAAAGCAATGTAACTATTGGAAATTACTTTAAACTCAAATTCAAACTGGCTTAGTTTAAATACCCGAAATCATGAAAACAAAATCTACCCTGCTTGTACTCTTTCTGCTAATAGCTGGAAGTATTATTGCCCAGGATTTTAAAACCCGCTCACTGGAAGCAATGGGGTACAGGAATGAATCTATTATGGGAATTAATGGAGCCATTTCTTACTTTATTAGGTTGCAACCCAGAGATGATGTAGATCGTACTAACTTAATTCTTCAGGTAAGACCTTCTCAGGTTTTAAGAGAAGACATGTCTACTATAACGGTTTCTTTAAAAGATGAGCCTGTTTATACAACTCGTTTAGTAGCTGATGCCATTGATTCGGTTATGACCATTGTCATTCCTCTTAATAAACGATATGTTCAAGAAGATGGCCGTTTCATCAAATTAAGAATAGACGCTAAAATGGCTATGTCTGACGAATATTGTAAAGACGTAGACAACCCAGCTATATGGGTTACCGTTAGAAATTCTTCTTATTTAGAAGTAATTAAACAAGATAGGGCTACCTATAACCATAGTTTAAAAGAAACAATCTCTGAGTATAATACAATTGCAACTCCTATAAATGCCGATTTGGATGACCTTACCAGTGGTGGTATTCTTTTTGCGTTATTAAAGGAGAAGGGTAGTTTAGAAGAAATTGTAACTACCAATTTTAGGGATTCTGATTCTTCAATGGGGAATATGATCATTACGGGTATTTATAATAAATTACCTGGGTATGTAAAAAGCAGACTTCCTGAATTTAAAAATGGTCAGGGCTTAATTAAAAATGTATTATTAGATAATGGTCAAGAAGTTTTAGTCATCACTGGTAAAGACCAGGAAGGTTATAGAAAAGCCATTTTTACGCTAACCAATTATAAAATCATTAATGCCAGTTTCTCCTATACCATGTTGGTAGATGCTGGAGCCCCTTCTTATTTTGATAAGAATCAATTACCGGTTGTATTCTCTTTAGAGGAATTGGGTGGAACGCCTAAGTTAATGGAAGGTATTGGTGCGCTAAAAACCAACTATGCTTTTTCTTTGGCCGATTATAATGCCATTCCGAAGAAATTGACCTTTCACTTAGAAGCCATGTTGTCTTTGTTAAAAGAGGGTGACCGTGGATTTTTGAACGTTTATTTGAATGATAACTTAGTTTTTAGTACTGATTTACACGATAAAACGAGCTTTAGCGGAGATATAGAATTAAAGCCCTATTTACTTACTAAAAATAACTCCTTGGTAGTTGAAATGCGTTTTCATGGTGCCGGTGGTATTTGTAAAGAGGGATTTTCTAATTTCTTTGGATTCATTGATACTAAAACCTCTAACCTAGTTTTCTCTGGAGAAAAAGTGAATGAATTTTATAACTTCTTTAATTATCCTGGTGAATTTAGAAAGAAAGCTTTGCGTTGCATTGTAACGCCTTCTTTGATTCCTTATTTAGCTTCAGCTTTTGGAGAGCTAATCTATCAATTGAATACCGCTACATTAGCTGCAAACTATTTATTTATTCCTCAAGTGGTTTCTTCTGATAAAGCCAATCTTTCTGATATGGCCAATATGAATGGAATTGCATTATTGCACAGAAATGATCCATTGATTAAAAGTTTTGAGAAAAACTTACCTGTTCAATTTAATCGAGATTTCCAATTGTATAAAGACATAAGTGGGGAAACCTCCTATTCAATCAATGATTTTTCTAACTCAGGGATTGCCCAGATATTTAGGCAGGGGTCTTCTACCTTTTTATTAATTAGTTCATTAGGAGACTCTAGTATAAGTGATGCATTTGAAGGAGTAATTATAAGTTTCGGATCTCAGTATTCAGCTATTGAGAGTAATGTTTGTATCGCTAATAGCAAGGGTAAAAGTAACTTCTTCTTCAAGCTTCCAGACAACGCTGGCTTGGTTACTTACAAGGGAGATAAAAATAATATGGCATTGCTTTGGAATAAGTATAAATACTTCCTTTTAGCAGGATTAGTCGTACTATTAGTATTAGGTTTCTTCTTTGTTAGAAAGCGTGTTAAACAATCTCAGGAGATAATTTAATTGATGCTTTAACCCAACCTAGTAATTATGCCTGTTTGTGTATTGAATAATATGATAAGTGTAGGCTTATTTACTACGGCTAAATTGGCTGAAATTGAAACTATTGCTGATGAGTTTGGGTATGCCCCAATAAAAGCAGCACTCAACTTTGGTTACTTAACCAGAAAATCATACGTGGCTTTTTTAGAGCGTTCTGGTTTTCCATTGGTAGATGTTCGTAATGAAGTAGTGGATGAATCTTTTGTAGAGCAATGTGATCTTTTACACTTAAATGCTTTTCTTTATTTGCCTTTACGTAGAGATGGTAGAGGTAATTTACTTGTTGCTGTTGCTGATCCTATGGATGAACAATTGCAGGGTATTCTAGAGAATAAGTTCAATACTAAAGTTCAATTGGTTGCTGCATCAGACTTAGATATTACTTGGATGGTGCATAAATTAAGAGGAGAGTTTTACGTAAAAGAAGCGGTATTTAGCTTGATGCGTAAAGATCCAGAAAGCTCTGGGCTTACAACTTTTACCGACTATCAGTTACTATTCATTTTTATTGCAATAGGACTCTCTTTCTTTTTTCTAACCATCAATTTTGTCAATAGCTTTATTTTCATCAATCTGGCATTTAGTTTTATCTTCTTGTTTGCGATTGTTTTTAAATTATCAATTGCTTTAAAAGGGTCTAAATTTGAACTATCCGAAGTAGTAACTAAGGCTGAAGTTAAAGCTGTTGAAAATAATTCCTTACCTGTTTATACCATCTTACTTCCCGTATATAAAGAGGATAAACTAATTCGAAAATTGATTTGGAATCTTAGAAGCTTAGATTATCCCCGAGGTAAACTCGATGTTAAATTATTAATTGAAGAAGACGACGATAAAACCCTGAATGCAGTAAAAGACCTTGATTTCCCTGCTAACTTCGAAACGATTGTGGTTCCTTTTCATATGCCGAAAACCAAGCCCAAAGCTTGTAATTACGGGCTATTCTTTTGTAAAGGTGTTTATTTAACCATTTATGATGCAGAAGATGTTCCAGATTCTGATCAGCTTAAAAAAGTGGTTTGCTTATTTAGAAAATTGCCAAAAGATTATGTGGTCCTTCAGGGTGCATTGAATTATTTTAATAAAAATGAGAACCTATTAACAAGAATGTTCACCCTAGAATATTCGTACTGGTTCGACTATATGTTGCCTGGTTTACAATCACTGGATGTTCCCATTCCATTAGGAGGAACATCTAACCATTTTAAGCTAGCCAAATTACTTGAGTTGGGTGGATGGGATCCGTTTAATGTTACTGAGGATGCCGATTTAGGGGTGCGTGTTTTCGAAAAAAAGTATAAAGTAGGAGTGGTAAATAGTACCACTTTAGAAGAAGCGAATAATGAACCTTTTAACTGGATTAGACAACGTTCTCGCTGGATTAAAGGATATATGCAAACCTTATTGGTTCATATGCGTAATCCACCTCGTTTGATTAAAAAAATTGGATGGAGAGGATTTTTTGGATTTAATTTCTTCGTAGGGTTTACACCGATTACATTTTTATTGTATCCACTCTTATTGGGTTTTTATATAGTCTATTTGGTATTTGATTTACAAACTGTTAGAATATTATTCCCTGACTGGGTATTATATATTTCTATTTTCAATTTCATCGCAGGAAATACCCTCATGATTTATGTGAATATGCTAGCTGTATTTAAACGTAGATTCTATGAGTTGATTCTGTTTGCTTTGATGAATCCTTTTTATTGGTTAATGCATTCTATTGCTGCATATAAAGGATTATGGCAATTAATTTACAAGCCATTTTATTGGGAAAAAACCAATCATGGATTAACTAAAGTATCACATTCCGCATCTGCAGCAACGGCAGCGGGTAAAGTAAATGAACCACGATGAAGTTAACTGTTCAGCGCATAAGAATTTTGTCATTGTTACTGGTAATTTATTACCTGGCATTGGCGTGGATTTTTAACAGAGCTGGCTTTGAGCATTCAGAAAGATTGTTTTACTCTGAAAAAATAATGTTGCTATTCGAAAACAGTGAGAATACTTTATTAACGCTGGGAACTACCTTTCCAACTACCTCTTATTTAATCAATATTTTATTTGCACCTTTTGGCTATTTATTTGCACCTATTGCAGGTTCTATTGTATTAATGGTGACACTTTTCTTCTTTATTTTAAAAGACATCAACGATTCTGAACTCCCGTTTAGAACCTTATTTTTTTCTGTAGTTGTTTTATTCTTTTTGCATCCACAATTTGTTTATGCAGCCATAAGTGGAAGAAATATTGCGGCTATTGTTTTGTTTACTTATTTGCTATTTAGAAGTTTGTTCTTTTATTATAATAATCAAACAACTTATTATTTATCCCTTGCCAGTGTTTTTTTAGGTGCCCTAATTTTTTCGGAAATTAAATTTTTATGGTTGATTTTAGGTTTCTTGCCATTCGTAGTTTTGGTATCATTAGAGGGGATTAAAACTGCTAAAGGAGAACCAGTTGCTTTACAGTATTACCAAGCACTCAATAATCGTTCTTTGCGTCGTAAGTTGGTTAATAGAACTGTTTCTCTGTATTTTATTTTATACTTACTCCCATTAGCGGCCATCTTTTTATTTAGAACCTTGAATCAATCCCACGCAGGAGACCCTACTTATTTCTTAAGCAGCCAGTATTCTAACTGGCGGGTTACAGGGGTTTCTACCATTGCCAATATTATGGAGCGAGGATCTGGGAATAACTTAAATAAACAAACCCAAATTATTTTCCCATTTTTTACCATGTTTTTGGCGCCAATCTTTTTTTCAGCACTTTTTTTATTTAAAGGGAAGCTTTATAAACTATTAACTTTACTTACGCCACTTATTTTTATTTCTATTGCATTGATAGATATTCAATTTTATTTAACTGCAGAATATTATATCATTATCCCCATTATTGCTTTTGTAGGATTAAACTTTTCATCTACCGTAAAAGTGAATCGATTTATGAGTTCTGTAATTTTACTTGCAGGAACCTTATTGACTTTAGTAGGTGGATTTTATTATTTTTCGCAGACTTCCGATTTTGAAGAGCAACATTTAGTAAAAATGGTCACAGAAAAAAAGTTATGGCCTGAAACTAAAGTTGACACAGAAGATAAAATCTTAGCTGAATATATTACCAGTATCAAAAGCGAAGATAGACCGCTGTTAATAGACGATGCGGCTGCTTATGGCATTATTGCGCACTTACCTAATTTAAATCATTTGGTAATGCCTCTGCAAAAGAACTTTATTACCGTAATCGAAAATCCTGCATTGTCCGTTGAATATATATTAATTGCAAAAATCAATAACCTCAGGCATAATTTTACTGCGATGAATGCCTACAATATGGTACAAATGCAAACCCGATTGAACCTGAAGTCCAACCGGGTTTTTGAGACGGAAAACTGGATAGTTTATTCTGTTCGTTAGTTACGAATAGGCCTTCCACTTTTTAACACGCTCTGTATTCTTTCTAGCGATTTCTTTTCGCCACATAAGCTTAGGAATGCTTCTCTTTCTAAGTCTAAGAGATATTGCTCACTTACTAAAGTTTGCTCACTCAAATCTCCACCACACATTACATACGCTAATTTACGCGCAACTAAAGCATCGTGGTCTGTTGCGTAACCACCTCTCCACATTCCATTAATTCCAGCTAACATAGCGCCTAGCCCAGATTTGCCCAAAACTTTAATATCGGTTCTAGGAATTGGAGTATTATATCCTGCTTCATGTAATTCGAGTACTGATTTTTTAGCTTCTGCAATTCTTCTTCCGATATTCATAACCACTTCATCTTGTCCAGCTCTTAAGATGCCCATTTCAAAAGCTTCATAGGCCGATGTAGCCACTTTAGCCGTTGCTATGGCAAAAAATCTTTTCTTGAGTGTATTGGTTTCTGGTTCGTCTTCGTGTAATTCATCGGAAGCACGTAATGCAAATTCTTTGGTTCCGCCACCACCAGGAATTAAACCAACACCTAGTTCAACTAGTCCTATATATGTTTCAGCTGCAGCACAAACTTTGTCTGCATGTAAATTCATTTCGCATCCACCACCCAATGTTAATCCATGTGGTGCAGTAACTACAGGCACACTAGAGTAGCGTAAACGCATCATGCTGTTCTGGAACATGCGAATAGCCATATCTAATTCATCATATTCTTGCTCAATTGCAAGCATAAAAATCATACCCACATTAGCACCTGCGCTAAAGTTGGGTCCTTCGTTGGCTATCACTAATCCTTTGAAGCTTTCTTCTGCTTTACTGATGGCTTTGTTCACCCCTTCCAAAACTTCGCCACCCATGCTGTTCATTTTTGTGCTCCATTCTAATCCGGCAACGCCGTCTCCAATATCATACATTCTACAAGCACTATTTTTCCATACTAGATTATCGCTATGATTTTTCAAGATCAAGAAAGACTCTCCACCAGGAATGGCTTTATAAGATTTAGACAGGATATCATAATACATTCTTTTGCCATGCTCTACTTTGTAAAAATGAGAAGCACCTGTTGCCAACATTTCTGTAACCCATGGTGCTACTGCATATCCAGCTGCTTGCATAGCTTCCACTGTTTTAGCAACACCTACGGTATCCCATGATTCAAACGCTCCAATTTCCCATCCAAAGCCAGCCATCATTGCGTCGTCTACTCGGTATACTTCGTCGCTAATTTCAGGAATTCTAAATGATATATAAGAGAATAGGGAGTAATGAAATGCTCTATAGAATTCACCCGCTTTATCTGGAGCGGCACTCAGCATTTTTATTCTTTGCTTTAAATCTTCAATTGGTTTTGCTGCTTCAAGGCTTGCGAATTTAGGCTTAACCCTTGCACCATATTCCATGGTTTCCAAATTCAGGGTTAATATTTCTTTGCCTGTAGCAGATTTTATTTTCTTAAAAAATCCTTGTCCTGTTTTATCCCCCAACCAATTGTTTGCAGTAATAGTATCTAGCCAGGTTGGTATGGTGAATATTGCTTTTGCTTCGTCAGTAGGGCAATTGTCTGCTACTCCTTTTGCAACTTTTACTAATGTATCTATACCAACTACATCTGCTGTTCTAAATGTAGCCGATTTAGGTCTACCAATGATTGGACCTGTTAGTGCGTCTATTTCATCTACACTTAACTTTTGCTTGTCCATTATATGGAAAATACTCATGATGCTGAATACCCCAATTCTATTGGCAATGAATGCTGGCGTGTCTTTACAAAGCACAGTGGTTTTACCTAAATGCACGTCTCCATAATGCATTAAAAAATCAACTACTGCTGGATCTGTAAATGGAGTAGGAATAATCTCTAATAAACGCAAGTAGCGTGGAGGATTAAAAAAGTGTGTGCCACAGAAATGCTTCTTAAAGTCATCACTTCTTCCTTCGGCCATCATATGAATAGGAATACCTGAAGTATTAGAAGTAATCAGGGTTCCTGGCTTTCTAAATTTTTCTACTTTCTCATAAATCAATTGCTTAATGTCTAAACGCTCTACCACTACTTCAATAATCCAATCACAACCCGCAATGTCCTTCATATTGTCATCGAAGTTGCCGGTCTTAATTCTGTTTACAACTGATTTGGTAAATACTGGAGAGGGATTGCTTTTGATTGCTGCCGTAAGGGCATCATTCACCAGCTTATTACGTTCTGCTGGTTTGGTGCTTTCTGCTGCTGCAGTAGGTACCATGTCTAATAATAAAACGGGTAATCCTATGCCTGCAAAATGACAAGCAATTCTAGAACCCATTACACCGCTTCCTAATACCGCAACTTTTTTAATTGAACGTTTCATTATTGAATTATTTATTGATAGTATTTATTTCAATTTTGGTCCTGATCTTCTTATGTGTTTAGCATTTTTTCTGAAAAACAAAGTCCAACTGCATGACTTATAGTATTTTCCATTTTATCTTTAATGATTGGATTTTGAATATATTTGACAAACTTAGTTTCAATGTCTTCTTCTGATCCAATTTTTGACAATATTTATACTAATATTCCAAAAACATGTTACCCACTCATGTTTTACTTGGATTCTTTTAAACATTAATATAATCCACTATTTTTTATTGATTAAAATTTTACCAAAAAATATATACATATGAAGAAAAATTACTCAGGGTCATATGATTCAA
>QLAH01000669.1_pt1 | contig 14074 bp, 11 predicted proteins | sample 4693081 | NCBI WGS metagenome assembly QLAH01 (sample SAMN09425401, study PRJNA476045) | Lake water metagenome, whole genome shotgun sequencing project.
GACTCGCTGTATCGCTGCGGATACAGCTTCGTCTCGCCTCCTTGCCATCCGGGCGCCGCGCGCTTCTTTGGTCTTCGGGGATCCGTCAGACAGAACCTAGCACGGCGGGAGGACGCGTCACTTGCGCGCGGCTGCACGCTCCGCGCGCGGGGATTCCTCCGCCTCCCCGACGCCCGCAAGCCACGTAGGCCCGCCGACAAGGGCGAGGACGCACAGGACAACCGACGACGCGATCGCGAGATGGTTCCACCCGACGAGCACGCTTGCGCAGGCGACCGAGACCACGGCGAGCGCGAGGGCGATGCGCACCGTCGCGCGAACGCCGACGCGCCTGCGTTCCTCGACGGTGTTCCCTTCGATCTCCGCGACCCGCGAGAATCCCGCAAGGAGGAGCGCGACCGTGCAACCTGCAAGGAGCAGCGCCCCCGAAACGGCGAGTGCGCGCGAAGTGGCTGCGCCGAGCGCAAGAAGCACGGTGGCGAGCACCGCCAGCGCCCAGAGCGTGCGAGAGAGGCTCGTTCCGTCGCGGCGCCTTCCACGCAGCCACGCCCGCCGAGGGGCTGGCTCCTCTCCATCGGAGTCCTTCTTCGTGTCCGTTCCGATCGCCATGGGATCCGCTTCCTTTCCGCGCTTGATTCGTGCGCAACCCACCCGTGCGCATCGCATGCTCGCGCACTCCATCGAAGCGCTGCCGCAGCGTGCGCTCGCAGGGGACTCTTCCGCGACGGAAGGCCGACATCCCTTACAATCGCCTCCCCGCCCCGTGGCGGCTTTCCCCCTTTCAAGAGGCCTGAGCGATGTCCGTACACCCGACGATCATCTACACGCACACCGACGAAGCGCCCATGCTGGCGACCTACTCGCTGCTGCCCTTGATCCGCATGTTCGCAGCGCCCGCCGGGATCGCGGTCGACACGCGCGACATCTCGCTCTCGGGACGCATCATCGCGGCGTTCCCGGAGAGGCTGAAGCCCGAGCAGCGGATCGGCGACCACCTTGCGGAACTCGGCGCGCTTTGCCTCAAGCCCGAGGCGAACATCATCAAGCTGCCCAACATCTCTGCGTCGGTGCCGCAGATGAAGGCCGCGATCAAGGAGCTCCAGTCGCAGGGCTACGACCTGCCCGACTTCGTCGACGAGCCGAGGACCGACGCCGAGAAGGACGCGCGCGCCCGCTATGCGAAGGTGATGGGAAGCGCCGTCAACCCCGTGATCCGAGAAGGCAACTCCGACCGCCGCTCGACGAGGAGCGTGAAGGACTACGCCCGAGCCAACCCGCACAAGATGGGCGCATGGGCCGCGGACTCGAAGGCGGAGGTCGCCTCGATGTCGGGCGGCGACTTCTTCGCGAACGAGGACAGCCTGACGATTCCCGCTGCGACGAGCGCGCGGATCGAGTTCGTCGCGGCCGACGGCGCGACGACCGTACTCAAGGACGGCCTCAAGCTCTCCGCAGGCGAGATCCTCGACGGAACCTTCATGTCGCGCAAGGCGCTCGTCTCGTTCCTCGAGTCGAGCGTCGCCGACGCGAAGGCGAAGGGCGTCCTCTGGTCGATCCACCTGAAGGCCACGATGATGAAGGTCTCCGACCCGATCATCTTCGGCCACGCCGTGAAGGCGTTCTTCAAGCCCGTCTTCGAGAAGCACGCCGAAGCGCTCGCGAAGGCGGGCGTCGACGTCAACAACGGTTTCGGCGACCTCGTCGCGAAGATCGCGGCGCTTCCCGAGGCCGAGCGCGCTGCGATTCAAGCCGACATCGAGGCGGTCCACGCGAACGGCCCCGCGATCGCGATGGTCGACAGCGACAAGGGCATCACAAACCTCCATGTCCCGAGCGATGTGATCGTCGACGCGTCGATGCCAGCGATGATCCGCGAGGGCGGCAAGATGTGGAACGCCGCGGGCAAGACGCAGGACGCGCTCGCCGTCATTCCCGACCGCTCCTACGCGGGGGTCTACCAGAGCGTCGTCGACTACTGCCGCAGGAACGGCGCGTTCGATCCGCGCACGATGGGGAGCGTGCCGAACGTCGGGCTCATGGCGCAGAAGGCCGAGGAGTACGGCTCGCATGACAAGACCTTCGAGGTGAAGTCTGCAGGCACCGTCCGAGTGGTCGACGCGGCTGGCGCGGTGCTGCTCTCGCACGCCGTCGAAGCGGGCGACATCTGGCGCGCCTGCCAAACGAAGGACCCCGCGATCAAGGACTGGGTGAAGCTCGCCGTCACCCGCGCGCGGCTTTCGAGCACGCCCGCGTGCTTCTGGCTCGACGAGAAGCGACCGCACGATCGCGAACTTCTCAAGAAGGTGCACGCATACCTGAAGGACCACGACACGAAGGGGCTCGAGATCACGGTCAAGGCGCCTGCCGACGCCTGCACCTATTCGTGCGAGCGCCTGAAGCAGGGCCTCGACACGATCTCGGTGACGGGCAATGTGCTGCGCGACTACCTCACCGACCTCTTCCCGATCCTCGAGCTCGGAACGAGCGCGAAGATGCTCTCGATCGTGCCGCTCATGAACGGCGGCGGCCTCTTCGAGACGGGCGCGGGCGGTTCGGCGCCGAAGCACGTGCAGCAGTTCGTCGCGGAGAACTCGCTCCGCTGGGATTCGCTCGGCGAGTTCCAGGCGCTCGGCGCCAGCTTCGAGCACCTCGCATCGACGATGAAGCACGCGAAGGCGCAGGTCCTCGCCGACACGATCGACGAGGCGATCGGGCGCTATCTCGCGAACAACAAGGGCCCCGCGCGCAAGGTCGGCGACCTCGACAACCGCGGCAGCCACTTCTATCTCGCGATGTACTGGGCAGAGGCGCTCGCAAAGCAGACGAAGGACGTCGCGCTCGCCGCCCATTTCGCCCCGGTCGCTGCCGAACTGTCCGCGAACGAGGGCACAATCGTCGGCGAACTCAACGGCGCGCAGGGGAAGCCCGTCGACATCGGTGGCTACTACCACCCGTGCGAGAGGAAGACATTGACCGCCATGCGCCCGAGCGAGACGCTGAACGCGATCGTCGCGAGCGTCGGCAGCGTCGCCCTTGTCGGCTGAGCGTGAATGGCATCCGCGGCGATTGGGTGGAGCGCAATCTGGCGCACTGGATCCGTTTCACGGCTCTGCGCGCCTAGGATCGCGATATTATAGGACGAGTTCGCGATCATCCTCAACCGCGACATCGGGGGGATTTCAGGATTTTTCGAGGTGTCCTCGCGAATCGTGAACCGCTTCCTTGACATCAGGCGGTCTGAGGCCATCTTCGAAGGGCCTCGCCTGTCTCGGAGGGTGGGCGAGGCTGGTCTGGTCGTCTCGACGGCCTGTTCCCGTCCGAAGCGCCTTGCGCGTCACGGGCAGACAGGCCTCAAGTGACAGCCATTCCTTGAGGGTTGGGGCCCGTCGAAAGACGGTGCGGCGTGCTGTTCCCCGCCAGTCCGTGGGCTGGCGATTCCCTCATGGCCATCGCTGGTCATGACAGCCTTGAAGAGGAGATTTCGATGAAGACTGTTCTTTGCGTCGGTGCTCTGGCTGCTGTGGTCGCTTCGTCCGCGTCCGCTGAGATCGTGAACCTCGGTAACAACGCGCCCGCCGGCGGCCAGTTCACGAGCCAGTCGTTCTCGCTCAGCGGGACGCTCACCAGCATCTCCATTAACTTCGACTATGTCTCGGGTGGCAACGGCGCCTGGGCGTCGGACATGATTCTTCTCATCATCGACCCGAACGGCAACGGCCGCTTCTGGGGTGGGTTCAACGTCAACCCCGGCGCGGGCTTCGCGAACGGGGGCCCGTGGGGCTTCGATGGCTCGGGCTCTGCCAGCAGCGGCAACTACTCCGACACGAAGTCTGTCTCGGGCCTCTCTGGCACGGGCAACTGGGAGTTCCGCGTCTACGACGGCTGGACGGGTGGCGCGAACAACCAGTACAACAACTTCGTCGTCGACGCCGTCGGCCTCGTGCCTGCGCCGGGAGCGATCGCGCTCCTCGGTCTCGCCGGCCTCGCCGGTCGTCGTCGCCGCGCCTGATCGCGCATGCGTTCAGCGACTCTCGCGAACTGACTCAGGCAGCCGGCCACTCTCGTGGTCGGCTGCCTGTCTTTCGCGGGCGCCGCGCGCCGCTCGACCGCAGGAGTGCGAGGAATCGAGCTGTACTCGACTGTAGACCGGGAGAACATCGATGAATATCGACCTTCGACGCAGCGATGAGCGGCAGGCCCGCACCGTTCGGACCATGGCTCTCGTCTCCACGCTGTTCCTGGCGCTCAACCCCCAGCCCGCCATGGCGGGGGACGGCGTCTCGCCCTTCACGAGCGAAGCGGCCGTGCGCGGGCTCGGCTACTCGGTGATGACCTATCCGCCGCAGAGCGGCTTCTACGGCTTCGGCTGCGGTTTCGTGGACTTCGACTCCGACGGCGACCTCGATGTCATCACGCTCGGTGACCCGACCGGACGGGTCGGGCTCTTCGAGAACCTCGGCGGAGGCGTCTTCGCGGACCGCACCCTCACCAGCGGCATCGCTCCGCTGACGGCGCTCTCGTCCTTCGCCTGCGCCGACTACGACCTCGACGGGGACGTCGACATCTTCCTCACGCGCTTCCAGCAGCCGAGCCGCCTGATCCGCAACGAGGGCGGCTTCCAGTTCACTGTGCTCACGACGGGCACGGGGCTTGGCGTCAACCGCCGCACCAAGGCCGCCTGCTGGGGCGACTACGACAATGACGGCTACCCAGACCTCTTCGTCTGCAACTACTACTACTTCACCGGCGGGTCCAACGCCTCGCGCAACCAGTTGTTCCGCAACAACGGCGACGGCACCTTCACGGAGACGGGGCTCGCGCTCGGACTCGGCAGCGAAGGGGCCTCGCTTCAGGCCGTGTGGACCGATGCCGACCGCGACGGCGACCTCGACCTCTACGTGAGCAACGACCGCGGCACCTACAAGGGCTTCCCGCCGAACGAGTTCTATCTCAACAACGGCGACGGCACCTTCACCGAGATCGGCGCTGCCAACGGCTCGAACGCCGCATTCTTCTCCATGGGGCTCGCTGCGGGCGATCTCGATGGGAACGGCCGCGTCGACTTCTACTGCACGAACACCACGGATGAAGTGCCGCCTCTGCTGGGCGAGTTTCCGCTCCTCCTTCAGGACGCGAGCGGGATGTTCGCGCAGGTGCAGGGCGATTGGGGCGTGGCAAGGCCGACGGAGACCTGGGGCTGGGGCGCGAGCTTCTTCGACTGGAACAACGACGGGCATCTCGATCTCTACGTCCACGACCAGTTCAGGCCGAACAGGCTGTTCCAGAACAACGGCGCGCCGCCTCTGGTCGACGTCACGCCACTCGCCGCAGTCGGCGGCTCCGACCTCGCGAGCTACTGCTCGGCGTTCGGCGACATCGACGGCGACGGCGACATCGACGTGCTCATGAACAACCTCGGCGAGCCGATCACGCTCTTCGTCAACCAGGAGGGCGCCAAGCGCGCCTTCGTCTCGCTGCGCATCGTCGGCGAACGCTCTCGCGCAGAGGCGATCGGCGCGAACGCGGAACTGCGCGTCGGGAAGCGGGTGCTCTATCGCGAGAGCTACGCAGGCGGGAACTCCTACCTCGGACAGAACGAGATGCGGCTCCACTTCGGCCTCGCGAACGCAGCTGCTGCGGACGCCGCCACGGTGCGCTGGCCGTCCAACGGTCCCGCCCGCGAGCTTGGTCCCGTTCCCGCGGGGAACTGGAGTGTCTATCCACCCTCGCGACTGGGCGACGCGGACCAGGACGGCGTCCTCTCCCACGCGGACCGCGTAGCCATGTCGAACGCCGTCGGCGCTGTCGTCCCGGGCACCGAGATGTTCGACTTCGACGGCGACTTCGCCGTAACGGCCGCCGACTTCGCGGCCTTCCGGCCCCGCTTCGAGGAGGCGGGGCGGCGCTGGGCCGACCTCAACGGCGACGGCGTGGTGAACGCGAGCGACCTCAGCATCCTGCTGGCCGGATGGGGCGTCGGCGCGGGTCTCGCCGACCTCGACTCGAACGGAGTGGTGAACGGCAGCGACCTCAGCATGCTGCTTGCGATGTGGGGATAGCGGCCGGAATCGTAGGTCAGCGCTCCGGGCGACTTCGCGCGCCACGAATCCGAGGCGGCATCGCCGTGATCACGGCGCCGGAAGCTGCTGCACGATCTCGAGCACGCGGTCGACGCCGTCGAGGTTCGCGTCAAGCTTGTCGCCGTTGGGCCAGCGGATCTCGATCTTGACCGGCCCCGCGCATGCCCCGAGCCCGAAGTGCAGGATCGGGCTGTTCGCGTTGCCTTCGCCCGTGCCCGCCTCGATCTGGCGCGACAGCGTGCGGCCGTCGGGGAGCGTCACGCGAACCTGCGCGCCGATCGCGTCGCGGTTCACGCGGAATCCATCGCCGCGCAGGCGAAGTCCGAGCCAATGCGCGCGGCCCGAGCCCTCGTTCATGAAGAGCTTGCCCGCAGTCACGAGGTCGAGCCGCCCGTCGCGGTTCACATCGCCCCAGGCGGCCTGGTAGGTCGGCGGCAGCGACTCGAGGCCCGAGCCTGCGGTCGCGTCGATGAAGACCCACTTCGCGCCGCGCCTCGCGTCGTCGTTCTGGAAGAGGACGGGGAAGTTGGGCCTGTTGAAGCTCGCGGTCGCGTACACCGTCGTGAGGAAGAGATCGAGGTCGCCGTCGTTGTCGAAGTCTGCGGCCGCAGGCGACGCGTAGCTCTCCTGGTACCGCACCCCGCACTCGCCGAGGTCCTCGAAGCGCCAGCCCGCCGCAGCGCCGCCGTTGCGTAGGAAGCGGCTCTTCGGCTGGTCGCCGCGCGAGTCGACATGCGCGAAGTTGCCTGCGAAGAGATCGAACCGGCCGTCGTTGTCGAAGTCGCCGAAGCATGCGCCGATCGAGTGGCCGCCCGCGAAGCCCTCGCTCGTCGCAAGCGCGCCGCGCGCGGCGGCCTCGTTGGCGAAGCGCGCCTTGCCGTCGTTGACGAAGAGCGCGTTCGGCTGCAGGCGGTAGTTCGAGCGGTAGAGATCGAGGTCGCCGTCCTCGTCGAAGTCGCACGCCGTCACGCCGCGCGTGCGGCCCTCCGCCGTCGTCGACGCCACGCGGAACGCCGTGCCGCCTTCGTTCAGGAGCAGGATCGACGGATAGGTCGTCTGCGTCGGCCAGTCCTCATAGCCGCCGAAGAAGGCGTCGAGGAATCCGTCGCCGTCGAAGTCGCCGACGGCGACGCCGCGCGAGATGGTCTTGGGGAGCTCGGGAAGCGCAAGCGGCTCGAATCGCAGCGAGTCTCCGTCGCGCACGCCGCGCGCGACCGCGATCGGTGCGAACGACACGAGGTCGCCGATGCCGTCGTTGTCGATGTCGGCCACCACGCCCTCGCCGGGAGCGTCGATGCGCGTGAAGGACTTGCCTCCGCGGTTGAGCCACAGTGCGCCGCTGGTGCGGAGGTCGGGCCAACCGTCGGCGTTCGCGTCGCACCATGCGGCGTGCTGCCCAGAGGCGTCGACGCCGAGCTCCGCGGAGCGGTCGACGAAGACGAAGCGCTGCGACGCGTCGGCCGACTGCGCGAGCAGCGCCGAGGCGAGTGCGATCGATGCGAGTTCCGTCATGGCTGGCCCGTGCCTTTCCGCGGTCGAGCCGCCCGCGCATTGAATACCAAAGCCGCCGTGTCCGCCTCGGGTGGTCGCGAGGGCATCGCTCCTCATCCGAGGGCGATCCGCAGTAGGATCGCGCCGTGCCCTCCGAGCCGATCGACCGCTCATTGACCCACGCGGTCCGCCGCAACGACCTCGTACGCGTCGGCAGCGAGTTCGACGGAGGCTGTGTGGTTCCCGCGACGATCCTGGCTGGTTGCGATGGCATCCTCGGCCTCGGGATCCACGCAGATTGGTCCTTCGAGGAACAGGCGCTCGCCCGCATGGCGGCCCGCCGCGCAGACCTCTACGACCCGACGACGACGCTGCCGTGGCTGTGGCGCCGCGCGCCCTGGGGCGTCGTCCGCATCGTCGGCGGGCTGCTCTCGGGGAAGGCGAAGCGCGTCGCGGACGGGCGCGCGCGGCTTTCGGCGCCGTGGCGATACAGCCGATTCTTCGAGGGCGCGGTGAGGCATGTGAAGGCCTTCATCGGGCCCTGCGATCGCGGGGGCGACGGCTGCGCGGGCGTGGTCGGGATCGAGCGTGCCATGCGCGAGCTCGAGGCGCGCGGCGCGACGCGGATCGTGCTCAAGATGGACATCGAGGGCGCAGAGTACGAGACGCTCGCGGGCATCGCGCGCTGGGGAGAGGCGGTCGACCTCCTGCTCGTCGAGTTCCACGGGATCGACGCAGACACGGCGCGCTTCAACGCCCTCATGCGCGAGCTCTCCGAGCTGTTCGTCCCTGTCCATCTCCACGGCAACAACTCAGCGCCGCTCACGGCGGACGGCTTTCCGTCGATGGTCGAGATCACATTCGCTGCACGACGCGCGCTGCCGCAGCCGATCGAGGTCGCTGAGCGCGTCTATCCCGACGCGCGACTCGATCGGCCGAACTCGCTCCGCGGGCCCGACATCTCGTTCCGCGCGTAGATCGCGCGCCGCCGCGACGCGCGGGCTGGCCGCCAAAAAAAAGCGCGGCTCCCGAGGACGGGAGCCGCGCTTGAAACTCAGAAGGATCGACCCTTCAGGCTGCCGAGGCAGCGTGGGGGGTTCAGCGGCGACGGCGGGCAGCGAGGCCAGCGACGCCGAGGAGGGCGAGCGCGCCCGGGGCGGGCACGGTCGTCAGCTCGAAGGCGTGGATGAACGGGCCCGAGACAGGGGTCTGCGAACCGACCGTGGGGGCGACCTGGGTGAGGAACCACTGACCAGTGGCACCATCCACGCCCGCGATCGACAGCGAGCCGATCTGCGCGACATCGATGCCGTCAGACTCGTCGAGGTTGATCGTCCAGATGAAGTTGCCGCCCTGCGAAAGGGTGACGGTGAACGAGCTCAGCTCGACGGCGGCCGAGTCGAAGAAGGTGAAGAGCAGCGAGGTGTTCGCGGTCACGACGCCACCGACGAAGCGGAGCTGCGTGAGGGTCTCGGAGGCGCCAGTCATCACCGAGGTGTAGTTGGCGGTGCCAAGAGCTGGGCCTGCGGGGAAGGCTGCGTACGGGCCGGTCATGCTCGAGTAGACGACCGCCGGCGGGTTGAACGAGGCGTTGTCCGAGCCGATTTCGGCCCACGAAGCGCTGATCGCGCCCTGCGCGGCGAGGGAAAGGGACGCAGCGGCAGCAACCGCCGCAGTGCGGACGAACATATTCATATTTGGCCTCAGGGATAGGGAAAGGGAGGAACAGGGAGAACACAATCCGCCGAGGGGGGCGGTGCTAGTAGGTGTGTCACCAAAACAGCCCGAGGCAATGAAAATCACCTCGCAAAGCGAGAGATTTCCGCCGCACCGCCCCGAAGCCGGCCCTGTGGCGATCTCGGATCGCTTGGAGGATTGTGGCAGTGCCCGATAACGAAGTGCCTTGGAGCGGGGTGGGTGGCAATGAAAGCGCCCGCCCTGAGAGCAGGGCGGGCGCGAGCGGGTCTGATCGTGCGGCTCCGAGAGAGTTCGGTCAGTTCATCGGCACTCCACGCACCTCGACGAGGTCGATATCGGCCCACTCGTCGTTGCGGTTGGCGTTCGTGCGGAAGCGGAAGCGGAAGTCCGTGCGGTTCGAGGCGCCCGAGGGCAGCGAGATCCAGCCTTGGCTGAACGAGTTGTTGCGCACCTGCGTGGCGATCGTCCAGGCCGACCCGTTCCACCACTCGACGAACAGCCATTCGCTGCTCTCGAGGCCGGCGGTGCGACGGGCGACATTGATCTCGATGGCGCTGTAGCCCGCCGTGCTGATCGAGCGCTCCATCCAGGAGTTGCGTCGGATACGCGCGCCCCAGGCCCCATTGAAGGTCGCCGCAGTCGATGCGAACGAGTTCGTGTTCTGGACGACCCACCCGCCGGCGGTGAGGTTGCCCGACTCGAAGCCGTCGGTGAAGAGCGTCGCGGGCGGCGGGGGTGGCGGGGGAGCAACCGGGGTGGCGGAGGCGATGCCGGAGGCGGCCGACGCGTTCCCCGAGGTGTCCTCTGCGACCACGACGTAGGAGTAGGTCGTGCCGTTGACGAGGCCCGTGTCGGCGAAGGCGGCGGTGGTCAGGAGCGCCGTCGTGATCTCGAGGAAGTTCACCCCGTCGGTCGAGCGGAACACCGCGTAGCCCGCGAGATCCGCCTCGGTCGATGCACTCCACGCGAGGTCGACGCGTGCGTCGCCGCCCGTGGCGACGAGGCCCGTCGGTGCAGCAGGCGGGGTGGTGTCGGGGGCGTTCGGCGGCGTCGCTGCGATGGCTGCTGCGGCATTGATGCGTCCGTAGCCAAAGGTGCCGTCGACGCCCGCAGTGCCGAGATCGACGCAGGTTGCGCGCAGGATCGACTCGACCTCCGCGGGGGTGAGCGTCGGGTTGCGCGACCAGATGAGCCCGCAGAGGCCCGCTGTGATCGGGCAGGCGAAGCTCGTGCCGCTCACGCTCGTGTACGAGGTCGTCGAGGTGCGCGAGGTCGTGCGGATGCTGACGCCCGGCGCGAAGAGGTCGACGAGCGTTCCGTAGTTCGAGAACGAGGCGCGCGCATCGTTCTGATCGGTGGCGCCGACGACGATCACGCTGTCCTCGCGGTTGCCGCTGAGGTTCACGTTGCTGTTGCCTGCGGCCCACACGAGCAGCGCGCCCTTCGAGCGGACATAGGTTCCCGTGGTGAACACGGTCGAGCTGTTCACGCCGCTGTAGCTGACGCTCGCGACCTTGTCGCCTGCGTCCGCCGCGACGCGTGCCGCGAGGGTCAGGTTCGAGATCGAGGCGCTGCCGTCCGTGCTGTCGGTGACGCGCATCGTGCGGTGGCCGAGGTTCCAGCCCATGCCCGCGACCCCGACGGCGTTGTTCCCGTTCGCGGCCGCGCTGCCCGAGCAGTTCGTGCCGTGACCATTGATGTCGTTGATCGGGCCGCCCTGGCTCTCCCAGCGCTGCGAGGGCACGTGGTACCCCTCGCGCTTGTGGAGGAGGAGATCCTGGTGCGCCGCCAGTATGCCCGTGTCGCAGATCGCGATCACGATGTCGGGCGAACCCGTCTCGAGGTCCCATGCCGCGCACGAACCGAGGCGGTTGGCGGCGTGGTGCCACTGCTGGCTGAACTGCGCGTCGTTCGGGCATGCCACGGGGAAGACGATCCAGTCGGGCTCGACATACTCGAAGTTGCCCGTCGCCATGAGGCGTGCGATCACCTGGTTCTCCGTCTCGCCCGCAGGCACCTTCACGAGGTACTCGTCGACCTCTGGATAGTGCCGTGCGATGCCGAGCGCGCGGAGGTCGCGCTCCGCCTGCGCGACGGCGCGCGCGTGGGCGGCCTCGCTGAGGCCGCGCTCGGCGGCCTTCTCGGGCTGGATCAGGCGCGCGATCAGGATGCCGCTGAACTGGCGCTCCCCGGGAACCTCCTCGAAGAGGAGCGGCACCACCTGCGCCTCGGCCGAGGAGACGGCGGGCAGGGTGGCGATGAAGACCGGAACTGCTGCGGTCGGAACGATGGCGGAGAGGGGCGCGACGATTGCCCCTGCGATGGACACGAGCCAGCGCGAAATCGGTCGGTTCTTCATAGGGTGGAAGCCTCCAAGGTCACGAGTGTCCGAGAGAGCTCGCCCGTTCTCTCAGGAGACTCGGGAGACTTTCGACTTTTCGCATCCGTTGGGGTGTTCGCCTGTGCCGTTCGGTCGCGCTACGCTCGGGGAGGCCTCGGAGACCCGCCTCGATGAAGCTCGCCATCTATTCACATCGCGCCTATGAAGCCCCGTTCCTCGAGCAGGCTGCGCAGGGAAGGGGCGTCGAGCTCCTGCCGATTCCCGTCGCGCTGACGCCTCTCACAGCGCCATTGGCGAGCGGGTGCGCCGCCGCCTCCATCTTCGTGGGAGACGATGCCTCGGAGGCCTCGCTGCGCGTCCTCGCAGACGGCGGCACGCGGCTCATCGCCCTCCGCTGCGCTGGGTTCAACCATGTCGACATCGCCGCCGCCGCACGCCTCGGGATGACAGTCGCGCGCGTTCCCGCCTACTCGCCCCACTCCGTCGCAGAGCATGCCGTCGGGCTCATGCTCGTCCTCAACCGCAAGTTCCATCGCGCCTTCAACCGCGTGCGTGAGCAGGACTTCTCGCTCGATGGCCTCATGGGCTTCGACATGCACGGGAAGACCGTCGGCATCGTCGGCGCGGGGCAGATCGGCGAGGTCGCGTGCCGCATCCTGCTCGGGTTCGGCTGCCGTGTGCTCGCGCACGACCCGAGGCCAAGCGAGGGCTGCCTCGCGCTCGGCGTTCCGTTCGTCGGCATGGACGAACTCCTCCGCGAGAGCGACATCGTCTCGCTGCATTGCCCGCTGACGCCCGCGACGCGACACCTCATCGGCCGCGACGCGCTCGCGGCCATGCGCAAGGGCGTCATGATCGTCAACACAAGCCGCGGCGCCGTGATCGATACCCGCGCCCTGATCGATGCGCTGAAGCGGGGCCATGTCGGCGCGGTCGGCCTCGATGTCTACGAGGAGGAGGGCGATCTCTTCTTCCGCGACCTCTCGGAGACGGTGATCCAGGACGATGTCTTCGTGCGGCTCATGACCTTCCCGAACGTGCTCATCACGGCGCATCAGGCGTTTCTCACCCGCGAGGCCTGCACGGCGATCGCAGCCACCACCATCGGGAACGCGATCGCCTTTCGCGATGGCGCCGTGCCAGGGGCGAATCTCGTCGATGCGCGGCTGATCGCGCCACAGGCGGCGGCCCGGTGAGACCGCGGGAGGCACGCGGGTATACACTCGCCGCGATCGCTCGATGGGCGCGACGCGCCCGCTTGGATCGACCACACCAATGAGGAGCGGACACATGCCGTCGTCGACAGGTAGGAAGGATGCGGGAGGCACGGTGCGAGGCGGGCGAGGCAAGGCGCGTCCTTCCGAGCGCGCGTCGGCGGCATCCCCTTCGGAGCTCCGATCGCTCGTCGTGGCCGTCGACCTCTCCGCGATCTCGGATCGCGTGTTGGGCCGCGTCGCGCTGCTACCGCTCGCGGCCGACGCCCGCGTGACGCTCGTCCATGTCGCGCCTTCGTCGGCGTCGGCGGCCGAGAGGCGGCGCACGATGCGCGCGGCGAAGGACGCGCTGGCCCAGGAGGCGGATCACCTTCGCAAGCAGCTTCCGGCGACGGTCCTGGTCGAGAGCGTCGCGCGCGACGGCACGGCGGCCGCGGAGATCACGGCGGTTGCGGAGGAGCTGTCGGCGCAGCTGGTCGTCATGGGGCGCGGCGGAAGCCGTGCTGTCCGCGACGCCTTTCTCGGCTCGACGGCGGAGCGCGTGATCCGCGCGGCGCTGCGCCCTGTCCTCGCAGTGCGGCTCTCGCCGCGCGCGGCGTACGCCCGTCCCGCCGCTGCGGTCGATCTCGATGCCTCTGCCTCGGGCGTGATCGCGTGGATTCTCCGCGTGCTCGGCGCTTCGGGTCAGCGGATCGAGGTGATCCATGCGCTCGCCACGCCGTTCGAAGGCAGGGCCTACTCGGGGGCTGCGCCGGAGGATGTCGCGGAGAGGCGCGCCGAGCTGCGGCGTGCGGCGGCCGATGCGCTCGCCGTCTCCGTCGCGCAGGGCTTCGCGATGGTCGGGGGACGGCCCGCGCCGCCCAAGTGGACGCTTCATCTGCAGCAGGGAGCACCGCGCACGGCCGTGCCCGCCGCAGTCGAGCGCGGGCGCGTCGATATCCTCGCGCTCGGTACGCGCGGAGCCTCTGGGCTCTCCCAGGCCTTCATCGGGTCGGTCGCGGGCGATCTCCTGCGCAGTCTCACCTGCGATGTGCTCATGGTGCCGCCCGCGGCGACGAGGACCGCTGAGTGTCGGCGGAATTCCGACTCAGACCACTAGGTTCTGTCTGACGGATCCCCGGATGTCGATCCGCGCGGCATCCCGCCTGGCCATGATCCAACTTTGTCGGCTTCAACTCGCTGTATCGCGTGCACGGATCATGGGATACAGCTTCGTTTCGCCTCCTTGCCAGCCGGGCGCCGCGCGGATC